>Ga0310694_10003976_pt1 | contig 14391 bp, 8 predicted proteins | sample 174DNAGHGhighgp2_FD_203884 | JGI IMG/M metagenome (GOLD analysis project Ga0310694, IMG submission 203884) | Sheep rumen microbial communities from Palmerston North, Manawatu-Wanganui, New Zealand - 1742 DNA GHGhigh gp2 (v2) (version 2) | ecosystem: Host-associated > Mammals > Digestive system >... | reverse complement strand
GGCGTGGTCGCTGATGCGCTCGATGTCGCTGATGCAGTGGAGGAACTTGCTGATCTCCTTGTTCTGCTCCGGGTCCAGCTCCTGCCGGTTCACCTTCACAAGGTAGGTGCCCAGCTTGTCCTCGTAGGTGTCCACCTGGTTCTCGAGGCGCTCCACCGCGGCGTACTCGGCGTCGGACCACTTGGAGAGGAGCTTCAGCGCCCGAAGAAGGTTCTCCTGGGTGGTGTCCGCCATCTTGGCGATGACGATCTTGCTCTGCTCGATGGCCAGGGCCGGGTGGGCGACGAAGCGCTCCTCCAGCTTGTCGATCATGGCCTGCTGGACCAGGTCCTCGGGCCTGTCCTTCACCAGCCGGTGGGCGAGGCGCCTAAGGCCGTTGATGAAGGGCAGCAGGGCCACCGTGGACAGGATGCGGAAGCCGGAGTTGATAGCCGCCAGCTCCACGGGGCCCACCACTCCGTGGCGGATGTGCTCGGGAAGCAGGGCGGTGGCGATGAAGTAGGGGATAAGGCAGATGAGGGTGCCCAGCACGTTGATGAACAGGTACACCAGCGCCGTGCGCCGCCCCGTGGGGCCCGCGCCGATGGCGCCCAGCAGCACCGGCACCGAGGCGCCGATGGCGATACCCATGATGATGGGGATGGCGGCTTCCGCCGTGATGGCCCCGGTCATGGACAGGGCCTGCAGAATACCGACGGCCGCGGAAGCGCTTTGCAGCACCGCCGTAAAGGCCACGCCCACCAGAATGCCCAGCAGGGGGTTGTCGAACAGGAGCAGCAGCTCCCGGAATTTGGCGCTCTCCTTCAGGGGCAGCACCGCGTCGGACATGACGGACATGCCGAACATCAGCACGGCGAACCCCAGCAGGATGTCCCCCACGTGCTTCTTGACGGAGGATTTGGACACCATGCGCAGGATCGTGCCCGCGATGGCCACCGCCGCCGTGATGGTGGCCGTGGAGAACAGGGACACCCAGCCGCCGCCCTCGCCCAGAAGCGAAAGGCACAGCAGCCAGCCCGTGACGCTGGTGCCCACGTTGGCGCCCAGGATGATGGGGATGGACTGGACCCCCTTCATCATGCCGGAGTTCACGAAGCCGATGACCATGATGGTGGTGGCCGACGAACTCTGAATGGCCGCCGTGACGCCCAACCCCAGCAAAACGCCCTTCAGCGGCGTGCTGCTCAGCCGCCAGAGGATCACTTCCAGCTTGTTCCCGGCGACGCGCTTGAGCCCGTCCCCCATGACCGACATGCCGTAGAGGAACAGCGCGACCCCGCACAGCAGGGAGAGTACGTTGGCGATGCCCATAGGACCTCCTTCGTTCCAGATATCCACCCAATATACAGTGTACATGAAAAGCGGCTCCGGCGCAACAGGATTTTCGCTCTTGCGCTATGGGCATGAAAAAGTATATAGTAATAGGGAACGAATCGGGAGGATAACGAGATGGCGGAAGACGAACGCGCCTACCAGCGGCAGCGGCGGACCTATCGGACATTGTACAAGCCGGCGAAGCTCCTCATGAAGGGGCTGCTGAACTACAGCTATACCCTGGGGCCCAAGGTCGAGGGGCCCTGCCTCATTTTGAGCAACCACGTGACGGACTTCGATCCCATCCTGGTAGGCCTGAGCTTCCCCGAGCACATGTACTACGTGGCCGGGGAGAACGTGATGCGCATGGGGTTCCTGTCGAAGATCATCACCCGCTACGCCTCCGTCATCCAGCGGATCAAGGGCACCACCGACGCGGAGGCCGCCCTGCAGATCTTGCGGACCCTGCGGAAGGGCCGGAACGTGTGCATGTTCGCCGAGGGCAACCGCACCTTCACCGGGGAGACGCTGCCCATCGCCCCGGCCACCGCCAAACTGGTGAAGATGGCCCGGAGCACCCTCGTCACCTACCGGCTCACGGGCGGGTATCTTTCCACGCCCCGGTGGAGCACCCACCGCCGCAAGGGCCGCATGTCGGGGGCCCCCGTGGGGGTCTACCCGCCGGAGGAGCTGAAGAAGATGAGCGAGGCGGAGATAGCGGACCTCCTTGCCCGGGACCTGTACGAGAACGCCTACGAGACCCAAAGTAAGGCGCCCGTGGCCTTCCGGGGCAAGGCCCTGGCCGAGACCCTGGAGACGGCTCTGTACCTCTGCCCCAGGTGCCATCGGATCGACACCCTCCACAGCCGGGGGGACCGGTTCAGCTGCGACTGCGGCCTCACCATGACCCTGGACGAGTTCGGCTTCTTCCAGGGGGAGGATCTGCCTTTCAAAACGCCCCTCGATTGGGATAGGTGGCAGACCGGGGAGATGGAGAAGCTGGCCGAGGGCCTGGGCGACGAGCCCGCCTTCTCCGACGAGGACCAGACCCTGAACCGGAAGGAGGACGACCACAGCCTGACGCCCCTCACCACCGGACCCATGGTCCTCTACCGGGACAGGCTCACCATCGGCGATCGCACCTTCCCCCTCCGGGACCTTCGGGGCATCGGCCTCATCCAGCGCCAGGGCATGGTCTTCTCCACCGCCGAGGGGGACTTCGCCATCACGGCGGAGAGATTGCGCTGCGTGCGCAAGTATCAGACCTTGTTTGAGTTTTTGAAAGGAAACAAGTAAAGCTTCGCACCTTTTCTTGTAAGAAAAGGTGCCCAAAAGAACTTAAGAAGGAGTGTAACTCTCGTATCGAAAGTTATGCTCCTTCTTGCATTTCTCTTTTTCCGCCGCTTTTTCTCTTTAGCCTAAAGAGAAAAAGCGGCATAAATACCCCTAAATGATTCGCAGGCCCTTGGGCAGATGGTTCTTCAGCACGCCGGCGGCGCCCTTGCCGAGACCCAGGGGCAGGCCCATACAGGTCACGGCGCACCAGCCGGTAAGGTCCGTGGGCAGGGTCTCCCCGTGAAGATACCGCAGGGCGTCCGCCTCCGAGACGGAGAGCCGCTTCGTAAGGGGCAGCCCCGCCGCCATGGCCAATGCGTGGGCGGGCACGAACCGATTTTTGACGATCTCGCCCAGCAGCAGCCCCGCCCGGAGGAGCCGCAGCCCGTCCAGAGCGCAGGGCAGCGGCGGCAACAGCAGCGCCCGGCCGTCCGGAAGCAGCCGCAGGGAGCCCCAAAGCCCCTCCGTCTCCGCCCGCAGGAAGGCCTCCGCCAAGGGGGCCTTGTCGCTTCTGACGGGCAGATAGGCCGTGTCCACGGCCGCGCCCTTACGCCGGAACTTCGCCGCGTACTGGCCCTCGCCCAGGGACGTATGGGGGTAGAGCCGGCGCTCCTCCACCAGCTCGAAATCAAGAAATTCGCTGACGAACCAGGCTGCATTCTCCTCGTTCTCCGCCGGGGAGAAGGAGCAGGTGGAATAGACCAGCTGCCCGCCGGGCTTCACGGCCCGTTGGGCGGAGGCGAGGATGGCCCGCTGCCGTTTAGCGCAGGCGGCCACGTGCTCCTCTGACCAGGCCGCCACGGCCTCCGGCTCCTTGCGGAACATGCCCTCCCCGGCGCAGGGGGCGTCCACCAGCACCGCGTCGAAGACGGGGCCGGTGAGGGATATGAGCTTCTCCGGGTCCATGGCCGTGACCACGGCGTTCCTCACGCCCATGCGCTCCAGGTTGCTGAGGAGCACGCCGGCCCGGTTGGGCACGATCTCGTTGGCGAACAGCACTCCCTCCGGCACCTTCGCCGCCAGCTGGGAAGACTTGCCCCCCGGCGCGGCGCACAGGTCCAGCACCGCCATCCGGGGCGTCAGCTCGAAGAGGCTCACGGGCATCTGGGCGCTGAGCTCCTGGACGTAGTAGGCCCCGGCCGCGTGGAGGATATCCTTCCCCGGGGCGAACCCCTCCGGCAGCAGGAACCCTTCGCCGCCCACGGGCACGAACCCGGGCCGCAGGGCCTCCAGGGCCTCGGGGGTCAGCCGCAGCCTGTTGGCGCGGGCGGCCCGCTTCTCCGGCTCATCCATGGCGGCCAGATAGGCGTCGAAATCCGCCCCCAGCTGGCCCTTCATTCGGTTCAGATACGCTTGGGGCAGGTTCATAACTTCACGCAGGCCCTCCCGTTCAGCAGCACCACATATTTCTCCGTCACTGGCCGCCCGGTCAGGGTAACGAGGGCCCGGGCGTACAGCTCCACCTGCCGCCTGTGCCGCTCCGCCCACAGGGCCGGATCGCCCTCCACCCGGTCGGTCTTGTAGTCCAGGAGCACGAAGCCGTCCCCCTCCCTAAAGCAGGCGTCGATGACGCCCTGGAGGAGCACCCGCTCCTCACTGGGCACACCCAGCAGCTCCCCGGTGTCCACAGCCAGGGTGAAGGGAAGCTCCCGATAGACCTGGGGACTGCGGCACATCCGGGCGAACAGGTCCGTGCCCGTAAAGTAGGCGAGGTTGGCCCGGTACCGTTCCCCGTCCCGGGCGGAGAGGTATTCGCCCAGCTCCGCCGCCGTCATGGCCTTCAGGGGCAGCCGCCGCAGGAGCTCGTGAACGTCCGTGCCCCGGCGCAGGGCCCCCGCCTCCTCCGCGAAGGCGGGCTCGGCGAAGGTCAGGGTATGGTGCTCCGACAGGGCGGTGACGGAGGTCTTGTTGGGTACCCCCGCGGCCCCGGCGAAGGGATATTCGTAGGCGTACCGGCGGGCGACGGCCTCCACCAGCACCGGGTCCGCCGCCCCCAGGGCAGGCCGCTCCGCCCCCGCGGGCAGGGCGAACTCCTCCCGGGCGTGGACGAAGGCGGGCACGTCATGCTTCACGGTCATCAACAGCCACGTGAGGAAGGACTTCGCCCGCAGCACCCCGTAGGGCGTCAGTACTTCGGGCCGGTCCAACGCCTCCTGAGCGTCGTTCACCGTGCCCACCAGCACCAATCGGCGCTTGGGCCGGGTCATGGCCACGTACAGCACCCGCATCTCCTCCTCCACCTGCTGCCGCCGGTTGAGCAGCAGCACGCCCCTTCGGGAGAGCGGCTCCCGCTTGACGCCGTCCCCGTCCACGAAGGAAAGGCCCATGCCCATCTTTCGATGAAGGAGCAGCGCCGCCTTCTCTCCCTCCGTGCTGAACTGGCGGTTCAATTCGCACAGGAACACCACCGGAAACTCCAGCCCCTTGGACTTGTGGACGGACAGGATGCGGACCACGTCGCTCTGGACCGTCTGGGCGGACCCCAGCTTGGCGGAGTCCCGGGCGTCGTCCATATACTTCAAAAACCCGTGGAGGCCGAAGCTGCCCGTCTCATCGTAGTCCCGGGCTTTGCTGATGAGGGCGTCCAGATTGGCCTGCCGCTGAGCTCCGCCGGGCATGGCCCCCATCTCCACATACAGCTCCGTCTCGTCCAGGAGCATCGAGAGCAGCTCCTCCACAGAGCGGATCATGCTCTCCTGCCGCCAGCCTTCGATCCGGTCCAGGAACCGGGCAGCCTTGCCGTCGGGCTCGGCGGCGGCGGCGAACAGCAGGCAGTCCAACAGCTCCCCCTTGGGGCAGCGGCTGCGCAGATCGATCAACTCCTCGTGGGAGAACCCGCCCACGGAGGAATGCAGCACGGACAGCAGCGGGATATCCTGCCGCCGGTTGTCGATGACCCGAAGGAGGTTCAGCAGCACCATGACCTCCACGGACTCGAAATAGCCGCCGGTGAGCTGGGCAAAGCAGGGGATGTTGCTGAGGGCCAGCGTCCGGGCGAAGACGCGGGCGTTGTTCATGCTCCGAAGGAGGATGGCGAAATCCCCGAACCGATAGGGCCGGGGCTTGCCCTCCGCCTTCTCCTGGTAGAGTTCGCCGTCCATGAGCTCTAGGATGCAACCGGCGCAAAGGCGGGCCTCCGCCTCGGCTTTCTCCATGTCCTCGGCGTCCTCCGCGTCCTCGGCCTGCCTGCGCTCGATGAGGTGGAGCTCCACGGCCCCCTGGGGCTGGGCCATGCCGGGCCGCAGGGCCGCCTTCTCGTCGTAGACAATGGGGCTTTGGCCGGGCTGCATGAGCTTCTCGAAGACCCGGTTCACCGCGTCCAGCACCTCGGGACTGCTACGGAAGTTGTGGTTGAGGTCGATCCGCTGGCCCGTCTCCCCCGTGAAGGTCCTCAATTTCTCCAGGAACAGCCCCGGCTCCGCCATGCGGAAGCCGTAGATGCTTTGCTTCACGTCGCCCACGAAGAACAGGTCGTCGGGGCGACGGATGCGGTTCAGGATGGCCTCCTGGACCTCGTTGCTGTCCTGATACTCGTCCACGATGATGGCTGTGAACCGGTCCCGATACTCTTTGGCGGCCTCCTCGTTCTCCAAAATTTTCGCGCAGAAGTGCTCCAGATCGTTGAAGTCGATCCGGTCCCGCTCCCGCTTCATGCCGTCGTAGATCCCCTGCTGCCGCCGCCAGAGGGCCGTGAGGGCCAGGAGCACCCGGGCGCTCTCCTGATGGATCTGCCACAGCTTCGCCTCGTCCTGGCCGTAGATCTGCTGCTGCCGCTGGACCTCCTTCTTGACCCGGTCTCGGGCGTCCTCCAGGGCCTTCTTGTCCCGGGGCTCCATGTCCTTGGGCCAGGAGATCCGGCCGAAGGCCACGGCGGAAAGGGCCTGGGCGTACGCCGCCGGCGTCTTCTGCAGCAGGGCCCCCCGGCCGTGGGGGATGGCCTGGTCCAGGTACGCGACGAGCCCTTCCCTTGCTGGGCCATAGCTGTCCCGGAGCCGGACGAGGTCGGCGAGGGCCGCTTCGAAGGTGGCCTTGTCCTCCTCGAAGCAGACGGCCACCGCCCGATCGTAGGCTTCCCGGCTGGTCAAGTCCGCCTCGGCCCCCAGGAGCCACCCCGCCGAGTCCGGCTGAGCCATCAAAAACCCGTTCATGGCGTCCAGGGCCCGCTTCAGGTTGTCCTCCCGCTCGAAGGCGCGGATGAGGAGCTGATAGGCCGGAGCGTCCTCGGTGGCCAGGGCCGTCAAAGCCAGGTCCACCGCCTGGCCCCGCAGCACGATGCTCTCCGTTTCGTCCAGGGTGCCGGCCGAGGGGGACAGGCCCACCAAGTGGAAATAGCGGTTCACCACCCGGGCGCAGAAGGCGTGGATGGTGGAGATGCTGGCGTTGGGGCACCGGGCGCTCTGCCGGTACAGCCGGGCCTTCAACGCCTCGTCCCCGGTATCGGCGGCCCGCTGCTGCAGGGTGTTCTGGATGCGCTCCTTCATCTCCGCCGCGGCGGCCTTGGTGAAGGTGAGGATCAACAGCCGGTCGATGTCCATGCCCCCCTCCACCAGGCGGACCACCCGCTCCGTGAGCACGGCGGTCTTGCCCGCGCCGGCGGCAGCGGACACGATGAGATTCCCCTGTTCCTCTATGGCGCGTTGCTGTTCTCTCGTCCAGTTCATTTTTGTCCCTCCGCCAGCGCCAAAAGCTCAGCGATGGTCATCTTCCCGGTGTCCCGCTCGTAGCAGCCCTTCTGCTGCTTGTCGAACCGGCACACGGACTGATAGGGGCACCAGGCGCAGGCCCCCTTGTAGGGCGTGATCTGGGCCTCGCCCCGGCGCATATGGTCGATGGTCCGCTCCGCCACGGCCACGGCCTCCCGGGTGAGGGCGCCCAGATCCTCCTCCCGGCACACGTTGCCGCTGAGCTTCCCGTCCTTGTTCCGCCGAAGGCCCTGGACGATCTCGGATCGGCCGTCCAGATGCCGTTCCAGGGCCGCCACGGACCCATCGCTGCCGGTGGTGACGCCCCGCAGCACGTGGCGCTGCTCCTCCCCCTCCTTGGGGGCGGGCAGGGACAGGGGCATATAGTACATGCCGCCCATCCGGCCGTCCAGCCCCTCCACGGCGGCGAGATACAACGGGAGCTGCAAGCTGAGCCCCGCCTCGATCTTGGCGGGGTCGAACTTCCGATCCCCCATCTTGTAGTCGATGACCCGGTAGTAGCCGTCCCGGCTCCGATCCACCCGGTCGATGCGGCCGTAAAGCTTCACGGTCCGCCCGTCGTCGGTCTTGAGGAGCAGGGGCGGGAAGGGACAGTCGGGGCCGAACCCCAGCTCCGTTTCGTAGGGGACATAGCTCCCGGCCTGCATCTGCTTCACGATGGACCGGGCGCACTTCTTCACGGCCTCCTTCCGGAGGAACAGGGCTTCCTTGAGCCGCACGTCCCGGACGAAGATGCCGTCGTTGTGGGTGGCGATAAGGTCGGGCATGACCTCCTCCACCAGCTGGTCCGCGTCCTCCTCGGTGAGGGTGTCCCAGCTGAGGCCCCGTGCCTTCACCAGCTTCAAAAAGCCGTCCAGGGCGTCGTGGAGGAAGGTGCCCGCGTCGGCGGCCTCCTCCTTGCTTTCGGGCCGCTCCTTGGCCTTGAGGCCGTACTTCAAATAGTGGGAGAAGGGGCAGCGGTTGAACTGTTCCAGTCGGCTGGCGCTCATGGTGGGGATGGCGTCGTACATCTTTTCCGCCAGAGCCTTGCCGAAGGGGGCGGGGGAAATGCCGCCCGTGATGGCGGCCTCGGCCTGCCGGAGCCGGGGCCCGTAGACCGCGTCCGCGGCGAAGTAGGCCCGCTGGGCGGGCAAAAACTCACTGGTGAGCCCCTCCCGTTCGTAGACGGCCAGCTCCCGGACCAATCGCCTAAAGCCCCCCTCCTTATCCGAGGGATAGGCCGTCTCGCTGCGGCTGTCCCGCTCCCTGACCTCGGGGAAGAGGCGCTTGAGCCGCCCCAGCAGGGGCGCGGGGGACAGCTCCTCCCCGTCGGCGGAGGCGCTGTAGCTGAACACGATCCGCGCCTGGGCCTTGTTGAAGGCGGTGTAGAGCTTCAGCCGTTCCAGCTCGGACATGGCCTCCACGCCGCTCCACAGCTCCAATCCCTGCTCCTTGAGAAGGGCCAGTTCCCCGTCGGAGATGAGCTCGTCGTCGGTCCGCACCGGGGGCAGGAGCCCCTCGTTGCAGCCCAGCACGAACAGGTTCGGCACCGCGGGGGTCCGGGTCCGAAGGGCGTCGCCCAGGATCACCTGGTCCGCCGTGCCGGGGAGCACCCCCATGGCGGAGCTCTGGGCCCCCTCCTCTAACAGCCCCAAAAATTCCTTTTGGCTCAGCTCGTCCTGGCCCCAGATGGCGGCGATGTCCGACAAAAGGCCGCTGAGGATGGTATAGACCTGGCTGAACAGCTCCCCGTCGTTGGGGCGGCCGGCGGCGATAAGGCTTTCGCCCTGGGCCTGCAGCTTTTCCCTGAGGCCCGTTTCCTCCATATAGGCATAGACCGCCCGGGCCTTCTCCTCCCCGGTGGTGCCCCGGCCGCAGCCCTCCCGAAGGCGTTCGAGGGGCGGGTACAGGGCGGCGCGGACCCTCTCCGCGGCCTCCGGCACCTCCCCGAAGGTGAAGGGCTTGCTTAGGCTGCTGCCGTAGAGGCCGTAGCGGAGGACGTAGTTTTCGAAGATCTCCCCCTCGTCCACGGTGCAGGGGGCGTAGCCGCTTTTGAGCACGTGCAGGGCGTCCTCCATGCTGCGGGTCTCCACGAAGCGGACGGCGGAGAGGATCATATCCATGGCGCTGTGGCCCGTGACGGGTCGGGTGGCGTCGTAAAAGAGGGGGATGCCCTTGCGGGCGAAGGCCCGGCGGACCCGGGACACGTACCCGCCCCCGTCCGTGACCAGCAGGGCCATGTCCCGATACCGGTAGCCCTGGCGGACCAGCTGCAGCACGGCCTCCGCGCAGCGCTCCGCCTCCTCCTCCCGATCCGCCGAAGCCCACAGCTGGACGCCGGGGGCCGGGCCGGGGAAGGGGGCCTCGTCCTGAGCAAAGAGATGTTTCTCGAGATGCTTCAGCTCGGCGGGCCTGTGATCGTCCTGACGGCAGCCCTCCAGGAAGAAGGGGCTGCCCGCGTCCTGGGCCGCCTGCCGGAGCTTGTGATAGATGCGGATATCCGGAGCAAAGAGCTCCCCGTCCTGGCCGTCCGGGTCCATGCGCAGCGTCACGGTCACGGATTTGCACACCTTGAGCAGCTGTTCGACGAGCCGGATGGGCTCCCGGCTCAAAACGTCGATGCCGTCGATATACAGGTCCGTCCCCGCCAAAAAGGAGCCGGGCAGGGCCGCCCCGGCCCGGTCCCAGAGATCGCTCTCCGTCAGATACCGATCCCGCAAAAAGGCTTCGCTTTCCCCGTAGAGGAAGGCGATGTCCTCCATCTTCCCCCGAAGCTGGCTCCCCGGAAGGAGGGTCTCGGCCGTGCGCCGCAGATCCTCGGGGGTGGCGCCGCTCTGCTTGCAGCGGGTGATGATGTCGTCCATCCGCTCCACGAACCCCCGGCTTTCAGCCACTCGGCCAAAGAGCTTCCATTCGTTCCGGTGGTTCAGGGCGGCCTTCTTCAGGATCATGCGCCGCCCGGGCCCGCCGATGACGGGCAGAAGGTTCCCTTGCTCCCGCAGGACCTGCTCGCAAAGCCGGGAGAAGGACAAAACCTGGACCCCCAGCAATCCCCCCAGGCGGCTGCACAGGGCCTTTTCCGCCTCGAAGGTATACTGCTCCGTCACGATCAGCGTGGCCCGCTCCCCCTTCCGGGCATGCTGGATAAGCCGATCATAGAGGCGGGTGCTCTTGCCGCTGCCTGATCGGCCTATCCAGATCGTGAGGGGCGCGCCCATCAGAACCGGGCGGTGTGCACGGGGGTGTACACCATCCTGCCTCTCTCGTTGGTGCTTTCGTATAATACGATGGAATTGACCCGAAAGCTGGCGTTCTCCGGAAGCGGGAGATGAGAGACGTCCCCGTGCTCCACGGCCCGGCCCAGGGTCACATGGGGGATCAGCCGCCCCTTGCCCTTGCAGAAGCCCCGCTCCCACAGGTTCATCTCCAGCATCTCGTGGATGCGGTAGAGCTCGTTCAGGTCCCCCTCGGCCTTCAAAAAGCTGGTCCGGGCGCCGCCGTGGTCGAACCAGCCGTAGCCCCCCAGCTTCAGGGTGAAGGGGCGGGCGTCCGCCACCGCCTGGTCCATGGCGAAGGCGATGTCGGCAAGGTCGTTGCTCTCTCCGATGAACCGCAGGGTGATGTGGTGGTTCCCCTGGGGCACGAACCGGCCCCCGGTGGACACGGCGCGAAGCTCCTGCTCGAAGGCGAACACCTTCTTCTGCACGTCCTTAGGCAGCGGCACGGCGATAAACAGTCTCATTTCCCTGTTCCCCCATTATATTCTTATCTATATTTTACTTGATTTTGGCGGGGTTGTACAGGACTTTTGCGCGCGGTACAATAAACAGGGAACTTTTTGGGACGTTCGTGGGTCTTATGGGTAGAACGATCGTTCGAGACGAACAAAGAGAGGAAAGAACATGATCTCAAGAGATGCCTTTGCCCAGGAGGTGCGGGAGCTCACCGACACGGCCTTCGCCGTGACCTACCTGATCCTGGGGAACAGCGCCGACAGCGAGGACGCCATGAGCGCGGCCATCCTCCGGGCCTTCGAGAACCGGGGGAAGCTGAGGAAGCGGGAGAGCTTTCGGGCCTGGTTCCTGCAGATCCTGCGGCACGAAGCCTACGACCTGCTGAAGAAGCGCCGGCGGCTCACCCCCGTGGAGGAGCTGCCCGAGGAGGCGGCCCCGGAGGGGGACGACGCCGGACGGCTGGACCTGCGGCAGGCGCTGCAGGAGCTGACCGACACCCAGCGGACGGCTCTGCTTTTACAGCAGGAGGGGTACGACATGGCCGAGATCGGCCAGATCCTGGACGTGCCCGTAGGGACGGTGAAATCCCGGATCTCCCGGGCCAAGCAGACATTGAGGACCCTATTGGAGGATAACTGATATGGAAAAGAAGAACTACAACGTGCGGGACGCCCTGCCTGACACCCCCGATACCTTCTACGACGCGGTGGAGCGGAGCCTGAGCGCCTGCCGCAGCGAGAAAAGAGAAAGGACCTGGGGCCTCGTGCGCCTGCCCCGGAAGCTTTTGATCCCCTTAGTGGCGGCGCTGGTGCTGCTCGTCGCCGGCACGGCGGTGGCCGCGGGGGTATGGCTTCGGGACAACTATTCCCCCACCAACTACATGGACACCACCAGGGAGCAGCGGGAGGAGCAGGGCAAGACCATCCCCGACGTGGAGAAAGCCATCGAATCCGCCGCCCCCCAGTCCGGGGACTATCGGATCGTCATGCTGCCGGAGCTGGAGGAGGCGGAGACGCTCAACGGCCAGCGTCTGGCCCATGGCCAGCCCGCCTATTCTGAAGAGGATTGGGGCTGGATGCGGGACATCCGGCCGGAGGTCCGGGAGGTGCTCATCGACGGCCGCAGCCTGACGGCCAACATCCTGCTCCACACGGACCACGGCGCCGCCTTCGACCTGAGCTGGGAAGGGGACGGCCAATGGGTGGAGGGCATGGTGGACGAGGTCCTCTACCGGTTCCCCGGGGAGACGGCAGCCCATGAGACGCCCTACGGCGGCTCCGGCGGCACCACCGGCTACGACGAGGCGGGAGCGAACCTGAAGCTGGAGGTCATCCTGCCGGAGGACGGCAGCTTCCCCACCGAAGGCCGGGTGGAGCTGACCCTCGAAGTGGGCCTCCGGGACGACCGGGTGGAGGACCTGAACCCCATCGGCAACGTGGGCAAGCTCTACTACACCTTCTCCTTCGACGCCGGGGCGGCCCGGGAGGCGTCCAAGCCCGCGGTGACCCTCCGGCCCCTCTCGGGCAGCATCGTGCTGACCGTGGACGACTGGTCCGATCTCGATCATCCCCGGCTCTACAACCAGCGGGTGAGCCTTGACGGCGTGGTGCTCCGGGAGGAGGTCCGCTATAAGCAGACCGGCGTCTACGTGACCTACACCGTCCAGGAGGCCCCGGCGGACTGGACCGAGGCCATGAAAAACTCCCTGCTCTACCCCAACCGGGAGGGCCAGTGGCACGGCCTGTACCTCGAATACCGCCTGGGCAGCGAGGGCGAGTGGCTCCCCGTGGGCCACGAGAACCACAACGACTTCGGGGAAAACACGATCATCCTGCCCATCTTCCCCTCGGACTATGAGCAGGTGAAGGCCCAGGGCTGCACCTTGCGGCTGGCGGAATACTACGGCACCGCCCTCAACGGCGAGCCCATCGCTGAGGACTGGAAGATGGTCCTGGGGGAGGGATCCATGTCCCTGAACTTCGACCTGGCGCCCCAGGAGCTGGGCGCCTTTGAGATCCCCCTGCCGTAAGGCGGAGCAAAAAAAGCCCGAAGGACGAAAATCCTTCGGGCGATTTTTTACAGGTCTTCGAACCACTCCGGATATACCGTCCGGTACGGGTTCTCCTTGTCCGGGTCCGTGGGGTCCCAGCCCAGGGTATGGTCCTTGTTCATGTAGGGCTCTTCGTAGATAAGGGGCGGGGCGGCCGGCGCGGCGGGCCCGGCCTGGTCCACCACCATGACCCGGGTGCCCCGGGGGCAGTTCTTGTAGATCCAGTAGGCGTCCCCCACCAGCAGACGCACGCAGCCGTGGGAGGCGGGGCTGCCCAGCTTCTCGTACTCGTCGATCAGCATCTGCTTCTTGCCGTACTTGTGGAACTTGCGATAGTCCCCGCCGATGGGCACGGTATGGAAGAGGTAGTGTCCCTTAAAGCGGCAGGCGTACTGGGCGTAGACCATGATGCCGTCCATGACCGTCATGGCCTTGTAAGCGTACTTGCTATAGATGAAGTGGGTCCCCGGCGGCGTCTTGTGGACGGTGTCCGCGCAGGAGCAGATCATGATCCTTTCCACGGTCCATTCCCCCTCCACGGCCAGGAAGCAGACCACGCTCTGGCTCCCCTGGAAGACCGTGAGCCACCGCTCCCCGTCCTTCTTGGGCGGGGTCTCGGGGGCGTAGGCGGGGACCAGAAAGTCCTCGAGGGGCTGCGGCGCCGCGCCGTAGCTCAGCTCGCTTTCCTCGTCCATCCGGTAGAAGCCCAGGGCCCCCTTGCCGAAGTTGCCGAACCGGTAGCGTTGGCCCGTGAGCTTGTCGAGATACCGCCCGTCCTCCTCCAGGACCATGGTTTTCCTGAGTTTCAGGAAGGGGGCGGGGCTGACCGGGCAGAAGGTGGGCGCCGGGGTGGGCGTAGGCTCCGCCGTGGGCTCCGGGGTCGGCGCCTCGGTGGGTGCCGGCGTAGGCTCCGGCGTGGCCGTAGGCGTGGGCGTGGCCGTGACCGCAGCTGTGGGCTCCGAGGTCGCCGGGACAGCCGCCTCCCGGGCAGGGGTCGGCGCCTCCGCCGTCCTGGCATGTCCACAAACCAGGCACAGCAGAAGCAGCAACAGCCATAATACGGTTTTGCGCAAAAGGGTCATAGGGCAGCGTCAGAACAAAAAGCGCTTGCTTACGATAAGCAAGCAAGCGCTTTCGTTGTCACAGGGATTTACTCTGCCTTGGGGGCTCCCACGGGGCAGACATTGGCGCAGTTGCCGCACTCGATGCAGGCGTCGGCGTCGATGACGAAGATGCCGTCACCCTCGGTGATGGCTTCCACGGGGCACTCACTGGC
>Ga0310694_10003975_pt1 | contig 14393 bp, 12 predicted proteins | sample 174DNAGHGhighgp2_FD_203884 | JGI IMG/M metagenome (GOLD analysis project Ga0310694, IMG submission 203884) | Sheep rumen microbial communities from Palmerston North, Manawatu-Wanganui, New Zealand - 1742 DNA GHGhigh gp2 (v2) (version 2) | ecosystem: Host-associated > Mammals > Digestive system... | reverse complement strand
GGATTTATCGTCGAGGAATAATAAAAAAACCCGCTCTTTTTCAAAGCGGGTATATTAAAAGAGAAACGCCCTCTAGGGGCCTCGAACTACCGTCGAGAGGGTGTCCACTTTGGTGTACCATAGTTTTTATACTCCGTTTTTATATCTCACCATGCCGTTTTGCACTTTGGCTAGTTCGAGTTTCACAAGTGCGTAGCAAAGATTGGTGGGTATGAGATACTCTACCTCACATGTATAGGCGGCACCTACCACATAAATCCATGAGGTGAACTTTTTCGTAAAATATGATAAAATAAAAGAGTCGTGTATCCTAACTAAGGAGTAAAGCCATGTTAAAGGGAATAATTATATTGGTAGTAGCAGTTGCAATAATGATGTTTTTTAAATCCCGTCCACAATTGAGTGAAGAGGGGTTGCCGATTGTTCCGGTTTCAAAATTATATGACACAACGGTGGTTCAAATCTATGAACTATTGTTTTGTGACAATATACAACTATACAATGCAATGAAAGACAATTTCCCTGTCTTATTTGTGGAAAATCCTTCTAAAGAAGAACTGCTTAAACTTGCCCAAAATAAAGATGTAGAAACACGCATCCGTATTTTGGCATATCGGCGATTAAAAGAAATGCAGGTGTTCCCTGATACCAAAGAGGTATTGGGTGTCATTGTGGAGTATAATCAGCGTAAAAATCACGGCAAAGGGTTGGATACGTTAGCGGTTTACTCGGATGGCAATATTAGGTACATTAACTACACGGGGAAAATGGCCGTTGTTACAGGCGATGAGCCTGTTGCTCAGTTAGAACAACCTGTCAAGGAAATTCTTGAGCAAGCCAACCAATTAGCCCAAGTAATAGGGCCGTGGGAAAAGAAACGCTTGCCACCTCCTGCCCCGGGCAATGTAAGGGTTACGCTTTTGGTGAATGGTGATATTTATTTAGGGCAAGGGCCGGACAAGGTAATGTTTAATGATAAATTAGGTGCCCCGTTGTTACATAATATGTCTATGTTACTTCAACAAATTACGCAACTAGCTAGTGAGCAAGAGCCAAACGCCTAACCTTTATTTCCGCCCTTTGTGTAACCATAAGGGGCGGTTTTCTTTACACTATACTGTGCCCCAAAGTGTGTAAAATGGGCACTATAAAAAGGACGGTTCGGTAGTATATTCGCACTAGCACTTTTTAGGGTTATAGTGTCCAAAAAGGGTCCACTAACAATATACAAGATTTTGCTAATTTTGCTCATTTTGCTCAAAAAACACCGACGAGGAAGTATAAGAAAAAACCCGCTCTCGACGGAGAACGGGTATATTTTAAGACGTGCGCCCAACAGGAATCGAACTTATATTCCTTTTATGTTGTTGTACTTGACTTTTAGGGTCAGAAGAAGCGTGAATGTGTATAGGAGAGAATATGCAAAACTATACACATTTAACCGCGCGGGAATTAGAGTTAAAATGGACTGAAGTAATAGGCCGGCCTGGACCACCACACCGGCCCTACTTGGACGACCGACGCCATCTTTAGGGAAACCGCCCGCGAAGTCGCCTTCTACCAAAAGAAAAATATTCTGACCGTAGAGATGGAAGCCTCCGCCTTCTTTGCCATCTGCGCGCAGAAAAAAGTAAAAGCCGCGGCGGCCTTTGCCATCAGCGACGAGCTGTACCAGCTGAAATGGGAACCGCACTTTGGCGAAGGACTCATGTTCCAACACCTGCATGACATTTACCACGCGGCGGAAAAAGCCTTGCTCAAATAAACGATATGCAAAAATGCACCCGCAAGGGTGCATTTTTTGTCCCTCCAAAGCGAATGTATAGGACCTTCTGGGCCTGGCCTTACGAGAAGGAAAAAATGTAAAATATTATATATGAAAAAACTATTCTCCCTTTTGGCAAAAAGGCCCGAAATTCCCGCTGTCCGCGTGACGGCGTTACTGTCCGCCTGGTTCTTGCTGTTCTTAAACTGCAGTTTCTGGCGTTTTGTGTGGACGCATACCGAAGTTTCCGGTTTTACGAACACACTGTTCATGCTGTCCATCCCACTTGCAGTGTTTACGCTGATGTATCTGGCGTTCAGCCTGCTGCTCCTTCCGTATGTAGGCAAACCGCTGATGATACTTTTGCTTATCATTTCCGGCGCGACCAACTACCTGATGTTCCAATTCGGTACGTTTATCGACGCGGATATGATCCGCAACACGTTTGAAACGCACCCCGGCGAAGTGAAAGATTTAATCACGCCCCTGTCCGTATTATGGCTGACGCTGGGCGGTATTGTACCCGCCGTGTGGCTGGCGCGCGTAAAAATCGTTTTTAGACCTTTCTGGAAAGAAGTTACCGCCCGCCTGGCGCGCTGCGGTATCCTTTTGCTGTGCGTGCTTGTTTTAGCGCCGTTTGTGTATAAAGAATACGCCTCGTTCGGCCGCAACAACCGCGAAGTACGCCGCCTGGTAAACCCGCACAACTACGTGTACGCCACCATCCGCTATTTCCAGATTGAACAACAAAAGAAACGTCCGTTTATCAAACTCGACGAAGAAGCGGAACACGTACCGTACCCGGACGAAGAAAAAACGGTATTTATCGTAGTACTGGGCGAAACGTCCCGCGCAATGAATTTTTCGTTAAACGGATACGAAAAAGAAACCAACCCGGAACTTAAAAAACACGATATCGTCAACTTTAGAAACGTCCAGTCCGCCGGCACGGCAACGGCGGTGTCGGTTCCGGCGATTTTCTCGTTTACGTCCCGCAAAGATTTCAGCCCCACCGACGCCAAATACACCGAAAACCTGCTGGACCTCTTACAGCAAACCGGGTATGAAATTTTGTGGAAAGAAAACGACAACGGCTGCAAAGGCGTCTGCCAGCGCGTGCCCAACGTGGAAATGGATTTGAAAGACAAACGCTTCTGCGACGGCACCTACTGCAAAGACGAAATTCTGCTCGACGGCCTGGAAGAATACTTAAGAAACATCAAAGGCCACACATTTATCGTTCTGCACACCATCGGCAGCCACGGCCCGACGTACTACCGCCGCTATCCGCCGGAATTTAAGAAATTTACCCCCACCTGCGATACGGAAGAAATCCAAACCTGCACGCAGGAACAAATCAAAAATACGTACGACAACACCATTCTGTACGCGGACCACATCGCCGCGAGCGTAATCGATATTCTCAAAAAGTTCCCCGAATACGAAAGCGGCATGATGTACGTGTCCGACCACGGGGAATCGCTCGGTGAAAACGGCGTTTACCTGCACGGTCTGCCGTATTTCATCGCCCCTAAAGAACAGACGGCCGTCCCCATGGTGATTTGGATGAGCGACGTTATGAAAAAGTCCGACCATTTGGATTACGAATGTTTAAAGAAAAAAGCGGCGAAAGGCCAGTTCTCGCACGACAACATCTCCCACTCGCTTCTTTCGTTAATGGAAGTAGACAGCACGGCATACGATAAAAACTTAGACTTCTTTGAAGAATGCCGCATTGACCCGCTTCCCCGCAAAAACTAACCGTTTAGCCCCGGCCTCAACAAGCCGGGGCGTTTTTTTACCCTTTATAATTGATAAAATATAGATAGGTTACGCGTGAAGTCACATCACGCAATTTAAAAAACCGAGGAATAAAAAACATGTTACCCAAAGCGTATGAACCGCAGGAAGTAGAAAAAAAACTGGCCGAAAAATGGCAAAACGCCAAACTTTTCGCCGCCACTGCCTATAAAAACTTCAAAGCCAAGTTAAATTAATATTTTCTTTTCTGCAAATACTTATACGCTATTGGATACATAAGTTGTCAAAGTTAACCAAAATAATCGTGGTTTTATAGTGTCCACAAGTATGTAGGTTGGCATAATAAAAATTGCTCAAATCATTCCGTATGCATCACTGAAACTTATAGTTTATAGTGTCCAAATTGTGCCCAGTATATTCATAGTTTTTTTATTATTTTGCGTTCTAGAAATATAGTTTCTCGACGAAGAAGTATAAAAATAAATCGCGCACAAAAAGCACGCGATTTTTAGGCCAAATTCTACCCTATTTTGAAGAAGTTTCTCGACGACAAAACAATAAGAACCACTATGAAAGTGGCTCTTTAAAAGTGCGCCCAACAGGAATCGAACTCTCGACGGAGAGGTGTCCAAAACACTGTCCATAAATCTTATACAAAAAGTACTGAAAATTTAAGCATTTTTTATATGATTTGGACAGGCCTCGACGGAAGTTCGATGCGCAAACGGGGAATTGTAGGCAGAAAATTAGTGTCCAAACGTGGACACTTCCCATCGTAATTTGCACCCCTAACAACAAAAAACCCCGCGTTTGCGGGGCACCCTAGTTATAAGTGAGATTATTTTCCTTGACCGTATCCTTCATAGTAGTAGGATTGGTCTATGCCTTTGAAGATAACTTCGCGATCTTCGGTTTTATCGGTTAAATTCGGCTCTAAAAGGGCACGTAACTCCAAATCATTGACCGGACTGCGCTCCATGGCCTGTAAGTAGAGGTCTTTGTCCACGTTTTGCCAATTCACTACCTTACCCAAGTTCTTTTTAAGGATTAAATCTAGCCAAATGCGAGTAGAGCGACCATTGCCTTCCATAAACGGGTGGGCGATGTTCATTTCCACGTACTTGGCGATAATTTGGGCAAATGTGCTTTCCGGCATCGTATCAATGGCTTTGAGCACATCTTTTAGGTAAAGGCTATTAGCAAAACGGAATCCACTTTTAGAGATATTTTTTTCGCGGATTTGGCCTGCGTATGGGTATAATCCTTGGAACAAATAGGCGTGGATTTGCTGTAGGCCTTTAGTTGTGCCTACTTCCACATTTTTAATATCGCCCGATTCGTATAACCGTCTAGCGTTTGCCAAACTTGCTTCGTCAATTTTGTTTTGTTCCATAAGATTATCTAAATACTAACTTAAAATTAACTTAAGTTTACTTAACTTTATTTTAGCATAAATAACTTACTATTTCCCCATAAAATCCCCAAAATCCAAGCCAATTTGTTTACATGCTTTATTCCCTTCGCAGACCGTCTTTTCTTCTACTCCTACAAGTGTCATTCCTCGCTTGGGCAGATTCATAACCGCCTTGTGTAAGTGAGAAGGGGCTAAATGTGCGTAAATTTCGGTCATTTGGATGGTCCGGTGGCCCAGTAACTTGCATACTGTATAGAGTTCTACCCCATTTTGCACCAGTTGGCTGGCAAAGGTATGGCGCAATTTATGCAGGAAACTGTCCACGCCTGCCGCTTTGGCTATTTTGTGGTAACAAGCCGTCAGAGAGTCTACGTTGCGCGTACGTCCGAAATCCACCACAAACTCGCTTCCTGCCCCGATTTTAGCCCGTTCTATGGCACTCCTTAAACTCTCGGTCATTGGCACAAAACGATAATATTCCGTCTTATTGGGGGCAATATACAGTTGGTTGTTAGCGAAATCTACATCTGCCCAACGCAGATTCATAATTTCGCCCCTGCGTAGTCCGGCATCAGCTCCTAGTAACACCACAAGCCGCCAAGTATCGGTCGGACAGGCCTTTAAGAGTTTATCTATCTCTTCGGGCGTATGGAAAACAACCCGACCGCGTGGCACTCTTAATTCGGATACGAGCGACCAGTCCTGTTTCGGCACATATTTCCACTTTTCGCCTATACGCATGGCAGTTTTTATGCATTGTACTAGACGGTTAATGTGATTTTTGCCAATCGCCTTTGTGAGTAGGTGCTCTTTGAACTTTTGGACTAGTTCGGGAGTAACATCCTGCAAATAACGTGGTTTTTTTATCTCTTCCAAGTAGCGGATAGCCAACTTGGTATGAGTAACAGTATTGCGCGATCTTTCCACGGACATATGGTAGAGCAGTTTATCCTTGAACGCTTGCCACGTGATATTGACGGGGAAACGTTCTTTGACGGCATTTCTGCGGCGGATAAACTCCTGATATTTTAGCAAGGCTACCTGTTTGTTTTCGGTTTGCAGTGAAATACGCCTTCTAACCCCATTGAAATCGTAATAATCTGCGTAATAGTACGGTCCTTTTTTGATTTTGTGTACACTCATAATTCTCTCCTGTAAGAAGTGTTTTTACATACACATTCACGCTTCTTATAGGGAGAGAAGTCAAGTCGTATATGGGTTTTAAGATTAGAGGAAGGGATCGAAGAAAATACTGAAATTTTTAAAGATAAATTTAGTAAAGTATATTATATGGGGAGTCTTATGAAAACATACGAACAATTTTCTCGAGAAGAATTAATAGAACTGTTGCATAAGCAAGATAAAGAACTTGCTCGCAAAAAATACGGTCTTGTTTGGGACAGCGAAAAAGAGCCGGAACAGGTAGTTATTGATTGCGCAAAAAAACTACCTGTCCTCAAAAATATTTCGAAAAACGATATTAAAACTAATGATGATGATTTTAACATTATGATCGAAGGAGATAATTATCATGCTTTGCAGGTGTTGAATTATACTCACAAAGAGAAAATTGATTTTATTTATATAGATCCGCCCTATAAGAATGGAAATACAACGATCGATATATAGATGCAAATGATGGTTATCGTCATTCTAAATGGCTAAATTTCATGGAAAAACGTTTGGATTTAGCAAAATCTTTATTATCCCCCAATGGGTTTATTGCGATTTCTATTAATGATATTGAACAATCTAATTTGAAATTACTATGTGATAAAGTCTTTGGACAAAATTACTTTTATGCTCAATTAACATGGATTAATAGGACTCAACCAACTAACATGGGAAAGGCCATGTATAACATTCAGAAAGATATTGATTATGTTTTGGTTTATGGTAGGAAAAATCCGACCCAATTTCCTGGATTTCGATTATATGAATTAGAAGAAAAATCCTATCCAGAAAAAGATGCAAAAGGTCATTCTTTCCGGTTGGAAGCATTAGCTCAAAGAAAAAATAAAGGGACACTAAAAAGGGATTCTATGTTGTTTCCTGTTTTAGATATCTCTCCTAAGGAAGGTTATCGTTGGCAAATCAGCTTTGAAAAATATCAAGAATTAAAGCAAAAGAATAGACTTATCAAAAGAGGAGAAAAAATATATCAAAAAATTTATCCAGAGGATGAAGAAAATAAATCCACACTAATGCCTTTTTGGAGTCATATGGAAGATGTTGATACTTCTCAGACAGGCAAAAAAGAATTAAATGAAATATTAGGACCTGCTCAAGAATTGGAAACAGTAAAACCCTTATCTTTGCTTCAAACGCTTTTGTTTCATATGACCCACAAAAATAGTATTGTTTTAGATTTCTTTGCAGGTTCCGGTACTACTGGGCATGCCGTTATGGAACTAAATAAAAAGGATTGTGGGAAAAGACATTTTATTGTTTGCACCAATAATGAAGGGAACATTGCGTCACAAATATGTTATCCTCGCCTGCAAAAAGCCATTATGGGCTATAAAAAATATGGAAATGAAGAACATATTGATGGATTGGGCGGGAATTTAAAATATTTCACCACGGATTTTGTAACTAATTCTAAAAATAGAACTCAAACTAAGATAAATTTATCAAAACGCTGTGCAGAGATGCTTTGTGTTAAGACGGGAATTTTTAATTTAATAAATAATCAATCCACCAGCTTTAAAATCTACGAAAATAACCGTCGCAATGAGTTTTTATGTATTTATTTTGATGTGTTTGGAGAAGAAGAAATTAGTACCTTTATAAAAGCAATAAAAAACCTTAATGGCAAAAAGAATATATTTGTCTTTTCTTTGGACAATACGGTTGACGAGTCGCTGTTTGAAGGGATTAAAGATGTTGTTATCGAACCCATTCCACAGAAAATATTAGATGTTTATAAATCAATTTCCAAACAACATATTAAGGGGATAAAAAATGATTAAGGAACTAAAAAAATTTCAACAGAAGGCAGTAGATGGTATTCTTACTTTTTCCAAAATGGTCTTAAGCGGAAATGCCATTAAAACGGTAGTGTTACAATCGCCTACTGGCTCCGGAAAAACTTTCATGATGAGTCAAATTATTAACAAATTGGCTACAGATCCGGAATTTAATAAAGAAGACTTATGCTTTCTGTGGGTCAGCATTGGCAAGGGAGATCTCCATGAGCAGAGCTATAAAGCTTTGAAGAAGGAATTTAATGGTTTTCCGAATTGTTATTTGTTAGAAAACGAGTTCCATGGTGGTAGAGAGTATATAGAGCGAAATGAAGTGGTAGTTTTGAACTGGGAAAAATTACGAACAAAGGATAAACAAACGGGAGAATGGAAAAATCTCTTAATGAAAGATCAAGAACAAAATAATTTTATCGACGTTATTCAAGCGACCAAAGAAAAAGGGCGAAAAATTATTTTAATTATTGATGAGAGTCATGCTGCCGCTACCACAGAACGTGCTAAAGAATTAAGGGATGAGATCGTTCGTCCGGATCTAACGATTGAAATGAGTGCTACCCCTATTTTAACTGATATGGCATTCCCATACAAAGTTGATCCTAATGATGTTATCACAGAAGGCTTAATTAAAAAAGAAATCATCATCAATTTGGATATTGATAAAATAAGTACCAACGAATTGGATTCCGAAAAAGCTGTTTTAGAAGCTGCCTTCCACAAACATGCCGAATTGAAACAGTTCTATCAAGAAGAAAAGGTAAATATTAACCCGCTAGTTATTATCCAACTTCCAAATTCAGAAGAAGGAGAGCGCAAGAAAGAGAATGTAGAAGCTTTTTTACGGGACAGGGGCATTTGTCAAGAGAAAGGGAATTTAGCAGTATGGCTAAGTGAAGAAAAAGCTAATACTGAAGCGCCTTATTTGATTCCATTTAATAGTCCTGTAGATTTTTTAATTTTTAAACAAGCGATTGATACAGGTTGGGATTGTCCTCGTGCATCCATCTTAGTACGTTTTCGCGAAACCAAGAGTGAACCTTTCGAAATACAGACTGTAGGGCGTATTTTGCGAATGCCGGAAGCTAAACATTACGATAATGAATCATTAAATAAGGGATATATCTATACAAATATCAAGTCTATCGAAGTGAAAAAAGAGGTTTATAACCCCAATATCATTAAGTCATTATGCTCCCATAGAAAAGAAATAGAGGAATTTTCTTTGCGTTCTTACTATAGGAACAGAATTTCTTATAACGACTTAATGGCAAGTTTTTATCCTGTGTTTGAAAAAATTTTTTGTGAATTTTTTGGCCTTCAAGAAAAGAAGTATGATTTCCAAAAAAATCAACAAATCATCCAAAAGAAACTGCAACTGGATAATTTATTAGAGGATGATGAAATCATCTTAAACAAAGCGGTAGAAGGTAGAATAATAGACGAAATCTCTCACATTACAAATGTTGATATGACACAAATTAAATTATCGGAGGATGATAAGTCCGCCTATATTGAGCAGATCTTGAAGAGCGAGCTGGGAGGATTTGCACCCAAGAGGTCATTACCTGTCCTAAAACAGGCTTTGTTGGCTAATTTTAATCACTATTTGGGAATAGAATCAAAATATGAAAATTGGGTTGCTTTTATCGAAAGTATTATCTTGAATAATGAAACCGAAATTAAGAAACTCTTAAATAAGGCTATTGAAGCATATAAACCAGTTAAGTTGGAAGAAGAGCAAAAGAAAGCTGCAAATATTCAAAATTACGATGAAAATTGGATTATACCGGCTACTAGAAACTACAATCCGAATACCTATGAAAAATTTGACAGCAAATTATCGTTGTATGAACCCTGTTTTCTGGAAAAAGAAAGAAGTAAGCCAGAGATAGCATTTATTGCTGCACTGGAAAAGGCCAAAGATCAAATTCTCTGGTGGTGGAAAAATGGCGATGAGCATATGAAAGAAAATTTTGGGATCAAAAAACCGGATGGTACATCTTTTCAACCAGATTTTATTGTTCAATATAAAAATGGGCAAATTGGGCTGTATGACACAAAAGATCCAGGCTATCAAGAGGACGATAATAAAATAAAGGCCGAAGCTCTGCAAAAGTATATCCAAGAAGAAAATCTCAAAGGGAAAAAACTGATTGGCGGGATTATTATTGTGGATAATAAACTTCTAAAAATTAATGCCAAGCCCAAATATTTAGGTTTTAAGCAAAAACCAGAGGATTGGGAATTTTTTTCCATATAATTAGAACTATTTTGTATCTAATTATTCCCTATTAGGAAGAGCTTGGGAATCTACAAGGGATTCTAAATAAAATTTCTCAGGTAGGAGTTTTTTGATGGGTAAACTTAGAAACGGGGTGTATTTTATCACTGGGGCATATGGAGTAGGAAAAACTAGTTTATGTGATAAATTGAAGGAAATCTTGTCCGTCCCTTATTTCTCGGCTAGCGAATTAATCTCTGTGCAAAACAATGAGGCTTATGGGGTAAATAAAGCGGTAAAGAATAAAGTAGAAAATCAAAACATCCTGAAAAGAGCGATAGAACAAAAGCTATTGGAGCATCCAACTATTTTATTGAATGGACATACTGCGATATTCAAGAAGGATCGAACAGTAGATTTGTTGCCAATACAAGCATTTCTCTTTTTTCATATTACTGCTATTATCTTATTGGAAACGACATCTGATATTTTATTGAAGCATTTAAATGGGAGAGATAATATAATTTATTCTACAGATGAAATATCTGCCCTAACCGCTGCGGAAAAACAGCAATCTCGACTTATCTCGGCAGAACTGAATATCCCTCTTGTAAGACATGCTATGCAGTATGATAATACGGACCATCTTGCGATAGCTGCAAAATTATGGGGAAGTAATTTATGACAAAAGTTCTTCTAGATACCAACATCATCATCCATAGAGAAAATGATATCGTGACCAATTATAGTATTGGACACTTATATCGTTGGATAGATAGATTGAAACTCACTAAAGTCATACATCCACTTACAGAAGAAGAAATAAGTCGATATAACGACCCTAATCATCTGGAAGTATTGAAAGTTAAGTTAGAAGCATACGATAAAATTTATACCAAAGTGGTTCCTACTCAAGATTTTTATAATCATTTGAAAGATTTTCCTGAGAAAACACAAAACGATAAAGTCGACAATCAATTCTTGTATGAGGTATATTCCAAACGGGTTGATCTTCTAATTACTGAAGATAAAAGAATGCAAAGAAAGGCCGAAGCATTAGGGATCAAAAATAAAGTTTTTTCGATAGAACAATTTATAAACATAGCCAGTGGGAAATATCCTAAGTTGATAGAATATAAGACGTTGAATGTTAAACCAATTAGATTCGGAGAATTAAACTCAAAAGATATATTTTTTGATTCTTTAAGAAAAGCATATCCGGGGTTTGATGATTGGCTCGCTAGGAAATCTGAGGAACAAGTTTATGTTTGTTTCGGGGATCAAAATAAGATATTAGGGCTTTTGTATTTAAAAATTGAAGATGAAAACGACAACGATAATAAGATTTCCCCTGCTTTTTCTCCGAAACGTCGCTTAAAGATTGGAACTTTCAAAACTGAAAGTACGGGGTTTCGCTTAGGAGAACGTTTCCTAAAGATTATATTCGATTATGCCGCATTAGCACATATAGATGAAATTTATGTGACAATGTATCCCAATATTACGAATTTAAGGCAGTTACTCGAAGATTGGGGATTTGAATTATACGGTAAAAAGGACAAAGAGTTGGTACTAGTTAAACATTTAACTAAGTACGCACCGGAACGGACTCCTTTACAGAATTTTCCACTCGTAAACCCTCATTGCAATAAATTTTTTTTACCGATTAAACCTCAATATCATAAGACTTTGTTGCCAGATGCAATCTTAAATACAGAGAACGCTACTGATTTGTTAGGCAATATTGCGCATCGGTATGCACTTAGAAAGATATATATATCTTGTGCTTTTCGTTGTGACGCAAAACCAGGAGATTTACTCGTATTTTATCGAATGGGAGATAAAGATAGAAAAAATTTTTCTTCAGTTGTCACAGGGACAGGAATTGTTTCTAAAATAAAGAAAGGATTCTCCTCGTGGAATGATTTCGCTAATAGTTGTCAAAATCGGACAGTTTTTCCGCTATCACAATTACAGTGGTTATGGAATAATCGTAGAGAGCAGTTAATTTTGGTAGAATTCCTATTTTTAGAAGCGTTTCCTAAACGTCCTACCCTAGACTTTTTACGTCGGGAAACTATATGTGGGCCAAAGGAAGGAGCTCGCCCATTTCAACCGTTAAATGACGAGCAATTTGGTAAGATAATAGCAGAAGCCCATAAGTTAGGAGAATCTTAATATGTGTAAAATTTTAATTTCCATCAAACCGCAATTTGCCGATCTCATCCTAAATGGTCAAAAGAAATTCGAGTTCAGAAAAAATCTCCCTCAGAGAGAAGTGGAGCGTTTGGTAATATATGCCTCTGCGCCTATAAGTCGCATAATTGGGGAGGTAGAGGTAACGGATACTTTGTCTTATGCCCCTAGTACTCTATGGAGAAAAACCTATAAGAATGCCGGAATTTCGAAGAGTTTTTTTGATAGCTATTTCCAGGGAAAAGAGGTAGCTAATGCCTATGTACTTGGTAAATTTAGAAGATTTAAGAAATCTAAATCCTTGCTTGAATACGATGTAAAAACGGCCCCACAGTCTTATATTTATTTATAAATATAATCGGTTCCGCTCTTAAACTCTAAATAACATATTCCTGTGCATAGGCGGTTTTTTTACTTAAAAGCAATCTCTAAAATCGCATCTTTTCGGTTAGAGTGTACCATAAGGGTCCACTAAGAATATACACTTTTTTGTCTTTTTTGCTTTTTTTGCGTTTTTTGCAAAATCGCTACTTTCTGCCATTTTTCTGCCGAGCGTTTGTATAGCTTACGTTGCTTATGTTGCTTAAATTATAGTGTCCACAAGTATGTAGGTTGGCATAATAAAAATCGCTCAAATCGTTCCGTGCGCATCACTAAAACATATACTTTATAGTGTCCAAATTGTGCCCAGTATATTCATAGTTTTTTTATTATTTTGCGTTCTAGAAATATAGTTTCTCGACGAAGAAGTATAAAAATAAATCGCGCACAAAAAGCACGCGATTTTTGGGCCAAATTCTACCCTATTTTGAAGCAGTTTCTCGACGACAAAAAATAAGAACCACTATGAAAGTGGCTCTTTAAAAGTGCGCCCATATGGAGTTATACATCGCTTAGCAGGGGACGGCTCTGTAAAAGGGATCGGAGCGTATTGCATGAACTGGTGCTATGAACAATGCCACCACTTGCGGATAGACACCCATCCGGATAACCAAGTTATGCAACGGTTGCTGATAAAATTGGGCTTTACGCGTTGCGGCATTATCCACGTAGTACAAGATAATATGCCGCGCATTGCTTTTGAAAAATAAACGCCCACAGAATTCTCTATAGTATTCCAAATATATATGTTATGCCGGGTAGAAGGCAGGTTTAAAATCTTCCTTTAAATTTAAAACCTATCGCTTCCACGGAAGATTTTATTTCTTCGTCTGTAGGATTCCCTTCGACATATGCAAATCCGGTACTTAAATCCACCGTTACTTGTTTAACGGAATTCAAATTGCTGATTACCCTAGCTACATTGCTTTTACAATGGTTACAAGTCATTCCGTCAATTTTAAACTTAATAGCGCTGCGTTGCGTGCTTGACGTATTTTCCTTTTTCTTAAGAAACATCGTATTGATGAAAAGCATAAGCAATATAATAGAACAAAGCACTTTAAAATAGTAAAAACTTCCGTGGTGATGCGCCGTCATGACGAAATTGGATACATCAAACCAACTGGCAGGCAGGAAATTGTCTATAAATAATCCCGAAGCAATAGCCCCAATAATAAGTGTTGTTAGATAAAGTAGAAATGTTTTTCTGCCCAAAACCTTACCTATTACCAACATGGAGGCAATATTGGCTGCCGGTCCCGCCATCAACAATACCAAGGCCGTTCCCGGGCTCATACCTTTCATCATTAAAGCGATAGCTATCGGAATAGAGCCGGTAGCACAAACATACATAGGGATAGATACCGCCAGTACAAGAAACATGGTTAAAATCGTATTGTTACCAAAGAGCACGAAGAAATTATCCGGCAAAAAATAGGAAATCAACCCCGCCACAATTAAACCAAACAAAAGCATTTTGCCAATATCCTGCATCATTTCCACATAACCGTATTGGAATATCATTTTTAATTTTCGCGTAAGAGACACTTCTACCCGTTCTTTGTGATCCGTTTGTGCAATAGTTGCTAATGTCCTTTCATGGGAAGAAAAAGCATTGGCTGTCAATCCCGCAAAAACAGCAGTAAAACAAGCCACTATCGGGCGAATAAC
>Ga0310694_10003972_pt1 | contig 14398 bp, 3 predicted proteins | sample 174DNAGHGhighgp2_FD_203884 | JGI IMG/M metagenome (GOLD analysis project Ga0310694, IMG submission 203884) | Sheep rumen microbial communities from Palmerston North, Manawatu-Wanganui, New Zealand - 1742 DNA GHGhigh gp2 (v2) (version 2) | ecosystem: Host-associated > Mammals > Digestive system >... | reverse complement strand
CTGTTCAACACCGTCTATAACGGCCGCTTGGACAAGCGCTTCAGCCGCTCGGTAGGCATGACGGTCAAGACCTTGCCCGTTTATGCCAAATTCACCAATGACACGACAGTCCTGGAACTGCTGCGACAAGGACAAGACCAGATGAGCGGGTGCCGTGAGCACGAGTTGTACTCCTACGCCGATCTGATGACGGATTTGAAGCTGCAGACCAACTCGATTTTTGCATGGCACGGCCAGTTGTTTGACAACGAGACGATGGGTGACAAGCCCATGGAGATGATACGCGTTGCCAACAACACGCTTGAAGAATCGTTCTACCTGAAGGCCTTCATCCAGTTCAATAAGTTCCATATCGAAGCTGAATACAAAGCCAACGTATATTCTCGCGAGTTCATAGCCCAGATTCTGGAGAGCTATGAGGCCGTGCTCGAGGGTTTCCTCAGCAAGGAATACTTGCGCGATATCGACATCGCTACCGCTGGTCAGGTGGCTCTGCTCGACAGTTTTAACCCGGGCGAATTGGATTACGACAACACCCAGTCCATCGTCTCGATGTTCCGCCAGCAGGCCAAGGCCACGCCCGACGCTACCGCTGTCGTCTATCTGGACAAGCAGTTCACTTATGCCCAAGTTGACGAAATCAGCGACCGCATTGCGGCCTATATCGCCGTCAAAGGACTGGGTGCCGAGGACGTTGTGTCGGTAATCATCCCCCGCTGCGAGTGGATGCCTATCGCCTCGCTGGGTGCGCTCAAGGCCGGTTGCGCCTATCAGCCGCTCGACCCGAGTTACCCCAAGGAGCGCCTGAACTTCATGATGCAGGATGCCAGCGCCAAGCTGCTGATTGCCGACGAGGAATTGCGCCCCATCGTTGACGAGTACCAGGGCGAGGTGCTGCTCACCAAGGACATCATGGGCCTGCCCGCCGCGGCAGCGCCTCAGGTGGACATCAAGCCCGATCAGCTGTTCATCCTGCTTTACACTTCAGGCTCGACCGGCGTTCCCAAGGGCTGCCAGCTGATGCACAGCAATCTTGTGGCCTTCTGCCACTGGTACCACCAGATGTTCGACCTCAAGCCGGGCAACAAGGTTGCAGCCTATGCCAGCTACGGTTTTGACGCCAACATGATGGATACCTATCCCGCGCTGACTTGCGGTGCGACGCTGTATATCGTTCCCGAGGAGTTACGTCTGGACCTCATCGCCCTCAACGAGTATTTCGAGCAGAACGGCATCACCCACTCGTTCATGACGACACAGGTGTGCTACCAGTTTGCGACAAGTGTCGAGAACCACTCGCTGCATTACCTCTCAACCGGTGGCGAGAAGCTGGCGTCGATAACGCCGCCCCAGGGCATCAAGTTCTTCAACCTGTATGGCCCCACCGAGACGACGGTCTTCATCACCTACTTCCTGGTTGACAAGAAAATGAAGGAGATTCCCATTGGCAAGGCGCCCAAGAACACGCGCCTGTATATCGTTGACCCGCAGGGTCATCGTCTGCCCGTGGGTGCAGCAGGTGAATTGTGGGCAGCAGGTCCCCAGGTGAGCCGCGGCTACCTGAACCGCCCCGAGAAGACGGCCGAAGTCTTCATTTCCAATCCGTTCACGACCGAGGAGAAATATGCACGCATTTACCGCACGGGTGATATCGTGCGCTATCTGCCGTCGGGCGACATCCAGTTTGTGGGACGCCGTGACGGTCAGGTCAAGATCCGCGGTTTCCGCATCGAGCTCAAGGAGGTCGAGAGCGTCATCCGCGAGTTCCCCGGCATCAAGGATGCCACGGTACAGGCCTTTGACGAGGAGGGCGGCGGCAAGTTCATCGCTGCCTACGTCGTGAGCGACGAGCAGGTGGACATCGATGCCCTCAACAACTTCATCCTGGATCAGAAACCTCCTTACATGGTGCCGGCAGTGACGATGCAGATCGATGCCATCCCGCTGAACCAGAACCAGAAAGTGAACAAGCGTGCGTTGCCCAAGCCCGAGAAAAAGGCTACTGCCATCGAGGAGACCAACGTGCCCATGAACATGCTGGAACAGGAACTGCATCAACTCGTTGCCGAGATCGTCAATAACACTGAATTTGGCGTGACGACGGTGCTGGGTTATGCCGGACTGACCTCCATCTCGGCCATCAAGCTGGCCGTACAGGTCAACAAGCGCTACGGGGTGACCCTCGACTCCAAGAGTCTGGTGAAAACCGGTACCATCCAGTCGATTGAGAACGAGATCCTCAAGCAACTGCTTGAGGGCGGCAGCAAGCCCGCTACCGAGACGCCGAAGGAGGCCGCCGAGGCAAGGACCAGCGCCCCGCTGTCCTATGCCCAGACGGGTGTCTATTTCGACTGCCTGAAGAATCCCGCTTCTACGATCTATAACATCCCCTACCTGCTCTCCTACCCCGAGGGCACCGATGCCAGCCACCTGGCTGACGTCGTGAAGCGAGTGATTGAGTCTCATCCCGAGCTCAGCGTCCACTTCACGACCGAGGGCGACAGCATCATCCAAACGACCGACGACAGCGTTCCCGTCGAGGTGAACGTCGTCGAAATGAGCGAGGAGGAACTGGCGAAATACAAGAACGAGTTTGTGCGTCCCTTCAACCTGCAGAAGGCTCCGCTCTACCGCGCCGAGGTTGTCAAGACGCCCGCCGGAGTTTACCTGCTGATGGATGTTCACCATCTGGTATTTGACGGCGGATCGGCCGATCTGCTCATCCGTCAGCTCAACGCTTCGCTTGAGGGCAAGGCGGTAGAGAAGGAGACCTATAACTATCTCGACTTTGTCGCCGACCAGCAGGCAGCCGAGGAGACCGACACCTTTAAGGCGTCACAGCAGTTCTTTGCCGAGAAGCTGCAGACCTGCGAGGGCGCCAGCGAGATTCCCGCTGACTTGCCCAAGAATGACGAGCAGGGCTATATCGGCGAGGCGGTTTGCCCCATCGACCTGGAGAAGGCAGCAGCATTCTGCCGCGAACAGGAAGTGACTCCCGCCCACCTGTACCTTGCCGCTACGTCCTATGTCGTGTCACGCTACACCAACAACCGCGAGGTTTACCTCTGCACCGTGAGCAGCGGCCGCAGCAACCTCAAGATTGCCGACACAGTGGGTATGTTTGTCAACACGCTCGCCCTGGGCATGAGCATCGACGATGTGACCATCAGCGAGTTCTTGAAGCAGACGAGCAACACGTTCGACCAGACCTTGCGTCACGAGGACTACCCCTTTGCCCGCATCGCCACCGACTACAGTTTCCGTCCAGCGATTGCCTACGCCTATCAGGTGGGCGTGCTCTCGCAATACACCGTGAACGGGAAGCCCGTCGGCCAGGAAGTGCTGGAGCTCAACGTGCCCAAGTTCAAAATCAACATCAAGATCGAGACCCGTGGCGTTGTTGTCGAGTATGACGACGCGATTTACAGCGAGCGCGTGGGACGTGGACTGGCCGAGAGCATCGTGGCAGTTGCCAACAGGATGATGGAGCAGCCGCAGGCCAAACTGCGCCAGCTGTCCATCGTGAGCGCCAATCAGGAGGAGGAATTGAGCCACCTGCGCCAGACGGAGTCTGCCGAGGCACCCTTCAAGTTCTTCCATGAGTGCATCGGCCACTTTGCGCAGACTCAGCCCGAGCACGAGGCCCTGGTAGCCATCGACGGACGCTTTACCTATAAGGAGATGGACGCGCTCACCAACCGCATCGCCGCCGCCTTGAGGAAACGCGGTGTGCACGAGCGTGACCGCGTCGCCCTGCTGCTGCCGCGAACCAGCCGTCTGATTCTCTCCCTGTTCGGTGTCCTGAAGTCGGGTGCCGCCTACATCCCCTGCGATCCCGAGTATCCCGCCGACCGTGTGAAACTCATCCTCGAGGACAGCGAGGCCCGCTACATCATCACCACCCATGACCGCATGGACAGCGTGCCTGCCGACAAGGCGATCGATGTCGAGAAACTCATCAACGATGACAATGACGGCACGATTGTAACCGACATCACCCCCGACGACCTGGCCTACCTGATTTACACCAGCGGTTCGACCGGCCGTCCCAAGGGTGTGATGCTGCACCACCGCGGCATCTGCAACTACCTGTACGGTCACCCGGCCAACGTGTTTGCCAACGGCGTGCTGACCGATGCCAAGCGCATGCTGAGCGTGACGACCATCTCGTTTGACGCAGCGCTGCAGGATATCGGTACTTCCTACTTCAACGGCAAGACGCTCATCGTGGCCACCGAGGAGCAGGCCAACAACCCGCTCGACCTGGCACGCCTCATCAACGAGGAGCATATCAATATGGTGTCGGGTACCCCGTCGCGCTGGATGACGTGGCTGACGAGTGATGACTTCTGTGACGCCATCAGCCGCATCAACATCGTGCGTGCCGGCGGTGAGAAGTTCTCCGACCAGCTGCTCGGCCAGCTCAGGCAAGTGACCAAAGCCCGCATCTTCAACTGCTACGGACCCACCGAGACCACCGTCGCCTCGAACAACAAGGAGTTGACCCATGCCGAGGTTGTCACTGTGGGCAAACCCCAGCTGGGCGTGAAGGAGTATATCGTGGACCAGGACGGCAACGAGCTGCCCGTGGGCGTTGTCGGTGAATTGTACATCGGCGGCCGCGGCGTGGCTCACGGCTACAACAACCTGGACGAGATGACCCGTGAACGCTTCGTCGATTACCACGGCGAGCGCATCTACAAATCGGGCGACTATGCCAAGTGGCTGCCCGACGGCGATGTCGTTATCCTGGGACGTACCGACCACCAGATCAAGCTGCGCGGACTGCGCATCGAGTTGGGCGAGATCGAGAACGTCATGCTCAAGGTAGATGGCATGAAGAAAGTCGTCATCCTCATCCGCAAGATCAACGACAAGGAGCACCTGTGTGCTTACTATACCGCCGACCGCGAAATCAAGCCTGAGGACCTCAAGGCCGAGATTTCCAAGAGCCTGACGCAATACATGGTGCCCACGGCCTACCTGCAACTCAAGGAGATGCCGATGACACCCAACGGCAAGACCGACGTCAAGGCCCTGCCCGAGCCCGAACTGGCCATCAGTTCGGCTTACGTTGAACCGGCTAACGACACCGAGCGCACCTTCTGCGACATCTTTGCCAATATCCTGCAGATGGACAAGGTGGGCGCTACCGACAACTTCTTTGAGTTGGGCGGTACATCGCTCGTCGTGACCCGCGTCATCATCGATGCCGACAAGGCGGGTATGCATGTCGCCTATGGTGACGTGTTCGCCAACCCCACGCCCCGCAAACTCGCGCGCCTGATTACCGGCGAGAGCGCCGACGATGGCAATGACGAGATCACCAATTATGACTACTCGACCATCAATGCCCTGCTGGAGAAGAACACGCTTGACAGTTTCCGTCAGGGTGAGCGACAGACGTTAGGCAACGTGCTGATCACGGGAGCCACGGGCTATCTGGGCATCCACATCCTGCGCGAACTCATTGACTCGGATGCCGAGAACATCTATTGCCTCGTTCGTGGCAAGAACCAGGAGGCTGCCGAGGGCCGACTGCGCACCCTGCTGTTCTACTACTTCTCTGAAGCCTTCAAAGATCAGTTCGGCAAGCGTCTGCACATCGTGCTGGGCGACGTGACCAGCGACTTTGGCGAGGGGCTCCAGGTGGATACCATCTTCAACTGCGCTGCTATCGTGAAGCACTTCAGCGAGGGCACCGAGATTGAGGACGTGAACATCGGCGGCGCACAACGCTGCGTGGACTACTGCCTGAAGACTGGTGCCAAACTCGTACACGTTTCCACAGCGAGCACCCGTGGCTTGTGGGCCGGCGAAATCAAGAGCGACATCTTCACCGAGCAGCGCCTGTACATGGGTCAGTTCTTGGGCAACAAGTTCATCTACTCCAAGTTCCTGGCCGAGCGCCTGATTCTCGACGCCGTCGCCAACCACGGACTCAAGGCCAAGATCATGCGTGTGGGCAACCTGGCCGCACGCTCGACCGACGGCGAGTTCCAGGCCAACTTCGCCACCAACTCGTTCATGGGCCGCATCAAGGTCTATAACATGCTGGGCTGCTGTCCTCACAGCATGCGCAACATGCAGGTTGAGTTCTCGCCCATCAACGAGGTGGCTCATGCCATCGTGCTGCTGAGCTCGACTCCCAAGGAGTGCACCGTATTCCATCCCTACAACATCCACGGCCAGTTCCTGGGCGACGTGCTCACCGGACTCACCACCGTGGGCGATGGCGTGCGCTTTGTCGAGCAGGAAGAGTTTGCCGAGGCCATGGAGCGCGCCAAGGAAGACCCGCAAAAGGCCAAGCAGATGTCGTCGCTGCTCGCTTACCAGGACATGGCCCATGGCCAAAAGACCGCCGACGTGAAGCGCGACAACAACTACACGACCCAAGTGCTGTACCGCTTGAACTTCAACTGGTCACCCACGTCGTGGGACTATGTGGAGCGCATGCTCACCGCCATCAGCACCCTGGGATTCTTTGATATGTAAACAATCGACACTGGATGCTCTAGATAATCTAGCCAACCTAGATAATCTAGTCTATCTAGAAAATCTAGAGCATCTATAACATCTATTGCATCTATAGCATCTATAACATCTATTGCATCTATAGCATCTAGTTGACACTATGCCATAATTCTCGCCTGGTAACATTCATCGCGCTCCGCGCGAGAACCTTTAGCGGCGAAGCCAAATTAAGCAAAATCATAAATAAAATTAAAATAAATACAGTCTTGTTTAATTTTAATACAAATTTTGTTTAATTTCTCGGCCGTCAGGCCGATTAAAAACCAGCGACTTGATTATGACTCAGCGTCATAAAATTGTGAAACGATAATGGAGATCGATATCAACAAACAGTTTTACCGCTTCTTGTGGGCTTATATCCTGGTGGCCCTGTCGGGGTGCCTGGGTACAGTGGTAGATGGCATCATCGTGGGCAACCTCATCAGTGAGGATGGCGTGAGCGCCATCAACCTGTCCACGCCCATCACCCAGTTCATCTTTACCATGCATCTGCTCATCAACGCGGGTGCTGGCATGTTGGTGGCCTATGCCTTGGGCCAGAAAAAGATTGATGATGCGCGGCGTTTCTTCACCCGTTCGCTGTCGCTGACGCTGGGGCTGGGACTGCTGCTGTCGATTGTCGGCGGCCTGATATTCCCGAATCAGACGGCAAGCATGCTGTGCAGCAACGAGCAGATCCTGCCGCTGGCCCGTGACTACATGCGGGTACTGCTCATCGGTTGTCCGGCCTTTATCCTCATGTGGGGGCTCTCGACCATGGTGGGCGTGAACGGCAGCCCGCGGCTGGTATCGCTGGCCGTGATCATCGACAACGCGGTGAACCTGTGCCTTGACATCGTGTTCATCAAGTGGTTCGGCTGGGGCATCACGGGTTCTTCGGCAGCGACGGTGATTGGCCATCTGGTAGGCATCGCCATCCTGCTCTCCCACTGGCGCAATCCCGAGAACCGTCGCTTGATGCCCGTGTTCAACACCGACGGACTCGTGGCATCGTGGAAGCGGATCATCTCTCAGGGCGCTCCGCTGGCCGTAGCCTCCATCTGCTTGACGCTGTTGCTGTTTAGCGCCAACAAAATCGTCCTCACGACAACTGGCCGCACGGGTATCTTTGTGTTCGCCCTGTGCATGAACCTGCTGCAGGTCTATAACCTGTTCCTCTCGGGCACATGCCAGACGCTGCAGTCGCTAGGTGCCATCCAGGTGGGCGAAGGCAACGACGAGGGTATCCGCACCGTCATCAAGCGGGGCTTCCGCTTCATCACCGTTGCCATGGTCACTACCTGCCTGCTCGTTTGGATATACCCTCAGGGTATCGCACATTTGTTCGGCTGTGACGAGCCCGAGATGCTGAGCCAGAGTGCTCCTGCTCTGCGCGTGTTCGCCTTGAGTTTCATCCCCTTCTGCTACATCTACGTGCTGATGATTGTCTATAAGCTTTACAGTCAGCACCGCATGGCCTTGTTCATCTCGTTTGCCCTGTCGCTGACGGTGATTCCCGTGTTGTGGGTCATGGCCAAGTTTATGCCGCAGCACATCTGGTACAGCTACCTCATCGCCTACCTGATCGAGGCCGTTGTCATCTTCGCCCTGCACAAGGGCCGTCACATCGAGTTCAAACTCAAGACGTGATCTATATCGACAACCATATCCACGACTTTGACCTGCAGGAGGCGCTAGAGACAGTCAGCCCCCAAAGGCGTGCACAGGCGCTGCGTTATCGCCACGAGCGAGACCAGCGCTTGTGCATTGCCGCCTACAGGCTGCTGCAACAAGCGCTGCTCAAGGAATACGGCATCTGCGAGCAACCGCAATTCATTTATAATCAACAGGGCAAACCCCTGCTGGACGGTTATCCCGACATCCACTTCAGCCTGAGTCACTGCCGCGAGGCGGTGGCCTGTGCCGTGAGCAATCACCCTGTGGGCATTGATATCGAGACCATGGAACACTACAGCGAGGAAGTCGCCGCCCACGTAATGAGTGAGGAAGAAATGCAGCAAATCCTGTCTTCGCCCCACCCTGCCCAGGCGTTCACCCGCCTGTGGACCATGAAGGAGAGCCTGTACAAGCTCACCGGCGATGACCATAACGGAGACATCGCCCACATGCTCGACAACACGTCGGCAGTCACTTTCAAGACCGAGAATTACCCCCGTTTTGTCGTCACCTCGTGCTGCTACTCTACGCAAGTCCAATGAAAAATGCTGATATTCAGTTCCTCCCCTAACTATGGCCAAGAAGGGGAACTGATTATCAGCACTTTATTTCCGTCGAACTCACGTTACTATATAGGTTGTCGAGTGAGGTCGAGTTATTTGTTGCCCTTGGAGACATTCAGAATATTCAGACAATTCAGTTGTCATTAAATACCGGATGGCCTTGTATTTATTGTTTTCCCTTTAGACAAGTGTTGTCATCGTGGGGTTTACTTGTTGCCCTTGGAGACGTTCAGAATATTCAGACAATTCAGTTGTTATTAAATACCAGATGGCCCTGTATTTATTGTTTTCCCTTTAGACAAGTGTTGTCATCGTGGGGGTTATTTGTTACTCTTGGAGACATTCAGAGTATTCAGATAATTCAGTTGTTATTAAATACCGTGAGTTGGACGAAAATAACGGGCAGAGGGTGTGTCACAATAGGTCTCTGAATTTTTAATCGGCCTAACGGCCGAGGAATCAAGCAAAGTTATAAATAAAATAAAATAAAAATTTATTTTGTTTAATTTTTATACAAATTTTTGTTTAATTTCTCCGTGCGCAGCACGGAAATAATAATAGACAAGATTTATGACACATCCTCAATTGCTAACGCATTGATTGACAGCGAGTATTTCCGTCAGCATATACTATGATTACATGCCGATTAACTTGACTTGTGATTCAAAGTTATCACGGTCGCCCAGGGCGCCGTTCTTGATTTTTGCACGGTAATTATAGATGGTGTTGACCGAGTAGTGCAGGAACTCGGCAATGCGGCTGCTGTCCTCGATACCCAGACGGATGAGGGCAAAAATTCGCACATCGGTATTGAGCGTGCCCTTATTGGGCAACGTGATGCGGCACTCGAGACGCAGCAGGGCATTGAAATCGTCCACAAAGTTGGGGAACAAGTGCAGGAAGGTGCTGTCAAACATCTCATAAAGCTCCGTCAGGTTCTGGTCCCGCAACTCGTTACCCTCGGTAATCTTATACAGGGCATCCAAGTCCTTGCTCTTGACCATCTTGTTGACCCGCTTGCGCATCTCGTCCAGGCGGTCGATGTAGAAAGAGCACAGGTGGATAAAACGGCCCACATACTCGTCCTTGACACGGTTGGACTCGTTGAGTTTGAGGTTGGTCTCTTGCATCTGGCTGTTCAGGTCCGACAGCTGGCTGTTCAGCTGCGCCAGCTGCGTGTTGCTCTCACTGAGCTCATTACGGGCTCGGGCAAGTTTCTTGCGCTGGCTGTTGCTGTAGAACAGGATGCCCAGGAACAAGGCGGCCAGCAGGCTCGACACCACGGCCAGCACAGCCAGCTGGCGGTTGGCACGCTTGAGCGAGGCCTCGTAGTTGTCGCTGATGGCGGTCAAGACGGGCGAAATCTGGCTGTTGCGCTTCACGGTATTGAACTTGCTGGCACATTGCCACGCAAAATGGATGTAGCGGTAGGCTCGTTCCATGTCGCCGTCGGCCATGAGCTTATTGGCCAATTCCCACATCGCACCCTGATCCATGACGGCGTTAGTGACATCGCTCAATGCCGATTGCGTCACCCAGTAGCGTGACTGCACCGAGTCACCCAACATCGTATAATCCAGGTAGCGGTAAAACGCCACGATGGCATACTCGTGCGACCCCTCCTTGACCTGCTTGAGGCGCAAGTCGCTGAAGTGCAGGGCCCCCTGGGCATCGCCGGCGACATAGCGCTCGAGTTCCTTCATCTGCAACCGCCCGTCATCGCTCATCGAGAGGCGCGTGGTGTCAATCATGGCATTGTAGTGGTCATGCCTGGCATAATACTCCTGTTGCAGGCTCGGCACCTTGCAGTAATAACCCAACTCGCCATACAGGTGGGCAATCGTGGTATAATAGCGGCGCTGGTTCTCGGGATCGGTAATGCGTTGCACATCGATGCTGTTAAGGACATCCATCGCCTCGTGATACATGCCCGACTCGATGCACTGGTAAGCCAGCAGCAAGCGGCACTCGTCATGGCGCACTGCATCACCCATGCGCTGGGCAAGGTCGATGCATTTGCCGATGTAATGGATGGCCGAGTCGCTCATGTAGGGACGGTATTCCTCATACAAGCTGCGGTTCAGGTCATATTGCACACGGGCGTCGTCGGTGGCTTTGCGGGCCGACTTAAAGCCCTGGATACGCGATTCGCGTTCCTGGACATAGCGTTCGCTCTGCTCTATGGCTTTATCGAGTTTGCGGTATTCTTGCTCCAGATCGATTGTCGCTGCAGTTGACAAATTGACGCACGACAACAAGGATAGAAGTGCCAAAAATAGGTTAAGTTTCATTCAACATTCAGGATTATAGCTAAGCCTTGCAAAAGTAGTGGTAATATCCTGTATGGGCAACAAAAAGGGCGAAATAATGCCAAAAATTGATGGTTTTCGTCACAATCAGCACTATATTTTAACCACTTTTTAACGATTGGATATTTTTCTCAATCATCTAATAATCAACTAACTAAAATTTTTAAACGCCCAAAATCATCCACTTTTTCGTTTTTAACCCTCACAACACATATTTTATTACAGTAAATTTGCGCTGTGACCGCCACAACGTGGCAGTGACCCACCTTAACCAAAAACATTCAGTCAACAAATCGACCAATTATTGAATAACCAAATATTTTTTATCAACCAAAACAAATGTGACATGAAAGAGAAAAGATTACTTTCACTGCTGTTGACAGTCATGCTGTCCATAGCGGCATTTGCACAAAATCAGACCTTCAAGGGTAACATCGTTGACCCCAACGGTGAACCCGTGATCGGTGCTACGATTGTGCAAAAGGGAACGTCGAACACAGTCGTTACAGACTTCGACGGCAATTTCTCCATCAACGCACCTGCCGGTGCCGAGTTGGAAATCAGTTATGTGGGCTTCGGCAAGCAAACAATTGTTGCCAGCGACGACATGCACATCACCCTCACCGAGGACGCCGAGTTGCTTAACGAGGTGGTTGTCATCGGTTACGGTGTGCAGAAGAAGAGCGTTGTGACGGCCTCTATCGCCAAGGTAAGCTCCGACGACCTCGAGGGTAAGACCCGCCTGCGTGCCGAGGATGCCTTGAAGGGTATGGCCGCCGGTGTCAACGTCACCTCTTCGTCGGGTCAGCCCGGTGCCCAGTCAATGATCCGCATCCGCGGTATCGGCACCATCAACGACTCCAATCCTCTTTACATCATTGACGGTATGCCCACCGACCAGTACGGTATGGAGAGCGTGAACCCCAATGATATCGAGAGTATCGAGGTGCTGAAGGATGCCGCATCGGGTGCTATCTACGGTGCACGCGCTGCCAACGGTGTTATCCTGGTAACCACCAAGAAGGGTAAGATGGGCAAGGCTGCCATCAACTACACCTTCTCCTATGGCTGGCAGAACCCCTGGAGAAAGCGCAGCGTGACCGGCGCTACCGACTATGCTATCCTGCAGAACGAGCGCCGCATTCAGAACGGGTTGGCTCCGCTCTATCAGGATCCCTACAACCTGACCGATGCCAATGGCGAGAAGGTTGTGGGCTTCGGTACCAACTGGCAGGACCTCCTGTTCAACAAGAATGCCCCCATCATGCAACATGACGTGAGCATCAGCGGTGCCTCCGAGAAGGTGAACTACTACCTCTCGCTGGGTTACTTCGATCAGGACGGTATCATCGGCGGCAATTACGGCCAGTCAAACTATGACCGTCTCACCATCCGCTCCAACAACCAGTTCAACCTGTGGGACGCTACCAAAGAGCGCAACTTCCTGAACAAACTGGACCTGGGTGCCAACCTCTCGTACATGCGCGTACATAGTACAGGTATTGAGGCTAACTCGACCTGGGGCTCTCCCCTGGGTTCGGCCCTCTATCTGGCTCCCACCCTGCCCGTTACCCTGAAGGGTGCCGTGGCACAGGACATGATCAACCGCTACAGTGCGTTTGACCTCTACTATGATGAGAACAACAATCCCTACACCATCCCCGGATATGTAGGCAGCTATCAGGAGCAGAACAACCCCATCGCCATGATGCAAGGCAATCCCAACAAGAACTGGAGCCACAAGTTCATGCCCAAGTTCTCGATTGACCTGCAGTTGTGGGATGCCCTGAAGTATCATTTCACCTACAGCGCCGAGCTCTCCTTCTGGGGCTACAATGGCGCTACCCTGCAGGAGTACTACCTCTCGGGTAACAACAATGCCGACCACACCTCGGCTGTTGCCTTCAAGGGTAACAACAGCACCTGGCAGGTGGAGAACACGATCACCTACGACAAGGTCTTCGGTAAGCACACCATCGGCGTCGTGCTCGGCCAGAGTGCCTTGAAGTTCAAGGGCGACGAGTTGGGCGGTTCACACTGGTATCTCGTGAACCCCGACAAGCCCAGCATCAACTACACCACGGGGGGCGACATTGAGCTCTCGACCGATGCCGACGGAAAGATGACCGGCGCCACGAGCCTCGTGGGTGCATGGGGTGGTCCCTACACCGAGCACAGGCTGTCGTCAATGTTTGCCCGTCTGAGCTACAACTACGACGAGCGCTACATGTTCCAGGCCACGGTTCGCCGTGACGGTTCGAGCCGCTTCGGTTCCAACCACAAGTATGGTATATTCCCCTCATTCTCTCTGGGTTGGAATATCATGAACGAGGCCTTTATGGAGAACACCCGCAACTGGATGAACAATCTGAAACTGCGCTTCAGCTGGGGTAAGAACGGTAACGACAACATCGGTGACTTTGCTTACACCACCATGACCACGCTGGGCAACACCAGTAACTACTACTTCGGACAGACCGCTACCATGGTCTACGGTTCCAAGGCTAACCGCCTGGCCAACGAAGACCTGAAGTGGGAGGAGAGCGAACAGACCAACGTTGGTATCGACTTCGGTTTCTGGAGTAACAAGCTGATCTTCAGTGTAGATTACTACATCAAGAAGACCAACGGCATGATCATCGAGATGCCTATCCCCAGCTACGTGGGTGAGGCCCGTCCGCTGGCCAACGTGGGTGATATGGAGAACAGCGGGGTTGAGTTCGAGCTCGGCTATCGCTGGAATGTTTCGGATGTACACTTTGCCCTGAAGGGTAATGCCTCTTATCTGAAGAACAAGCTGAAGAACCTGGGTAATGACACCGGTTTCCAGAACTACGGCATCAGCCAGTTCAGCGACGGTGGCACTCGTGCCGAGAACGGCCAGCCCTTCCCCTTCTTCTATGGTTACAAGACCGACGGCATCCTGCAGACCAAGGCCGAGGCCGAGGCTTACAACGCCAAGTACGGCACCTCGTCCAATCCTGGTGACTTCCGCTTTTTGGACACCAACGCCGACAACCAGATCAACAGCGACGACCGTACCAACATCGGTAACGGTGTGCCCGACTGGACCTTCGGTCTGAACTTTGACGTTGAGTGGCGCGGATTTGACCTGGGCGTATTCTTCCAGGGCGTGCATGGTGCTGACGTGTTCGACGCCACCTACCGCCAGGACATCGCCTCGGGTAACTATCCCACTTGGGTGCTCCAGCGCTGGACCGGCGAAGGCACCTCGAACACCGTTCCCACCCTCGGTGACTCCAAGAACTGGGTTTGCAGTGACATGTACATTCAGGACGGTAGCTACCTGCGCCTGAAGAACATCACGCTGGGTTA
>Ga0310694_10003971_pt1 | contig 14402 bp, 12 predicted proteins | sample 174DNAGHGhighgp2_FD_203884 | JGI IMG/M metagenome (GOLD analysis project Ga0310694, IMG submission 203884) | Sheep rumen microbial communities from Palmerston North, Manawatu-Wanganui, New Zealand - 1742 DNA GHGhigh gp2 (v2) (version 2) | ecosystem: Host-associated > Mammals > Digestive system... | reverse complement strand
GTGGATTAACACTGTTCTAGCATTAGGGTTAAAATTTTGCGCCATTGCGATGCTTATCGCCGTGGTGTTTATTGTTTTTGACTGCATCAAAATGGGGATTCTCTTTGTAATCATAGGCATCTTCTGTGCGTATTTTTTCCGCGATCCAAACCGCCATACCGAATTTGCCGATGACGAAATTGCCTGCCCAGCCGACGGAACGGTTATGTCTATCAAAACGGAAGAAGACCCCAACTCCATCGTCATTCGTATTTTCCTTTCCATTTTTGACATTCACGTACAACGCACTACGGTAAAAGGTACTACCGGGGATATTTTCTACAACAAAGGGACTTTCCTCTTTGCCGATAATCCCGATGCCGTGCACAACGAACGCAACCTTATACAAATTTTTAAAGACGGAGATCCCAAAAAATTTGCCCACGTGGAACAAATTACCGGCGCCATTGCCCGGCGTATTGAATGCTGGGTAAAACCGAATCAACCCATTGAAATGGGGCGGCGCTTGGGACTTGTGCGCTTTGGCTCGCAAGTGGCTGTTTACTTGCCTAAAGATAAAGTGCGCGTAGTGGTAAAAGAAGGACAAAAAGTACAAGGACACATCACCGTACTGGCTTTGTGGAAATAATTATGCAAGAACAAAACAATCAAAACGTTGTAGCAAAACTAAAACATACCGGCGCCGTAACGGCCCCCTCCCTTTTTACGCTGGGGAATTTAGCGTGTGGTTTTTTCTCTATTTTAGCCGCTACCCGCGGGCACTATGAACAAGCCGGGTGGCTTATTTTGTTTGCGTCTGTATTTGATATGTTTGACGGGCGCGTAGCACGGCTACTGAGCGCGGAAAGTGAGTTTGGCATAGAAATGGACTCGCTGGCCGATACCATTTCCTTTTGCGCGGCCCCTGCATTTTTAATGTATTTCTTTGTACTGAAAGAAAACCCTCTTTGGGGCGGCGTTATTGCTTGTATTTACACGTGCTTTGGTGTGCTGCGCTTGGCGAAATTCAATACCATGGCAAAAGAAGGGACATCTTCTAAAAAATACTTCAGCGGGCTGCCCGTACCTACACCGGCCGCTATCATTGCCTCGTTTGCAATTTCGTACCAAATTATGGTAGCGGGCGGACACAATTTGCCATTCTTAACCTATTTCTTGCCGCATCTGCATAACTACTATTGCGCGTGGTTTATGATGCTTTTGTTCTCGCTACTAATGGTATCTACGGTGCCGTATGCGGCCTTTAAATCACCGAAACAAAAAATGTCCGTGTGGTTTTTATTGCTATTTGTCTTTTTAGTAATTTTACTTGTTAAGTTCCCGCAAGATACGGTGCTGGTCGTCTTTTTGCTCTATGTAATAGCGGGATTATTGGCCGCATTGTACCGTAAGCTGCGCGGTATTAAAGTAGAAAAATAAAGATTTATAAAAACCAAACCCCCGCCATTAAAGCGGGGGTTTTTAGTTGAACTGAAACATTAAAAATCTACCAATTTTTACGGCGCCAGTAAATCATTACCATCCACACCAGCACCAAACACACACCCATGAGCATCCAAAAAGCATACGGATGCTCCGCCATAGGAAGGGCCACGTTCATACCATACGCGCTTACCACCAACGTGGGCACCATCATCCAAATGGTAATGACGTTTAATTTTTTCATTAGCTGGTTTAAATTGTTATTGACAATGGAAGAGCGCGCATCCAGAAGTTGCGCCAAAATATTGGAATAAATATCTGCCTGGGCTTTGCACTGCATATTTTCTACAATAATGTCATCCAGCATTTCCATATTTTGCTCGTCAAACCCAATGCGCCCGGCCAGCGTGCGTGTTTTTTCAAACACAAATCCGTTGGACGTAATGGCCTCGGCGTAATAGACCAAACTCTTTACCAAACTAAACAAATTTAGCAAATAGGTGTTATCCATAGATTCGGTAATTTTATCTTCAATCTCTTCCGAAATCATGTGAATAATGCGCAAGTGTTCCACATAGTGAGAAATAGAGTTATATACAAGTTTCAAAAATACTTCTTTAATGGAAGAAACCGATTGGAAACGCTTGCCCACAAAAAGCGGGATATCTTCGGCCAGGACAATGATCAGTTTATCTTTAAAAAGAAACATGCCCACCGAAGCTACTTTAAACTCCAATTGGTCTTTACCGGAATAATTTTTAGGGCGTTTGTAAATCATAACGGTATGCTCCGGCTCAAATTCAAGCCGCGGCAGTTCATCCGGGTCTAGCGTACTGGCCAGAGTGTGCTCATCAATTAGACATTTTTCTACCAGAAAGCGTTGCTCTTCTGCCGTCGGATTTGTGTACAAAAAAACCTGGGCATCTTTGCTATCTACTTCTTGCAGTTTTTTATCAATAATTTTATATGTCTTTAGCATAATTTACGCCCTAAAAACAAAATATACTTATATGATAACACCTATTTTACTGTATTGTAAAGTGTTTTTTTAATTCTCCGTAAATGCTATAGTATGAACATGAGTATCTTATTCCCTAAACATAAAAAATCCTTATATCGTGAGATTTCCACCCCGGCCAATTATGTGCAACATATTGCGGCCGGCCTTAAACTTCCGGCAAAAGCCATCATCTGCCCGATTTCTTCCCTTACCAAATATGTCCTTTCGCACCACAAATATAAGCAATATCGTTGCGAAGCCGATATCTATGTACTGGAAGGAAAAAACATGTGTTACGTAACCAATTTTGGCTATGGGGCGCCTGCCATGGCAATGACGCTTGAGGTGCTGATTGCACTGGGCGTAAAAGAGGCCGCATTTATTGGCCTGGCCGGCAGTTTGCAGGAGGAAGTACAGCCCGCGGATATTGTGCTATGCAACGAGGCGCTGTGTGAGGACGGCACTTCCCCTTGCTATACCGCAAAAGAAACCACCCGGCCCAACAAAGTGCTCTTCCAAAAACTGGCCAAAAATTTAACCGCTAAAAAACAGGATTTCCATATCGGACGCAACTGGTCCACGGATGCCATTTTCCGCGAAACAAAAGAAGAAGTCAAGCATTATCAAAAACACGCGGTGCTAACCGTAGAAATGGAAACCGCCGCCTTTTATGCCGTGTGCCAAAAGCGCAAAATAAAAGGAGTGGCTGCATTCGCCATCAGCGACAAACTCTATGAGTATAAGTGGGAAACGCACTTTGGGCAGCGCCCCATTTACCGCACGCTGGAAGTAATTTTTGACAGTGTCCAACAAATCCTAAAATAAAGCAAGCCCGCGTGAAGCGGGCTTCTTTACGATGCGGAACTTCAATAATGCGTTTGGGAAGGGTCATCCTCTTTTAGCGGCTCAATAGCCTCCAACTCTTTCCAGAAATCCGTTACAGATTGGGTACGCTCGCCGGGATCTTCTTTAAGGGCCTTTTCAATCAGCGCATCTACCTGCGGCGGAATGAACGGCGCTAATTTGGAAGGCGGCACAATTTTTTTGTCAGCAATATTAAATCCTTTTACTGTCCACGGTACCTGGCCTACCAAAGCTTCGTAAAAGCAAAGTGCCAAAGAGTATACATCCGATTGTTTCTTCATATACCCTTTTTGTTGCTCGGGCGCCATATAAGCCGGTGTGCCGGCTACCGTGCGGGCACCCGTTTGCGTATCTACCGATTTACGTGCCACCCCAAAGTCCATGACTTTTGCACGGTTATTGTCCAAAATCATAATATTTCCGGGTTTTAAATCACAGTGAATAATATTTTGGGAATGCGCATAAGCAAGCCCTTGGCAAACATGTTTGAAAATCTCTTTGGCCTGAGAGAACAAAATCCGTCCATCAATATCCAAGCGCGTTTCCAACGTTTGGCCGTCCACGTACTCAAATACTAAGTAAAGGGAATGCTCCGATTCTATAACTGTATATACTTCCACAATATCCGGGTGGCGCAAAAGCGCTAATGTGCGCGCTTCGGAAAGGAACTGCTCGCGGATATAAGCGCTACGCACCAGCTCCGGACGCACCCGTTTGATGGCCACTTTACGTTTGAGCACTTTATCATAAGCCTCGTACACTTGGCCCATACCGCCTTCACCGATTTGGCGGATAAAATCGTACTGTTCTTTAACCTCTACTTCTTTGCGTGCATACGCACTTTTGGGCTGACGGAAAAGATCCTCATAGCGGCAATAAAGAAAAAGTAGCGCCCCCAAAAATAAAGCTACAAAATAAATATACATCCAGCGTTGGCGGCTTTGGTTTTTTTGTTTTTGTGCGGCGGCGTGTTGCTCGGAAGAGGGATCTTTTTCATCCAACTCTTTTTGAATATTTTTCGCCAAAGCAGAGGAAGGATTCAACTTAAGCCCGGTTGATAAATCCGCTCTTGCGCGGGCATAATCCCCCTTCTTAAGGTAGGCTCCTGCACGGAGCAAATAGGCCCTGGAATCCTGCGGGGTTATCGCTATGGCCTCTCCTGCGTAAGTAATTACCTCATCCACAGACTCCAATCCGTCACTTGCAATGGCTTTTAATAAATAAAAACGGTCATCCAAAAAATTGTCAGCTTCTAAGGCATGGATGTGTTCTAAAACTTCTTGAAATTTACCGGCTTGCAAGTCCTCACGCATTTGAGCAACTTCTTCATCACGCATTTGTTGGTTAAAAGGTTGCTCTGAACCGCTAGGATTGGCATAAGCGGAAAAACTTCCCCCCAAAATAAGTGCGGAAGATTCCTGCGCCCGGACCGCAACAGTGCTTAAAAAAACAAACAAAATAAGAGGAAACAGCTTTTTGAACATAAAAATATTGTAGCACAAAGAAAGATTTTTGTCCCCTTTTTCCCTGTCAAATTATCTATAATAAAAGTATGAATACACGTCCGATTGGAATTTTTGACTCCGGCTTAGGGGGACTTACCGTATTAAAAGCCCTGCTAAAAGCCCTGCCTCATGAGCATTTTATTTACTTCGGAGATAGCGCCAATGTTCCCTACGGTGCCAAATCTAAACAAACCGTTACCAATCTTTCCTTGTCCATTGCCCGCTTTTTGCAAGAGCAAGACGTCCAACTTATCGTGGTAGCGTGCAATACAGCCTCCGCCCAGGCACTCCCCACTTTACAGAAATATTGCAAGGTGCCCGTACTGGGCGTCATTGAACCTGGCGCGCGCAAAGCGGCACACTTTACAAAAAATAACCGCGTGGCGCTTTTAGGGACGGAAGGAACCGTCCGCAGCCAATCGTATGAAAAAGCTCTTCAAAAAATAAATAAAGACATCCGTGTATTTGCAAAAGCTTGCCCGCTTTTTGTGCCACTGGTAGAAGAAAATTGGACACGCAAAGAAGCTGCGCGTCTCATCGCGCAGGAATATCTATCCCCCCTTCAGAAAAAAGGAGTAGACACCATCATCTTAGGCTGCACGCATTACCCCATTTTAAAACCGCTTTTATCAAAAATTACCGGGAAAAATGTGACGCTTGTGGATCCGTCCGATACGTTAGCCGGTGAAGTAAAAGAGATTTTAACACGTACCGGTAGCGCACGAACCCGCGGACGTGGCTCCGTACGGTTTTACGCCAGTGATGACACAGCCCGCTTTAAGCGTCTGGCTAAACAAATTTTGCATACGCCCATTCAAACCGTCCATTTAAAAAAATTAAATATATGAAAATTTTTACTGATCCGCGCCTATTACAAACCGGCCTTGTGGGTGGAATGATTTCCCGCCACGGCGGGGATATGGGCGATTTTTCCCTCCAGGCCCGCGCACTGGACAAAGTAGGCGTTCCCTTTGGGAAAATCGTGCATTTTCACCAAACCCATAGCACGCGCATGGTGTGTTTTTCTTCGGAAAAAGAGTTGCAATCTTTTCCAGCAGAGCCCTTGCAAGAGGCGGATGCCTGGCTATTTTCACCGGCTCCCGCCGGGTGGGGCGCCGCTGTTGTAACGGCCGATTGTGTACCGCTCTTTTTATGGACGCAAGATGCTAGCGCATGGGCGCTGGCGCACTGCGGATGGCGCGGAGTTGCCGCCAAGCTACCGCTTAAATTGGCAACGGCTTTTAAAGAAAAAACAAACATGCCCCTTTTTGCCTGGGCCGGACCGCATATCCAGCCCTGTTGCTTTGAGGTGCAGCAAGATACCGCCCAAGAATTCCCGCTGCAAACAATCATCCGCCGCGGGCAAAAACAATTTGTAGATTTGAACGCAGCGCTGCGTCTTCAATTGCAGCAAGCCGGGATTCCTCCGGAGAATATACATTGCTCTTTGGATTGCACTTCTTGCGACAAAGAAAACTTTTTTTCTTGGCGCAGGGATCACCAGCGCAACCGGCTCTTATCGTTTGTTTACAAACCTTAACTTGCATAAAAGGAAAAGATTTCATTTAATAATAGAGATATGCAACAAGGTCAAAAAATTTTACTGGCAGATGATAGCGACGCAATTCGGTTTCTGGTCTCAGAAGTATTGACCAAAGCCGGGTTTACTGTTATAGAGGCTAAAGACGGCCAGGAAGCTATTGAAAAGACCTATAAAGAAAACCCTGATTTACTCATTTTAGATTACGAAATGCCCTACAAAACCGGCTTTGACGTAGTGAAAGAAATCCGCAGCCGCACCGGTTATTTACACGTGCCGATTATCATTTTTACCGCCGTAACCGATAAATCTACCAAACTGGAAGGGCTTAATTTAGATATTGACGAGTACCTTAACAAACCGGCAGATGAAGATGAAATTGTGGCGCGGGTGAAACTACTTCTCAAGCGCAGCCAACAAAAAATGGGCTCCAATCCGCTAACCCATTTGCCCGGGAATCCTTCTATTCAAAACAAACTGGAGCAAATCATCACGGCCGCGCAGCCGATTGCTGTACTTTATTGTGATCTGAATAATTTTAAGGCGTTTAACGATAAATATGGTTTTGAAGCAGGAGACCGCGTTTTAAAAAGTACGGCCGATATTATTGTAAAAGCAACAGAAAATATCCCGGACTCTTTTGTAGGCCACATTGGCGGAGATGATTTTATCGTCACTTGCCCGCTTGAATATGCTGAGAAAGTGGCACGTGCTATTATTGAAAAAATAAACCAAACCTCTCCTTCTTTTTACAATGAAGAAGACCGCAAAAACGGCTATATGCTTAGTGAAAACCGAAAAGGGGAAGTAGAAAAGTTTCCGCTCTTGGCTATCGGTATCGGCATTACGCACAACCAAAAAGAGCCTTTTGTGTCTGTGACACAAATAAGCGAGCGGGGCACACATCTAAAATCGCTTGCCAAGCAGCACCCCGGCAGCGCCTACGAAATAGATCCCAAAAATTAAAACCCTTTTGGTACGTTTGCCAAAAGGGTTTTTTACTTCTTAGAGAATTTTATTTTTCCGGCAGCTTGGCATGTGGGCAGCGGTTATTAAAAGGGCAGAGCGCGCAATGTGCGTGGTTGGGCTCAAAGTCGTTCACTTCCACTTTTTTCCCCACTTCAATAAAGGTGCTTAAGATTTTTTCTTCGTCAAAAGCCTCAAAGGGAGCGCTCTGTTTGGTGTTAAAAGCAGTGAAATAATAACTTGCGCGACCGTTTTTCATATTCCAAGCACGGCGCGCGCCAATAGCATAAATACCAAGTTGGAGGGATGCGGTAATCGGCAGTGATAAATCTACATCCGTCCCCGTTTTATAATCAATTACTTCCCAAGAGCCGTCCGGCCATTTATCGGTGCGGTCAATTTTCCCGCGAAACGTCCATTGTCCTTCCTGAAAAATAAATTCCCGCTCGGTACTATCCACCGTTGTTTTGCGTTCGTATTCGGCCTGGGCATAATCCTCCAGCATCTTTTTGCCTTTTAAATACCACTCCATTTGTTCGCCGGCACTAGCGTACCCGGCACCGAGCCAACAGTCATCATAATAGGCCAAAAGTTCGGAAGGGTCATTACTGTTGCGGTGATATTCTTCCAGCGCGCGGTGAATGGACACCCCCAGAGAAGAGGCCGGCACAAGCCCCTCACGCTTGCCCTCTATATACTTATATTTGTAGAGGACGGGACATTCCAAATACGTTTTAATTTTAGAATAGTTAAGTTCGTAGACGTTATGCTCCGGTAACATATTATTTCTCCGGTTGGGCAGCGCGCATAAAACGCACCAGTGTGTCGCCATACTTTTCCGTGCGGAACACCGTAAGGGAAGCAGGTATTTCAAATTCTTCCGTTTTGTGGGTTTGAATGACCAAAATTCCTTTGGGCGCTAAAAGGCGCGCATCAGCTACGTTCTTTAAAGAAGGTTGCGAAAACGACAACATTTTATTGTTAATATCGCGGTAAGGCGGCCCCATAAAAATGATATCATAGCCGTCGTTATCACTATAGGCAAGCAGCCAATCAAGCGGTTTTAACACGTCCCCTTTGAGCACTTTTGCGCGGTCTTCAAACCCCAAATGCGCCAAATTGCGATGAATATTTTTAATACACGCGGGCTCCCGGTCCACCATAACGGTTAGGAGTGCCCCGCGGGAAAGCGCTTCCAAAGACACGCTCCCTGTCCCCGCAAATAAATCAAGCATCTTGGCCCCGGGAATGCGCGGGCGCAAAATATCAAATAACGATTGTTTCATCCGGTCCGAAATTGGCTTAACCGGTAAATTTTTAGAAACAGAAAAAATCCGCCGCCCACGGGCTGTGCCTGCAATAATACGCATAAATCTCCTATAACTTTGCAATTCCTTCTTTTAAGGCATACCGCACAAGTTCGGCTTGTTTGTGAATGTCTAATTTTTTCATGATGTTATTGCGGTGAACGTGTATGGTATTAAGAGAGAGATTTAACTCTTTTGCAATTTGCTTACTGCTGTGCCCTTCCGCAATAAGTTGCAAAATTTCTCTTTCTTTATGGGTAAGACGCGAAACTTCACGCCGACGGGGAGCCGTTTTATCCAAATAACCTTGCACCACATATTTAGATACGCTTTTAGAAAGATAAAACTGCCCCTTACTCACTTCACTAATGGCATCTAAAAGCTCGTCTGCCGCCAGCACTTTTACTACAAAACCTTTGGCCCCGGCTTTTAAAGAACGCTCTACCGACACGCGGTCATCATACATACTTAGAATGATTACTTTGGCTTTGGGATTGTTCTTAACAATTTGGGCCGTAGCCTCTACCCCGTTAAGAAGCGGCATGGCGATATCCACAATAAAGACATCAATATTTTTATTTTTGTTAGCGTATGCTACCAATTCTTTCCCGTTGGCAAATTCTGCCACCACCTGCAGGCCGTTTCCCAAACCTTCCAGCACGGAACGTACCCCCTGGCGAACAATATCATGGTCATCTGCTAATACGATTTTTGTCGTCATAAATTATCCTCATAAACTTCGCAAGGGCAAGCCACACAAATACAGGTGCCTTTCCCCAACGTACTTTTAATTGTAAGGCTTCCCCCTAAAAGGCGTACGCTTTCTTTCATTGCCAAAAGTCCTATCCGGCGAACAGATTGGTAATGCTTTTGAACAAAGCCTACGCCATCATCTTTTATTTGTAAATATAGTTTATCCTTTTTCCGTTGAAGGGTTACCCAAACATGCTTGGCTTTAGCATGTTTAACAATATTGTTTATTGCTTCTTGCACAACGCGGTAAAGTGTAATTTTTACATTGTCGGAAACGTTTTCCTCGCACGTTTCATCACACGTATACTCATACGGTAGGCCGGCATACTTGCACGTATTTTCCAAAAATTCCCCGATAAATCCACATAGCGCCCCGTACTGTTCTAAACTTGGCGGCCGCAAGGAAACCACAATGTTTTTCATACGTTCCACACGTTGCTTGATTTGCCCGTCCAACTCCTGCAGCAAGCGCAGTGCTTTTTCTTTTTGATTTTTACTTACATGCGCGCGCACCAATGTAAGCAGAGAGGTAAGGATAACAGCCGTAGTACCAAGTTCATCATGCAACGCTTTGGCTATTTGCCGTTTTTCTTCTTCCCGGGCAGACAACAATAGTTGCGCTACCGTGGGTTGCCCACAGCTTTCCCGCAAACAAGAAGTGTGCGCTCCCGGTACCCGAACTGTTTTAATTTCTCGCACCATAAGCAGTACAAGCGGTTTTTTGACCGTAGCGGGAAGCGGTAGCAAAGTTGTTTGATAAAAAGCCGGCTTGGTTGTATCGCTCCAATTATATTGCTGCGTTTGGCCCGCAAAGGCTGCCCGCAGTTTTGCTTTGTGAATCCCTTGCAATAGTTCATCCGGAGAAGATGTAAAAGCACGGTTCAAAATAATGCACTCAAACGTACGCGGCCCAACGCAAGCCACAAAATCAAACTCAAAATCTTTGCTCACTAAAGTTTTTGCCCAGCGAGAAGCCGTACGTTTCATTTTTATACACCTTATCCAAGAAGCAAACTAGTATTTTTATTGTACTATACTTTGAAGCCTTTTGATTAGCATTTTTTTACGTCCGCGCATGATAAAAAACTATTTGATATAATTTACAATATGGGAAAATTATTTAAGAAAACAGTTATCGGCGCCGTTCTTATAGCGCTATTTGTGGGGATTATTGGAACCGCTGTCTTTATGCGGTACATTTTTTCCGGGTTACCACCCGTCTATGAAATGGAAGAATACACCCCCGCCCTTACAACAAAAGTTTTTGACCGCAACAACATTTTGATTCATGAATTTTCTATTGAAAAACGCGCCATGGTACCGCTGGAAGATATCCCGGTAGATTTGCAAAACGCCGTAGTAGCCATGGAAGACCGTAATTTCTTCACGCACCCGGGCTTTTCTCTGCGCGGTATTCTCCGCGCACTGCTAAGCGACCTTAAAACCGGGCATGCCAAACAAGGCGCTTCTACCCTTACGCAACAACTTTCCCGCGGCGTATTTTTAACACAGGAGAAAAAACTCATTCGTAAAATCCGCGAGATTATTTTGGCCATTCAAATTGAACATCAATTCAGCAAACGCGAAATTTTACAGCTTTATTTAAACCAAATTTATTTAGGCAGCGGCGCCTATGGGGTAAAAGCCGCCGCCCGGAAATATTTTAATAAGGAACTTAGCGACATTACTATCGGCGAAGCGGCCCTTTTGGTAGGGTTGATTCCGGCCCCGGGGCGCTATAATCCTTTTGTAAATCCGGACCTGTCCCGCCAACGCCGTAACTTAGTGCTGGACGTCATGCGCGACCAGGATTATATTTCCAAAGAGGAATGGGCCCAAGCCAAAGAAGAACCCATGCCGTTAAAACCCAGCCAGGTAGAAGAAAAGAAACCCGGCCAATATTTTATTGAGCATGTGCGCCGCATCTTAGAGCCCAAATACGGGATGGACGTATTGTGGAAAGCGGGGCTTAACATTTACACAACCATTGACATCAAACAACAAGAATTCGCAGAAAAAACAATGAATAAGTGGTTGGCGGAATTTGATGAGCAAGTAGCCAAAGGGCTTGGAATTGAAATTGATCCCAATGATGCAGAAGCTGACGCCCCCGGCCCGGAAGAAGAGGAGGAAGAAACCCCACGCGACCCCTCTAAAGAATATCCTAAATTACAAGGAGCTTTTTTAGTGCGGGACGTCAAATCCGGTGCGGTGCGCGTAATGGTAGGCGGGCGCGAATATGACGAAAGCAAATTTAACAGGGCCACTCAAGCCAAACGCCAACCGGGCTCTTCCTTCAAACCGTATGTGTGGATGGCTGCCCTGCAAAAAGGTTATACCCCCGCCACCTTGGTAAAAGATTTGCCTACCATGTTCTATTACGACGGCCGGAATTGGCACGCTTTTGATGAAAGCGCAGATTTGTACTCCCTGGATTTAGCCAAACAATCGTTTATCTCCAGCAAAGATTTTAATGTATGGGTTCCGCAAAACTATGGCGGAAAAGCCGAAGGATGGATTACCCTGCGCAAAGGGCTTGAAAAATCAAAGAACTTAGTAGCCGTTAACCTGATTGATGCGGTGGGTATTTCCAATGTAATTGATGTGGCCCGCAAGGCCGGCATTACGGCAAATCTGCCCCCCGTCCCCGCACTTGCTTTGGGAGTAAGCGTAGTGCAAATGGACGAACACTTAGCCGCTCTTTCTACTTTTGCCAACGGCGGCATCCACACCGACAACTACTTTGTAGAGCGCGTGGAAGATGCCAACGGCCGCATTTTAGAGCAACATATTCCCATTGAGCAAGCAGCATTTTCCCCGCAAGATTCTTATTTACTTATCAACATGATGAAAGGGGTTGTGCAACGCGGGAGCGGTACTGCCGCTGCGCGTTTGGGCCGCTCTATTGCCGGCAAAACCGGTACCACCCAAAGCCACCGTGATATGTGGTTCGTTGGGATGACCCCACATACCGCTGCAGCCGCCTGGATGGGGTATGATGATGACACCTCCCACGAAAAAGGCGCCCGTTTCACCGGTAGCACCACCGCCAAATGGTGGACGGCGATTATGGAAGAAATTCTGAAAAATGAACCCAATGAAGACTTCGCTGTACCGGAAGGAATTTCTTTGGTTTACATCAACCCCAATACCGGCAAATTAGCCACGCCTTCCGAACGCGGCAAATTTTTAGAAGCCTTTATTTCCGGCACGGAACCGCAAAGTTTCTAGTTCCGCGCCGCATGCTGTATGACTGAAAAAACACTGTCTTCTTTTCCCCATTATTTCGGGCTGGCCACAGATGCCGCGAAAGCGTATTTTGCTTGCCAAAAATACTTAAATAATAATAAAAATGCTATTTTTGTAACCGCCGCCGATACGGAAGATTTTGACAACGGCGCCCTTGAGTTTTCTCCCCGCGGCGGCGAAATAATGCACTTTCCGGAAACGGATACCGGGCAAATGAATGCGCTGTTTACGCTTTTATCCCCTGCCAAAGGGCCCCGGCTTATCAGCACAAGTTATCAATCCCTCGTTGCGCCGCTGCCTTCGCCGGAGCAATTTAAAAAGCAATTATTTTTTTTAAAGCGTGGCGACGTAATCCGCCGGCAGGCGCTACTTGATACGCTAGAGCAAAATGGCTATAGCCGGGAAGACTATGCCGAAACCCCCGGCCAATATGCCGCCCGCGGCAGCGTAGTAGATATTTTTTGTTTGAACCGAGAGGAACCGCTACGCTTGTATTTTTCCGGCAATCGTATTGAGTCCATTAGCGCTTTTGACCTGGATACCCAAAATACAAAAGAACACGTGGAACAGGCCGCCATCATTCCGCTTCATTTTGACAAGCGCCCCGCCACGCTGACAGATTACCTTTCCGGCTATACCTATTTGTTGGATGAGCCGGATGCCGATTTAGATGTTTCCGCCCTTACAGACCCGCAAATTATTACGCTACTGCCCAGTAGCGGTGCCACAAACTGCAACTTAAAAAGTAACATTTTGTTTAATGCCAATATGGACTTGCTCGCCAAAGAAATCCGCACGCTCAAAGAGCAAGGCTTGCAAGTTACCATTTGTTGTTTAAACCGCGGGGAACTGGACCGCTTAACCGAATTGTTGGCGGACCGAAAGGAACTGGCTAATGTGGAGTTTAAAATTTCTCCCCTCACGCAAGGTTTTATTAACCCGCAGGACCACTTTGCGCTTATTACTTCCAATGAAATTTTAAGCCGCCGCTACACCACTTCCTCGGTTTTAAAACGTTTTGACATAGAAAACGCCAAACGGGTGCGCTTTAAAGAATTGCAAGCAGGTGATTACGTGGTGCATCAGGACTACGGTATCGGCCGTTATTTGGGCCTTGAAGTAATGAACCAAGCCGAAAAGCCGACCGATTGTCTTATGATTGAATACCGCCGTGGCAGCCGCCTCTATGTGCCCATGTATGATTTCAAAAAAGTGCAAAAATACATCAGTGCCGGGGGCAAGCGGCCTACGCTTTCCGTATTGGGCGGTGTCACTTGGAAAGAAGTAAAAAAACGCGTCAAGGAAGATGCCCAAAAAGCGGCTAAAGAAATTTTAAAACTAGAGGCGCTGCGCCAGGCTACCCCCGCGCCGGAAATCACCGGGGACGAGCGCATTGAGCAAGAATTTGCCGACTCTTTCCCTTACACATTAACTCCCGGCCAAGAACAAGCCATTAAAGAAACATTGCATGATTTGGACCTTGCCAAACCCATGGACCGCGTTTTAGTGGGAGATGTAGGCTTTGGTAAAACGGAAGTGGCTATGCGTGCCGCTTTAAAAGTGGTGCTATCGGGCAAGCAGGTAATGGTGGTTGTACCTACTACTATTTTGGCGGACCAACACTATAAAACTTTTTCTAAACGCTTGGCCGGCTTCCCGGTACAGGTGCGGATGCTTTGCCGCTTTCAAACAGCCAAAGAACAAAAAGAAGTCATCCGGGAACTAAAGAGCGGCCTGTGCGATATCATTATCGGCACGCACCGCCTGATGAGCAAAGACATTGGTTTTAAGGAGTT
>Ga0310694_10003970_pt1 | contig 14405 bp, 9 predicted proteins | sample 174DNAGHGhighgp2_FD_203884 | JGI IMG/M metagenome (GOLD analysis project Ga0310694, IMG submission 203884) | Sheep rumen microbial communities from Palmerston North, Manawatu-Wanganui, New Zealand - 1742 DNA GHGhigh gp2 (v2) (version 2) | ecosystem: Host-associated > Mammals > Digestive system >... | reverse complement strand
GAAATTTCGAAGGAAGGGAGGATGCACCTTAGGCGCATCCTCCCTTCTTCCCAGACTCCGTATGCCTGTTTCATCCATGGCAGGCCGAATATCATCCCATTTATACGGATGATTATCGGAAGCATGTGGATAATCATTTTTTATTCTTCTTTCACGATGTTCCCTTTCTTGTCAATCGTAACCCATTCCTCGTTTTCATCTTGAACGGAGGCAGTGCCATCTTCAAACCCCAAAATGCCTATGTCTTTCCATTTACAGGGAATGACCAACTTGCCAGACTTGTCAATGAATCCCCATTTCTCATTGGCATCTTGAACAGCAGCCAAGCCCTCACTGAAAGAATATGCACCATCCCATTTGCAAGGAACAATCAATTTGCCTGTCTTGTCGATGAAACCACATTTCTCGTTTCCATCAGTAACAATGACCATGCTTTCGCTGAAAAGAGAAGTAGTTTCCCATTTGCAGGGGATGACCAAATTGCCTGTCTTGTCGATGAACCCCCATTTGTCTTGTTCATCCATAACAGCTGCCAAACCCTCGGAGAAAATGTATGCAGAACCCCATTTGCATGGAATGACTACTTTCCCGGTCCTGTCGATGAATCCATAATGCCAATCCTCATGGACTAAGGCTAATCCATCATTGAAATCATCAAAATAATCCCATTTGCAAGGAATGACCATTTTCCCAGTCTTATCTATGGCTCCCCATTTCTCATTGGCATCTTCAACTATGGCAAGTCCCTCGTCGAACGATCTAAAAGTTTTCCATTTGCAGGGAACGACCAACTTCCCCGTCTTGTCCATAAGTCCCCATTTCTCATTCTCATCTTCAACAATGGCAAAACCTTCATCATCGAGAGATTCAATATATTTCCATTTTAAAGGGGTGATTGTATTCCCTTTCTTGTTGATGATGCCGTATTTCTCATTGTCATCTTGAACGATGGCTAAACCATTGTCGAAATAAAAGGAATATAAGAATTTGCAGGGAACGACCAATTTCCCTGTCTTGTCAATAAGTCCCCATTTCTCGTTGTCATCCTGGACTTGGGCCAGACCCTCATCGAAAGACCATGCGTCTTTCCATTTGCATGGAATGACTACTTTCCCATCTTCATCGATGTAACCATATTTCCCATTGCTGTCCTTGACATAGGCTAAGCCTTCGGAAAGCCATCCCTCATCTTCCCATTGTGCCATGCTGTTCATGGGAATGAGCAATGACATGATAACCAAAAATTGTTTGAATTGTTTCATAATATGTATTTTTTATAGTTATGTCGATGAATGATTGGTGTTACTTGTATGACCAAGGATGATTGTAATGCAAATGTAATGCTTTTCTATGACAACACAAAACAAATGTCGCTTTTTATTTCGTGTTCGTTTTTCATCGTTATGCATTCATAATAAGTATTTCTTCCACCATCTTGAAAACTAATCAAAATACTCGTAAAAAACTCCAAAAAAACACAAAGATGAATAACTACATTTTCCCTCGTTTTACGTCTTTATTTAAGGGGGTGATTTCACTGAACCATCCCCTCGGCAAACTGATAATAAGACTCAACTTTCGCAAGTAAGGGATAATAAGGCTTGAAGAGGGCTTTGAAAAGTAAGGGGTAATCATTTCCCCTAAAGAAGTGGTAAAAGTGAGCATATGCCCCTTTAACTCCTCTTTAATTCCCTTTTAACTTCCCTTTAACTCCAGAAAGTTGGGCGAATGCGAAACTTGTAATAAGAAAAAATGAAGAAACCAACCTTTATCGCCCTTGCGATGCTGATGACGGCATCCACGGCACTGGCACAGTACCCGCAACTCACGGATGAGGCCAAGCACCTCATCGACTCCCTTGAAACATGCTGGAAGGCACATAGCGACTCCGCCTGGCAGGCGGCATTCCCCATCGTTGTCAAAGAGGCGAAGGAAGGAAGGCCCTACGTGCCGTGGGCGGCAAGGCCCTATGACCTGAGACAAGCCAAAATCCCCGCCTTCCCTGGCGCAGAGGGGGGAGGAATGTACACCTTTGGCGGACGAGGAGGCAAGGTGCTCACTGTCACCAACCTCAACGATGACGGTCCGGGGTCCTTCCGATGGGCTTGTGAACAAGGTGGGGCGCGCATCGTCGTCTTCAATGTCTCCGGCATCATCCGACTCAAGTCGCCCATCTTCGTCAGGGCACCTTATATCACCATTGCAGGACAGACCGCTCCCGGCGACGGCGTCATCATCGCCGGAGAGTCTTTCCAGGTGGACACCCACGATGTCATCGTCAGGCACATGCGATTCAGAAGGGGGGAGACCCTCGTCTGGCACAGGGAGGACTCCTTTGGCGGAAACCCCGTGGGGAACATCATGATCGACCACTGCTCATGCGAGTGGGGATTGGATGAAAACATCTCCTTCTACCGGCATATGTTCGATCTCGGAGATGGAAAGGACAAGAGGAAGGAACCCACTGTCAACGTCACCATACAGAACACCATTTCCGCCAAGGCACTCGACACCTGGAACCATTCCTTCGGTTCCACCATCGGAGGGGAGAACACCACTTTCATGCGCAACCTCTGGGCCGACAACACTGGAAGAAACCCGTCAATAGGGTGGGGGGGCGTGTTCAATTTCATCAACAACGTCGTCTACAACTGGGTGCACCGCACCGCCGACGGAGGGGAGTACACCACCATGTCCAATTTCATCAACAACTACTACAAACCAGGACCGCTGACGCCAAAGGATACCCCGGTGGGACACCGCATCATCAAGTCGGAGAGCAGAAGCGTCAACCTCTTCCCCTTCAAGCAGTTTGGAAGGATTTATGCCACAGGAAACATCATGGAGGGCTACCCGGAAATCTGCAAGGACAACTGGAACGGTGGCATACAGACCGCCGACAAGGACGGGGAGATGGACGAGACCGAATTGGCACTGATGCGCTCAGACGAACCTTTCGAGATGCCTTTCGTCACCATCATGGGGGCGGAGAAGGCCTTCCAGTGGGTGCTCGACAACGTAGGGGCTACCGTTCCTTGCCGTGACATCGTAGACCAGCGCATCACAGAGGAGGTGCGCACGGGGGTGCCCTACTATGTGGACAAGTATGAGAAGAAGGTGAAGGACAATCCCTATGGCGACATGTGGGGACTGCACCAGAAGTCGCAGGATGAGGACGGACTGTTCAAATACCGTCGTTTGCCGAAGGACTCCTACAAGCAGGGCATCATCACCGACCCAAGGCAGATGGGCGGCTATCCCGACTTCAGTGATTGGACGCCTCGCGTGGATACCGACGGTGACGGAATGCCCGACGAATGGGAGAAGGAAAACGGACTCGACCCCAACGACCCCTCGGACGCCGTCAAGGACTGCAACGGTGATGGTTACACCAACATCGAGAAATACATCAACGCCATTCCCACCAAGACCAAGGTGGACTGGAGAAACCTCAACAACAATTACGACACTCTGGCTGCAAAGGGAAGACTCTGAAACGCAACTTTAGCAAATAAGGAAATATAAGGCGTCTTAAAACTCCCCAACGAAGTGAACATATGTCCCTTTAACTCCCCTTTAACTCCTCTTTAACTCCCCTTTAACTCCTAAAAATATAAAACCTCCTGAATCATGAAAAGAATCATTGCCATAGACCAAAGCACGTCGTCGACAAAGGCCATGCTCTTCGACGAGCAATGCCGTATGCTCGACAGGTGCGACGTGGACCACCAGCAGCATTATCCACAATCAGGATGGGTGGAGCACGACCCCGAGGAAATATACGACAACATGGTGAAGGCCATCGCCCAACTGGTGAAAGGCAGGGAGGACGATGACTACTCCCTTGCCATCACCAACCAACGGGAGACCGTCGTGGTGTGGGACAAAGAAACTTCAAAACCCGTTTACAATGCACTCGTATGGCAGGACAACCGTGGCGCCGCTCTCTGCCGACAGTTGCGCGAACAAGGCCATGCGCTGATGGTACTGGAAAGAAGCGGGCTCCTCATAGACCCCAACTTCTCAGCATCGGGGGTAAGGTGGGTGCTCGACAACGTGGAGGGTGCGCGCCAGGCGGCCGAAGAGGGCAGGTTGTTGATGGGCACCATCGACACCTGGCTCTTGTGGAAACTGACGAAAGGAAAAAGTTTCCTCACCGACACCACAAACGCTTCTCGCACCATGCTCTTCAACATACACACCATGCAGTGGGATGACGAATTGCTCCGACTCTTCGGCATTCCGCGTTCCATGATGGCCGAGGTGGTGCCGTGCGACGCCGTCTTCGGCGAGACAACTGTCGAGGGCGTTTCCCGCAAACCCATCACCATCGCCGGCGTGCTCGGCGACTCCCATGGCGCTCTCGTCGGACAGATGTGCTTCTCCTCGGGGTCGGGAAAAGTCACCTACGGTACGGGGTCGTCGGTAATGGTCAACATCGGGGAGAAACCTTTGGAGGCACCGGAAGGCCTGGTGACTTCGGTGGGATTTTCCGCCCTCGGAAGGCATTTCTATGGCTATGAGGGAAACATATACAGCACGGGGGCCACGCTAAAATGGATGGCCGACCAACTGAAACTCGTCAACCACCCGAGAGAGATGGAGAAGGAGGCCGTCGCCGTAGATTCCACAGTGGGCGTCTACGTCGTTCCGGCTTTCGCCGGTCTTGGTGCGCCGTGGTGGAAACCCGACGCCAAGGCGGCCATCGTGGGTATGACATTCGCCACGACAAGGGCCCATGTGCTCAGGGCGGCATTGGAGTCCATCGCCTATCAGGTGAGCGACCTGGTGGGGGTGATGGAAAAGGCCACGGGAGGAAAACTCAACGAAATCTGCGCCGACGGCGGACCGACGAAAAACCAGTTCCTCATGCAGTTTCAGGCCGACTTGCTCGGCACTCCGGTCGTCTGCACCGAGGTGGAGGACGCCTCGGCTTTGGGAGCGGTGGTCATGAATGGATTCGCTCGCCGGCAGTGGACGGATTTCAGTCAAGTGACTCCTTTCAGAAAGGTTGTCAGGACCTTTGCCCCCAACGCATCCGCACAGATGGACGCTCTGTACCAAGGATGGCGTGAGGCTGTCTTGAAAATCACGAAATAGGGAATAGGAGGCTCCATCCCGAATTAGAGAATTGGAGAATTTCCGATTATTCCGATTATTCCGATTACTCAGATTCCTCCGATTCTTCCGATTCCTCAGATTCCTCCGATTATTCAGACTTCAGTTAAACCCCAACAATATAAAGACAAATATGAAAAACGGAAAGACTTGTTTCGGCGTGATCATTGGGACACGCGCGTATTTTAATTCAGAACTGGCGAGAGACGTGAGAAAGCAGTTGCTCAAGACGATGGATGACCTGGGCTACGAATACGTCATCCTGCCGGAGGATGCCACACCCACGGGAAGCAGCAGCATCGAGACCCGAGAGGATGGACTGAAGGTGGCAAGGCAGTTTCGTGAGCACCGCGATGAGATTGACGGCATCGTTGTCTCACTGCCCAATTTCGGCTTCGAAATCGGCATCATCAATGCCATCAGCGATGCAGAACTCAACGTGCCGGTGCTCGTACAGGCTTGCGATGACGAGAACGACAAGGTGGACCTCGACAGCAGGAGGGACGCTTTTTGTGGGAAAATCTCTGTCTGCAACAACCTCTACCAATATGGCATCCCTTTCACCGACACCACCTTGCACACCTATTCCATCTATAGTCCGCTACTGGCGAAGGACCTGGAGAAGTTTGCCGCCATCTGCCGCGTGGTCAACGGCTTGCGCCATTGCCGCATCGGACAGATAGGGACGCGCCCCTTGGGATTCAACACCTGCAGGGCCAGTGAGAAACTACTTCAGCGCTACGGCATCACCGTTGTACCGGCCGACTTGTCGGAAATACTCTTCGCAGCACAGAAAATCAACGACGACGACCCCGCCTTCGTGGAAATGTGCCAACGGGTGAGCCACTATGCCGAGGTGCCGGAGAACTACCGCGAGAAACTCAAATTACAGGCGAAGTTTGGCGTGGCTGTGGAGCAGTGGATAAAAGCCAACGACGTGCAGGCCGTGGCCATACAGTGTTGGGACTCGCTGGAGCAGAACTTCGGCTGTGCCGCTTGTGTCACCATGTCGATGCTCAGTGACAAACTCATCCCCGCGGCCTGTGAGACGGACATTGCAGGGGCGGTATCCATGTATGCCCTCGCCCTCGCATCGGGAAAGGCTCCCGCATTGCTCGACTGGAACAACAACTTCGCTGAGGAAAGAGACAAATGTGTTTGCACCCATTGTGGCAACTTCCCCAAGTCGTTCGTGCAAAACAACCTCCGGCTGGGACCGCTCGGCGTGTTGGGACGCACCTTGGGCAAGGTCAACACCTTCGGTGCCGTATATGCCAAGGTGGCCGCTGGCGACTTCACCTTCTTCCGCATCTCCACCGACGACCCGAAGGGATGCATCAAGGCATACCTTGGAAAGGGGGTCATTACCGACGAGCCTTATGGTATGGATGGATGCATCGCCGTCACCAAGGTGGAGCATCTGCAGCAGTTGATGAAATATATCTGCAAAAACGGGTTCGAGCACCACGTCGCCATGTGTCGCACCGATGTCGTAGACATCCTCAACGAGGCCATCGACACCTACCTCGGCTGGAACCTCCATGTGCATGAGTGAAATAGATTGAAGATTGAAAATTGAAGATTGAGAATTGAGAATTGAGAATTGAGAATTGAGAATTGAGAATTGAGAATTGAGATTGGTTGTACTTCCCCCGAAGTTGTAGGGGCGGGTCTTGTGCCCGCCCGAACGCCAAGGGGTGGTGTTCATTTAGGGGGCGACGCTTCCCAGCGTCGCTACGCCAAGAGGCCGTGATTACATCCGGAGTGTTCATATCCCCTCCCCTCGAGGGGAGGGGCAGGGGTGGGGTCTTTGCCCAAAATCTTAGAGAAACGAAGGTCTTTGACCAAAATCTTAGAGTAACGAAGGTCTTTGACCAAAATCTTAGAGAAACGAAGGTCTTTTGTGTCTCCAAGAGGCCGTGAGCTCACCCGGAGTGTTCATTGAATAACTTTACCCTCCGATTGTCGCTAAGGCAAGCTCCGGGGTGTTGTGCGACGTTCGGAGGACGTCGCCCCCTATGTGCGCACCAACCCTCTTGGCGTTCGAACAATCTTCCCGAAACCAGGGATGTGTCATCCCCAACAGATGTTGTGGAAATGCAAATCCAAAACAACCACAACAGTGATAATGAATGGCGAAACAAAAAGGTGAGCATATTTGGATAATTCGTATAATTTTCATACCTTTGCTTGCGGTGCGCGAAGACGCTCATGTCCGGTCATTCAAACATGGTTGATGGCACATCCATCATCGCAATTTTACAGCATCATTGAAAAAGGAACAAGCCATGGCAGCAAAGAGAAAATATCCCGTAGGCATCCAGAGTTTCGAGAGAATCCGTCAGGACGGGTACGTGTACGTGGACAAGACCCCCTTCATCTACAAGATGATTACCGAGGGTTGTCCTTACTTCCTGAGTAGGCCCCGCCGTTTCGGCAAGTCGCTGCTCGTCTCGACGCTTGCTGCCGTCTTCGAGGGGCGCCGCGAATTGTTCGAGGCGTTCACCACGAAACAAGGCATCGAGCAGCCGCAGCTGTTCATAGCCCAATCGGACTGGGAGTGGGAGAAGTACCCGGTGATAAGGTTCGACTTCAGCTCAGGTGATTTGGTGACCATTGAACAGTTGGACGAGTGGATAGGCGTAACGCTCGGCAGCTATGAGAAACAGTACAATATTACACCTCCGGCAAAAGGTGCCAACGTCCGTATGGTGAACCTGCTGCGCACGCTACACAAGCAGACCGGCAAGCGCGTGGTGGTGCTCGTCGATGAGTACGACAACTTCATCCTCCACTCTTTGGGCGATGCGGAGAAGGTGACGCAGGCTCGCCAGCGGTTCCAGAACGTGTTCGGTCCGCTGAAGGCCGAGGACGACCACCTGCAGTTCGTCTTTATCACCGGCATCTCGAAATTCTCACAGATGGGCATCTTCTCGAAACTCAACAATTTGGAGAACATCTCGATGCAACCTGCCTACGAGAGCCTCTGCGGCATCAGCGAGGAGGAGTTGACCACCGTGTTGCGCCCCGACATCGAACTGATGGCTGCCAACCGAGGAAAGACCTATGACGAGACGTTGGCCGCGCTGAAGCGTATGTACGACGGCTACCACTTCAGCGAAGGGATGACTGACATGTACAATCCCTTTAGCGTGGTTAACGCTCTGAAGTCGGGGAAAATAGATAAGTACTGGTTTGACAGCGCCACGCCGAGCGCACTCATTGCCATGCTCCGCGAGATGCCGCCATTGGGAATCAGCGACGTAGACGGTGCCTTGTGCGAGTCGGATGACTTCAACAAAGCTTTCGACAGTTACCAAGCCCCGCTGCCCGTGCTCTACCAGAGCGGCTACCTCACCATCAAGCATTATGACGGTGACCGCGATATGTATACCTTGGGCTTCCCTAACGAGGAAGTGAGGAAGGGCTTTGCCGGCAGTCTCTACAGCTTCGTCACCAACGGGTTGGGCGACTACCGCGTGCGCTCCGTATTCCTCAATGCCTACTACGACTTCCGTGACACAGATGACCTTCCCACCTTCATCGAGGCCATCAAGACATTCTTCGCCGGCGTACCTTATCATTGGGAGAAAGATAACAAGAATGAGCACTATTACCACGCACTGCTCTACACGCTGCTTATGGCTTTCGGAGCCGACATCCGTGCCGAGGAGCCGAGCGCCAAAGGCCGTAGTGACCTCACGCTGAAGATGCCGAAGGGCATCTATGTCATGGAAATTAAATACGACGACACCGTGGAAGCCGCCCTCGACCAGATTGACCGCAAGGGCTATGCCGAGAAGTACCGTCTCGACGGTCGCCCTGTTACCAAGGTTGGCATCGCTTTCTCCTCCGCTGAACGCAACATCACCGACTGGAAGGCCGTGCCTGCCAACGTTTAGCAGACTCTTAACACAACTCCCTCAAAAATCAACAACGCCCAAGAATATGACAAAACTCAAGATCATCATCTTCATGCTCTCCAAGCTCCTCGCCACCACCGGGGCCATGGCGCAGTCTCGACAATCAAGCAAATCTCGCAGTCGCTCCTCGAGTACGCAAAAACGCTCCGGCAATCGGAACCGCTCGGGTAACCAAAACCGCTATAGGAATCAAAATCGTTCAAGACAATCCTCGTCCCTTTGTCCCGACAACAACCACCCGCATATGATCGACCTCGGCCTTCCCTCCGGCACGAAGTGGGCCTGCTGCAACTTACTCCCCCTCTAAGATTAGAGGGGGCCAGGGGGCGTTGATAAGCCAAGTTCCACCATCCTCACCCTCTCACAATCAGAGTAACTCTAGGAGGCGAGGCTTCCCAGCTTTGCCGACCCCATTTAAATTAATTGTGCGGCCCTGTTGGTGTTCGAACTATTTTGACCTGTATGGTTGAAATTTAAGACATGAATTCCACCCGAAGTCGTAGGGGCGGGTCTTGTGCCCGCTCGACACCAATGAGCTTTGGGATATCAAAATCCTAGTCCCTTTGAGTCCGTAGACTATTTGTCCTTGGAGATATTTCTGTACTCATTTGTCAGGGTCTACGGACTTTATGGGCAGAAAGGAATATTGCGCAAGATAGCGGGCGGGCACAAGACCCGCCCCTACGACTTCGGGGGAGGTGTAGCCAATTTTCAATTTTCAATCTTCAATCTTCAATTTTCAATTTTCAATTTTCAATTTTCAATCTTTTTAGGGATTTCCCCCTCGCATTTTGGGGATTTCCCCCCGACCCCATAGGGGAAAATCCTTGTTTTTAGCGAAAAATACCTTTATTTTTGCAAAAAACTATTAAACTAGCAGAGTTATGCGTAAACTATTCTTCTTTTTAGTGCTGACCATGGCACCATTGCTGGCCATGGCGCAAGATGAAGACGAACGTTTGAAACTGGAGGCACTGCAGACCAATTTTGAACAGTTCGCTAAGAAAAATCCTCAGGAGAGGGTGTATCTCCATTTCGACAACACCTCTTACTATAAAGGGGAGCACATCTATTACAAGGCTTTCGTGGTGGACGACACCTCGCTGAAAGCCTCTGACCTCAGCCGCATACTTTACGTGGAACTGGTCAACCCCATCGGCTACCCTGTCGAGACGCAGAAACTGATGGTGAGGAACGGACAGGCAAACGGCTCCTTCCACCTCAAGGACACCCTCAACGCCGGGTTCTACGAGGTAAGGGCCTACACCTCATGGATGCTCAACTTCGCTCCCGGCAACGGACACGGATGGGACGCCTTCACCGGCATCCTTGTCAAGGAGTTCTATGGCGATCGTTTCCAGCACTACCTGAATGGAAACGCAGGCATCTTCAGCAGGGTCTTTCCCGTATATGAACAGGTGGAAAATGGTCATTATGAGCAAAGGAAAATCCCCGTGTTGCCAAGAATCACCGCACCGGTGGAGGCTGGCACGAAAGACCGCTTGAAAATCGACTTCTATCCCGAAGGTGGCAATATGGTTCGCGACGTGCCTACAAGGGTCGCTTTCCAGGCGCACACCACGGACGGACGCACGCTCAACATCGAAGGATTCATACTCAGGAATGGCAAGGAAATAGGTACCTTCAAGACCGACTATGCCGGCAGGGGTGTGTTCTCTGTCACCACCGACGAGAGCGACGAGAGCGACGACGAATGGGCAAGGGGATTGAAACTGAAGACCAACTACAATGGCAAGGACTACACCTTCTCGCTGCCCAAGGCTCATAAGAAAGGTGTCGGACTCAACGTGATGAGGACCGGAGAAGGATGGAAGGCTATCATCGCAAGGAACGACCAGACCAAAGGGGTGCAGCTGGGCATCAGCGTCACCTCCAGAGGACGCACGCTCAAGAGTGGCATCGTGGACCTGAGGAATGTGAAGAGCCAACAGATGACCGTCAGCGACAATGACTTGCAGACCGGCGTCAATGTCTTCACCCTCTACAACGCTGAGGGGAAGGTGGTGGCGCAAAGGCTCGTCTTTGTCAACAAGCACGACATGGATGGCATGAGAATCAAGGTGGAGATGCCTGAGAACGAAGACCGACTCACGCCCAACCAACAGGTGGAAATACAATGCCAGGTGGTGGACAAGGATGGAAACCCCGTCAAGGGAAGGAACCACTTCGCCGTGGCCGTCACAGACAAACGGTTCCACGACGACACCTATGCCGATGACAACATGCTCTCCTATCTACTCCTCTCCAGTGAGGTGAAGGGTTTCATTCCGCACCCCGAATACTATTTCGAGAGCGATGACCAAGAGCACAGGGCTGCTCTCGACAATCTGCTCATGGTGCAGGGATGGACAAGGTATGAGTTTGAGAAAATGATGGGCGAAGGTGCGAAATGGGAACCTCTCTTCGTCGTGGAGAGGGGACTCAATTTCAGGGGAAGGCTCGTGGACGACCACGGCACCTACGACTATGCTTTGTGGAAGAGGGCAGACAAACCCCTCTGGGTGTTCAACGAACTCACCACGCCTTATAACGGCAACGTCGAGGCGGAAATAAAAACCGACTCCCTCGGATTCTTCATGTTCAACCTCAACCCCTTCTACGGGAAAGGAAGGATGTCGTTGACCGTCAACAAGGAAAGTGCAGAGAAAATCGGAAAGGCGGAAGCCGGCGTGAAGGGTCACAACATCACCGTACACACCAAGGGCGTACCCATGCATTGGATCGACAAGCACATCATACCCCTCAACCCCTATTCGCCCGTGGCAAGAAACTACGACTACTATGAGACATGGGCGCTCAACGAGGAGGTGGACAAGAACATCTTCCGCGACGGATGGATGGCAAGGAAAACCCAGCAGGACGCCATCACCTACTATGACGAAAAGACCAAGACCTACATCCTCAGCGAGGTCGTCAAGGAGAAGAAACGCCACTGGGCCGACATCTCGGGAAGGAAACCCGTCGCCGTCATCGATGTGAACGACATGATGACCTATCTCTCCAATATCTTCGGCTCCATCAATGAGTTCCATTATACGGAAAACTATCTTGGTATGAGCCTGGGAGATAATTTCCTCCTCATGGGCAACGATGCACAGAAGGGTGGATGGTGGAACCCAGGGGCTGAGAGGGATGGCAGCGTGCAGAACAATTTCGCCGACGACCGCTTTTTCGCCGACATGATACGCTTCAAGAAAGACGAGGAGGAAAGGATGAAGGCGGATCATGGTCCAATGCCAAGTCCCACTCCGTCATACCTCTCCAAGAAAGTCAATTCACAACGCATCTACAACAGGATGCAGGGGCAGGCAGAATACAAGTTCGACCAAACCTACCTGGCTTATAGTGGCTTCTACAAACTGTTGATGCTCATAGGCATCTATGGAAACGTCTACGACATGGTGGATGGCGACTTGCTCGGTCCCAACACCGGATTCGTGTCTCCAGGAAGCTACGGCTATGATGAGAACCTGCCACCGGGGATGAAGTTCTTCCCGCACGATATCAACTTCAAGACCATACAGCTCTTTGCTGATGTCGCCGACCGCTCGCTCATCCACAGGCCATGGACGCATCATGACCGACTCGGACACTTCGACCCGAAGAATGCAGCAAACTTCGACAAGCCATTGACGGCCATCATGGAGTTCCAGACTGAAGAAATTTTCCCCAACAGCAAACCGGCCCCCAACTTCTTTGGCTTCCGCATCAACTTCCAAGGACTGAGCGAACCCGATGAGTTCTACCATGTGGACTACAGTAAGGAACCGCTGCCTGAGCAAGGCGACTATAGGAGGACCATCTATTGGAACCCGGGCGTCGTGACCGATGCCAACGGAAGGGCAACCGTCTCCTTCTACAACAACAGCTTCAGCGAGGGCTTGAGCATCTCGGCGGAAGGCCTGGGCAACAATGGCTTCATCATGATGGATAAGCAATGAGAACGAAGTGAACATACGTCCATTTAACTCCTCCCCCCAACGAAGTGAACATATGTCCCTTTAACTCCTCTTTAACTCCTGAAAGAACTCCTCTTTAACTCCTGAAATATATGAAACACATTGCACAGCCTAAATGGCTGTTGATACTGGCGGGGCTGGTGCTGCACGTGGGTGTGGCATCAGCCCAGTTGCATATCGAATCGAAAATCGTCGGCAAGAAGGGAGAAGCATTGCCGCTGGCGTCGGTATATGTCGATGCCGATAAGAACACCATCTCCAACATGGAGGGCGAGTTTGCCATCGATGTCGACTCCACTGATGTCCTACGCTTCTCCTACGTGGGATACAAGACCGTCAAAATCCCTGCCCTGCAGGTGGGGAGGAAGGTGACTCTGGAGGCGGAGGACCATACGCTCGACGAGGTGCTCGTCCACAGTTCAGAATACTATGTAGACAAGGTGAGGGGCAAGCAGCGGAGTGAGTTTCGCAAATGGAAATGGGAGCGATACCAGTTTTTCTACAGGCAGACGACGTTCACCGACAACAGATGCACCACTTTCCTCGAAACCTTCTTCACCGGCCTGTCCTCCTTGCAGGTGAGAGACCTCGTACTGCTCACCGGAAGATACTGGACGGTGGCCAGTTCGCTCACAGCCAACCCACTCAATTACTATACCTTTGCACAGGTGCCGGTGCTTGACAACAATTTCATGCCAAAAGAGCAACTAGTACCTCTCGTTGATTTTTACCGCAAGTATTACCAGGTGGAATGCCACAGGATGAGCGATGGGGAGCGCGACATGTATGTGCTGCACTTCGTGCCGAGGGATATGGAGATATGGTCGGTGGAATGCGACCTCTATGTCGATGCTGAGACTTTTGAACTGCTGCAATACAAGGGAATCGGACATAAGGACAACGTGGAAAACTCGGTCAGAGGGCAAGTGCATGTGGTGCCCGTCGATTACTCCTTCGAGGTCAACTACATGCAGGACAACGGCTTCACGGAGGTGCAGAGCGTCCATTTCGATGTGAGTTTTCAGGACTTTGGCAAGAAATACCGCACCTCGGGACTTTTATACAATGTGGGGGAGCGATTCTCCTCTGCAAAGAAAAAAATGGGATTCGACAACAACCTCCTGAGGGAAATCTCTCAAAAAGGCTACGACCCGACGTTCTGGCGCGAGAACGAGATTGTCAAGCGCACACCCGTGGAAAACGAGGTCATCGAACTTGTAGAAAGCGACAACCTCTTCGGGGTGTATGGGAATCAGAAATAGGGAGCCATGGTTTTTTAGTAATCGTTAAAAAATAAGTTGGTATTATTTATGTCCTCAGTTGCATTTGACAAGGTAGTTCCATTTTGGCAGGATTTCGTCCTTGATGATATGCTTGTCACACT
>Ga0310694_10003967_pt1 | contig 14411 bp, 19 predicted proteins | sample 174DNAGHGhighgp2_FD_203884 | JGI IMG/M metagenome (GOLD analysis project Ga0310694, IMG submission 203884) | Sheep rumen microbial communities from Palmerston North, Manawatu-Wanganui, New Zealand - 1742 DNA GHGhigh gp2 (v2) (version 2) | ecosystem: Host-associated > Mammals > Digestive system... | reverse complement strand
AATATCCGTTTGAAATTAAGGAACACGGCGAAATTGTTAAAGCTCTTGCTACTAACGAAAAGTTCGTTCCGATTCCTAAGACCGGCGATTCGCTCAGATTTGCTGTTCCTTGCTTGTTTGCTCTTGCGGCTGCTTCGCTTGTAGGTATTACCGCAACAACATACGCAAAGAAGAAGAGAAAAAAGTCTGAAATCGACGAATAATCGCCGAAAAGGCAAATAAAAACACAGCTCCCGGACCTAACCGTTCGGGAGCTTTTTTCATTTTTCGACACCTTCCGACTGAACTTGACTTTTTACGCGTTTTTTGCTATAATAAATTCAAATAATATTTTCATAAACACGCTGCAATTCAATAAAGGGATTGCAGCCCTTTTTTATATACGTGAATAAAAAAGATATAGAGTCACAACCAGCCGGGAGGTTCGGAATGTGGCTCTTTTTTTGTTTGCTTATATTAACGTGAAAATATATTTTAATTTAACGAAAGGAGGACATTTTAATGTCCGTTTTCATTATACGGCACGCAAAAAGCGTCGCCAACGAAGAAAATCTCTACGGCACGGACAAGCCGTTATCGCCTGAAGGCGAAATGCAGGCAAGAAGAAGCGGTTTAAAGGTTCTTATAAAACCTGACTTCATCTTTACCTCGACTCTCACGAGGGCATTTCAGACGGCGAAACTGCTTTATCCCGATGCGCAGGAGATAAAGTGTCTTTCGCTGTTCAATGAAATAAACTTCGGCGAGCTCGAAGGCAAAGAAATTAACCCCATCGTCGACAAGCAGATTACCATTAAACCTGAGTTAATCAAGGAATGGTATCACGGTGACGATATCTGGGAAAGAGCCAAGGCGGCAAAAGAACTGCTTGACAGATTTGAAGCCTGCTTTGAAAAGGATGTTACCGTTGTAGTGGTCCTTCACGGAACACTGTTTGAAGCTATGCTTCACCTTGTAAACGGTGGCAAAACAAAAATCTGGGACGAGCCGGACTGTTATCTCAAGAATTGTCAGGCGTTTGACTGGTCAGCTTTCATAGCAAATCCGGAAGAAAACCCTGCAAAATTTAAGATTGATTCCGACAAAATCGTCTCTTTTGATGGAGGTGCTAATTATGAAAAATAATAAGGCAAAAACTAACTGGAGAGTAAAACTTCAGTCCGAATATAAAAAGAAGAACTTTGAAGTTTCAAAGTTCGTAAAGGAAAACTTCGATGATATCGAGGGTACTTGTTGGGATTACAAGAGAAAGCGTGTCGTACGCGTTATCAAGAATCTCGAAAAGTACGGTACGGTAGATAATCAGGAGGCTGAAGGCGTTAACACAAAGAAAAGGACTGCTATCGTCGAGAATGACGGAACCGTTACCGGCGGTTTTCAGGGCTTTTCTTATGAAAACGGTAACTATATCAGCGACAGAATTATCTCGGTATCGAAAGGTCAGCCTATAACCCCTGATATCGTAATGGAAGCTCACGGATTGGATAAGCGGCTTTGGGAAGTTGTTTCGTATAAGAACAATTTCTGGAACGCTCAGGCTCAGGAAGGTAAGGTTGTTGAGCTTTACCAGAGTAAGCTTGTAGTCAAGCCGAGAATTTCTCCCGAGCTCTCTTTTGAGGATATCGACAACTTCTTTGCCGGTAAGGACTTCACAAAGTATATAAACAATAACACAAAGAATATTGTTTATAACGACGCTGATGAGGTCCTTGAAATCGACACGGCGGACCTTCATTGCGGTCTGCTTGCGTGGAGAAATGAAACCGGTTCGGATTACGACCTCAAAATCTGCGCAAATAAGTTCTTGGGTGCAATTGATGATATTGTTCAGCGCTCAGAACATAAACAGTTCTCCGATATATATTTTTGCGGTCTCGGTGATATTCTTCATATCGACAACGATAAGAATGAAACCACTAAAGGAACACTTCAGCAGGCGGAGGGCAGAATGGCAAAAATCTTTGATTTTGCTTTTGATACCATCAACACTGCTATTTACAAGCTGAAGGTTAATTTCCCCGACACGAAGATACATTATATGTATCTTGCGGGAAACCACGACAGAAATACCGGCTATTTCCTTGCAAAATGCTTGCAGCTTGCTAATGACGATGTTGATTTCGACATTCGTCCGAATCCGCAGAAGGCAATCCACTTCGGTAAGGTCCTTGTAGGTCTTACTCACGGAGATATGCCCACCAAGAACAAGGGAACCTGGCTTATTAACGATTTTCGTAAGGAATTCGGTGAAAGCCATTTCGTTGAAGAACATTCCGGTCACTTCCACGAGGAGGAGGCCAGAAAGTACAACGGAATTATGGTTCGTTCGGTTGTTGCACAGTGCGGTAATTCATACTGGGAACACCAGCAGGGCTATCGTTCACAGCGCGGTATTCAGTGCTTCGTATGGAATAAGACGAAGGGACTTCGCGAGACTTGGTATTATTACTATTGATACTCGGTCTAACAGCAAAAACAGAATTTACTTCTAATTTTGCCAAACCTTTTACAATTTAATAGTACAACTTAATAGAACACACTTTGCCCCGACTTGTCGTTAACTCGATGAGCCGGGGCTCTTTTTTGTGTGCAAATCCTTGCCGTTCTTGACTGTATCGCTTTCGTATGGTATAATTATTTCAAATACATATTTATATATCAAAAAATTAACTGCTATCCATTTCGGGCGGCAGTTTTTTTTATACGTGCCAACCATAAAGTCGCAACAACCAATCGTGAGATTTGGTCTGCGGCTTTTCATATTTCAAGGCAAAAATCACAAGATTTTGTGCCATATATAAATAAAGAAAGGAATGATAATCCTATGTTAAAAGTTTGTGAATTCAGCTTACGGGAAAATCTCAAAAGTTCAGACGGTTCGGTTATCAGTTCTGAAGAACTTGGCAATTATATCGCTATTTTCGACAATGAAGTTGTTTCTGAAGATGAGGTAAAGTCTCTTGAAATAAAAGAATTGTTCAAAAGAAAAGATGTTTTAATCGTTTATGAGGAAGAATATGAGCTTCTTGCAGGGATGATTAAAAAATATTTTCAACCTAACGAAAAGCAAAAAGGAGAATAACTATGAAGGCTAAATATTCATACGTAAAATCAATTCTGTGCATCAGCTCCAATGAGCTTAAAACGCCTGTAACAGGTTCGGGCTTTGAAACAGTTCGATGCGAATGCGGAAGAGAATTTTTCGCAAACAAGCAGAGTATATCAAACGCAAGTGACAGGCTCCTTTGGAGCTGTCCATCCTGTAAACGTGATATATCTGTAGCCGAAATAAAAAGACAAATCAAAGAAAAGGAGTGCGAAAAAAATGAATAATCTTACCGTAAAGGTCTTTAACAGACCTCGTGCAAGAGCAGAAAGTTTCGCTCAACAGCAAAATCCGTTCTGTATTATAAGCATATCAACACCTTTCGATAATCTCAACAGATTTAACACCGGCAATCCTATGCTTAAAGAGGTCCTTCACCTCGTATTTGACGATATCGTTGATGCAAAAGAAGGCGGAATTCTTATGTCAGAGGATGATGCAAGAAAGGTTGTTGAGTTTTGTGTTCGTAACATCAGAAGGGGAATACGTGAAATATGGGTACATTGTGACGCGGGAATATCAAGAAGTGCCGGCGTTGCTGCTGCAATTCTTAAGTATTTTACCGGTGATGATACCCAAATATATGACAATCCACGTTATGCGCCTAACTCTCACTGCTACAGAATGGTGCTCAATGCTTTTGATGGATTTTGTCCCGCAACCCGTTGCGTATTTTTCTCGATGAAAACCGGCAAATGTGTAATTCCGTCGGAAAACAACCGTAATCTTTATGATGATGACGGTGACTTCTGCTGTCTCAATTTAATAACAGATATAAAAGATGTAGACCCCGAAGCAATTGAAAAATACGGTTTGAAAGGTTGTTATTAATGAGAGACACAAGGATAAAAAAAGAACTTAAAGGCAATGCACTAACGTTATCGTATGACCTTAAGGACTCAAGTTTCGGTACATTGAGAAACAATACGAGTAATGTATTGAAAATCTCATTCAAAGGCGAGTTTTCATACTTAAACAGCTTCTCTGTATTGCCAAAGCAGTCGAAATGTTTTTCAGCTATGTTTTGCGGAAGCGCCTACATAGAAGCTTTAAAGCTCGGGCGTTTCGTTGCGGATATAAATAACCCTATATATCCCGATTTTCAAGACACATTTGACAACATCTTCGGTTCAAGAAAGGAAGATAATAATGAATCAAACTGAACTTAAACTTCTGATAAATGCTCCGGAATATGATTTTCTTCGTAATAACGAGCATCTCGGAAGCAACATTATTCTTCTCGGTCTCGGCGGTTCACACGCGTACGGAACGAACGTTGAAGGTTCTGACGTTGATATAAGAGGTTGCTCATTAAACAGTAAAAGAGAAATCCTTCTCGGAAGAGATTTTGAACAGGTTACAAACAAAGAAACAGATACCGTGATTTATTCTTTTAATAAAATGATTAAATTGCTGTGCAACGCAAATCCAAATGTTATTGAGCTTCTTGGTCTCAAACCGGAGCATTACCTGGCGGTATCACCGATTGGACAGGAATTGCTCAACAATAAGGATTTATTTGTTTCTCAAATAGCTGTCAAGTCTTTCGGAGGATATGCTTATCAGCAGCTTACGCGGCTTCAGAACAAATCTAACCGCGGTAAACGTAACGAGTACGCCGTCAATAAAGGAAAACTCGCCAAACATATGATGCACCTCGTAAGATTGTATTATATGTGCTTCGACATTCTTGAAAAAGGCGAAATCATTACCTATCGTCCCGAGAGAGAGTTTTTACTTCAGATAAGAGAAGGACGCTTTCTTAACGGTAATGAACCTATAGACAGTTTTTATGAACTGTTAAGCGGTTTGAATAACAGATTTAATTACGATAGGGTGAACACTTCAATTCCTCAGCTTCCTAATTATGCTCAAATTGAAGAATTCGTGATGTCGGTTAATGAGAGAATTGTCAGGGAAAGTATTCCTTTTGACGGCATTTCGTTAAAGAATAAAACACACGGTCACTGGATTAACCCGTCGCGAAGCCCTGAATTCGTTAATAACGAATTCTTTTCCGATTGTTCAGTCTGTGGTGCTACATTCAGTGAAGAAACAAGCGTTTGCCCAAACTGCAAAGCAGAAATGGACGGTGATGTTGATGGCGTTGGTTGATTCGCTGCTGAAACAAGCGGAAGAAAAGTTTCCGTGTTCTATCAGCTACAGAGGCCGTTTAACGGAAAAAGAGCGTGAAGAGCTCGAGAAGAAATGTCGAGTAACAACACCTTCCGTATATATGAGCGGTGAGTGTGTATATGTTATTCGGCTACTCAAGAAACCTGAAGAAAAATTTGAATTATAAGGAGATGAACAAATGGGATACTTTAATCATTTGTATGCAATCGAGAAAAACCGTCTCGAAGAACTGCGAAACATAAAAAATGATGATGAGCTTATTGCATTTTGCGAAAAGTATAATTATCAGTACGATGAAGACGATGATGAGGCGTGGATAGGATTATATCGTATCGCACATCACGAAGTTTATGACTTTGGCGAGGCTTGCAACGAAATTCTTGACGCTTCAGAAGAGTACGACAAACTGTTTTACTCCGATGGAATGAATGAGAAATTTGCGGATTATGGCGCTCGTGTCGTTGACAAGGATTTCATTCTTAAGGCAATCGAGGTGTACAGAAACAAGGTTAGAACATCTCTCGAAAAATCTCTTGAAGAAAATGTTGATGACCCATTTGAACAATATTTAACTCGGGAAGAACGTTTCATAAAAGACGCTAAATCAAAGTTGAATACTGTATGGGTAAGCAAATACGGACCGGCTGATATTGAGTCAGATTCGGCGAATGTAACAACATCTTGGCGTTATGAATATGCGTTCTTTAACCTCGTCGCTCAGTATAAAGCATTCGACGAAGAAAAATACGCCTTGATTTTTATGGGGCATTAAGGAGAAAATGATGAATAAAAAAGCAATTCTGCTGCCGATTCAGCCTCAGTGGTGTGAATTGATTGCAGCGGGTAAGAAAAAGTACGAGCTTCGCAAGAATGCTCCCAAATGCGATTTTCCGGTAACCGTATACATCTACCAGTCAAAACATAGGTGGAAATACTCGATATATGACGCTATCGCTGATTTACAGGGTAAGGTTATAGGAAAGTTCACGTTAAATGAAACGGTTTATATATCAGGCTTTGATATAGGCTGGATGGGCAGAGGAATGTCCGCCGTTCCGGGGGTTTACGCATTAGTTCATTCTTGCGTTCCGCAAGAAGATGTACGCAAATACCAAGGTTCTTCTGTATATCTGTTCGCTTGGAAAATCGATGACCTTGTTATATTTGAGAAACCGATGAATTTATCCGACTTTTACACAGACTGTTGCGATTATCTCGATGAGAATCAGTGCTGTCGTAATACAGAATGTTGTGCCTATCGCGAATATTGTGACGCAGGCGATTACAGCCCGTGTGTAAAAGAGGTTAAAAGCGCTCCTCAAAACTACTGTTTTGTGGAAGAAATTGTATGAAAGGGGAGTCTGAATGAAAGCTATAAGAAAAAGAATTGTCGTTGAATTGAAGAATATAGACGTGGATGTATCATCCGCGTCTGTTCCTACACTGTCTGATTTAACAAACATAAGCAAGAACATTCTTTCCGGCTGCGGCTGTTGTTGGTGGCTCGCTACTCCGGGCTCATCTAAATGGACCGCACGGTATGTAAACGCAAAAGGTGATGTGAGTGATGCCGGTGCAAATGTTGTACATCAGATTTTAGGTGTCAGACCGGTTATACGCTTCACCTCAAAGCCAAAGGAGCTTGAAGTTGGGGATAACATCAAGATTTGCGGATACGGTTTTACCGTTATTTCCGAGAATGCTGCGATTGCTGATGAAATCATTCAGGAAAGTACGTTTTCATATCACGGTACACCGACTAACGATTACCAGTGTTCAAAAATCAAGGATGATGTGAACCGCTGGTACGAACACAAAATAAAACCGTATATGGCGACAATTAAGAACGAAGAGGTGTAAGTATGAATAAATCTGTTTACATAGTAACTAAAACTCTACCGTTACAGGTAAAAAATCCTAACGCAATAGTCGATTTTAAAACAAACGAAGCTGTTTTTAAAACCGAAGACGCCGCGAAGTCTTATGTTGAAGCCAGAATGGCTCACAAGGACCGCGATGATTACGGATGCACATTTCAGATTGAACCGTGGATGGTTCAAGATTAGCGGAAGTTTCTATTACAACAAATAATATTCTTTCATATTTTCAGCATCACAAACATATTAAAGGAGAAATAATAATGAATCTTTTAGAGCATTATATTGAAAAAGTAATTGAAGAAAAAGAGCTGGACGATAAATTTGTCCACGTGAAATTCTTTGGCGACTGTTGGGGAGACAAAAGAGAATATTCCGCCACGGTTACAAGAAAAGTATGGGAGTATGCTAAAAAACAAGGTTACATTCTTCTTTGACAGTCATTCAGAGAAAAATAAATTTTTAAAAAGGAATGATAAAATGAATACACTGGCAAATAGCAATGTTTCTAAGGGTAGAACAGGTCGTTGGGAGGTAAGAAAAACCGACCACGGTCTCGAATTATACTGTTCCGTTTGTGGAGCCGTTTACAAAACCGGTGTAGAACACCATAATTTTTGCGGCAACTGCGGAGCCCCTATGGAAGGGTTTTATCAGAATATGAACAAATTAAAGTAAGGAGAAAAATATGGGTCGAATAATTGAAGGCTACTGGGACTGTCCGTATTGCAGTACGAAAGGCATACGCGGACGTGAACAGGTTTGTCCTAATTGCGGCAGAACCCGTGACGGCAACACTAAATTTTATATGAAGGATAAAAACACATACGAAGGAGACGCCTTTAAATCCAGAGGCGCCGACTGGTATTGTGATTATTGCGGTTCATACAACCCTTCAGATAAGGAAACGTGTATTGCCTGCGGCGCTGCGAAGGGCACCAAAAAGTACCGAACAAAAGAATATTCAGAAGCAGACATTCCAACATTCGGAGAATCGAAAGAAAAAACTTGGTATGACGAATCTGATGACACGATTCCTAAAACCAATAGCTCAAATAATGAGTTTAATGGGGGGGAAAATGACAATAGTCGTAAATCATCCCTGTTAACTCGTGCTAACAAGAAAAAGATTGTCATCGCATCGATTGCCGTGCTGTTGGCAGTTTTAAGCTTATTTGCCATATTTATTCCGAAAACGAAAACAATAACCGTTACAGAAAAACATTGGCGGTACGATATCGAAATTGAAGAGAATAAGCTTGTGGAAGAAAGTGACTGGTCGGTACCGACCGATGCTGTTGAGGTCTTACGACAGCAGCGGGAAATACACCATTACAACCACGTACTTGACCATTATGAAACCGTGCAGGTTCAAAAGAGTCGGCAAGTTCTTGACGGATACGATACATACTACAGCTATCACGATAACGGTAACGGTTCGTTTGAAGAGGTTGAACACCAGACGCCTCGGTACAGAACGGAATATTATACGGAAACGGAGCAAAGACCTGTTTACAGGGATGACCCTGTATATCAAACAAAATATTACTACACAATATGGCGTTGGGTATATAACAGAACAGAAACCGCTTCAGGTGTAAATAATGACCCGTACTGGCCCGAATATACGCTCGCTGAAAAAGAGCGTGTCGGAAAACAAACTAAAGATTATTCAGTAAAAGGAATGGTTAAAAATAAGGAAAAAACATATTCCTGTTCCGAAGAAATCTGGAATGCGTTGCCGCTTAATCGAAGCGTGTCAGTAAAAGTGTCTGTCGGAAACATAACCGAAATAAAACAATAACTTAAACCCCTCATTTTTTGAGGGGTTTTTCTTTTGCATTAAGCAGGGCAGAAAAATCAAATTTTAAAAACATATATAGCAGAACGAGGTGATTTTTATGAATTCTTCTACTTTAATGTTGGGAGGGGCGTCTGCCGTAAACATCGGTTACTTGTACGAAATGTACAAGCTGTGGGTACGTGACGGAAAGACTAAAGAGATAATAAAAAAGCAATTAAAAATAGCTATATCAATAAGCCTTGTGATAACTGCTCTGTTTTTGTGCTATATTTTCCCTGTTATAACTAAAGCAATTAATTACAATTCCGTATACACCGATGCAAGAACAGCCAAAATCGGTCATTTGTGGGGCGACACTATTACATATGTGTTTAATACAAAACACGAGATAAACGCATCAGATTACGGCATTGATGTGAACCGATATTCCGACGGCGATAAATTCTATGTTTATATAGAAGATAGTGATGACTATAATTCTGACGTAATCAGAGTGTTGCCAAAGAATGAAATTGATAAAACAGAAGAAAGCCTTTGGGTTAACATCATAGCATCTATGATTGCTTTTGTGGTCGTATTTGTTGTTTGGACGATGATTGCAAGACAATATGTGTTTCCGGTGTGGCATTCTTTTTGTATATGGTTAAGAATTTTTGATGAAGATGAATTAAAGGCGCGGCAGGGCAGTTTCTTTGTTACATACAGTAACGGGCTTTACGTTCCGAATTATATAGTGTTTCCTTTGAACTGCGCACTTTCCAAAAGAAGGCGTCGTCTATATAACAAAGAAATCGCAAGGTGGAAAGCAAAAATGCAAAACTCGTGATATAAGTCCTGATTTGCTAAAGCTCCTCAACAGGTGAGGGGCTTTATGCTTTACTACCTAAAGGGCAAAAAAAGCTCTAAAAAAAACATATATAGCAGAACGAGGTGATTATATGGAAAATACAAACGCTTTAACTATACTTATTGAAAAAAGTAAGCTTACCGGAAAGGTAACTTCGCAGGAAATTGACGATGCAATGGTCGACTCCGGTCTCGAGCTTGAAGATTTGGAATGGGTTTGTGAAAAATTCAAGCAACTTAATATTGAAATAGTCGAAGATGTTGAAATAAATGTCGAAGAGTTATACCTTAATTCCGAAGACAATAAATATGAAAAAGATAGAAGTAAGGGTAAATCGAGGCGCTCACGAGAAGATGACGACGAGATGGATTCCATTAAAATGTATTTGAAAGACATCGGAAAAATCCCGTTGCTTACAAAAGAAGAAGAATATAATTTAGCAGAACGTGCTGCAAAAGGCGATGAGCAGGCAAAGGAGAAACTTCAGACAGCAAATCTGCGTCTTGTGGTGAGCGTGGCAAAGCGATATCTGGGTAGCGGAATGCCGTTTCTTGACATCGTTCAAGAGGGCAATCTCGGTCTTATTAAAGCAACTGAAAAGTTTGATTATACCAAAGGGTTCAGATTTACCACTTATGCTACTTGGTGGATTAGACAAGCTATAACCCGAGCGATTTCAGATAAATCCAGAACCATAAGAGTACCGGCTCATATACACGAAATGATAAGTAAGGTCTGTAAGGCACAGGAAGTTCTGTGGAATAAATTAGGAAGAGAACCCACGCCTCAGGAAATCGCCAAAGAACTCAATATAAGCACAAAAAAGGTTAAGGAGGTTCTTCGGTCTACACAAAGTCCCGTTTCACTCGATTTGCCTGTCGGAGATGATGAGGACACGAGAATTGCAGACTTTGTTCCTGACGATGACGCATTTTCATCAGAAGTAATTGTCGCAGAAAAGTTAAGACGGGAAGAAGTTGCCAAGGCACTTCAAGTTCTTACAAAAAGAGAAATAACCGTTTTGTCGCTTCGATATGGGCTTCAGGACGGACAGCGCAGAACGCTCGAAGAGATTGGAGAGATGTTCGGCGTTACAAGAGAAAGAATCCGTCAAATCGAAGTAAAGGCGTTTCATAAAATCAGAGATTCGGCCGGCAGTGAAAATTTGAAAGACCTTATATCGTGATACATATCATCTTTTACGCGCATCGTAATCAATTTACGGTGCGCTTTTTTTGCGTTTAACGGCAAAATCACAAGATTTTGTGACATATATAAGTAGAAAAAAGAAGGAGAATGTCGGTATGAAAAACGATAAAAATGAAAAACCTGTTGTAATCGGCAAGGCAAGGGTTCTTTTTGACGACATATTCGATTGGATTGATTCTGATGAGTTCACAAGTTTTTACGACACTAAAAATCTTTGGCAACCGTATTTATATGAACTTCAAGGAAAAATTGCCGGCGTATCAATACACAACGTTGAGGAAGAATCGTCAAATTTAAGAAACGCATATTATAAAAATAAATTTTCAGATTTGCGTTCATATATAGAAGATGTGCTTCGTGATGTTGAGTATCCGTTTGATTTAATATACGTTCACGACGTTTTTGTAATTGTGTCCTTTGGTGGCTTAATGTATCTGTTGCCAAGAAGTCTCGTGAGATTTTTGCTGTTTGCGGATTACTCTGAAAAGAGTGTCGGCGAACTCAAGAGTCTCTGTGCGTCACAGGACACTCAAAACGGGCCGGATTTAAGTCTTGTCGCGTCGGATGATAATCTTTCATCACTTTCCGAAAAAGCTCAAAAAGAGCGTATTTTGAGCAAAATTGACGAGATAAACAAGCTGAATGAAGATATGAATGATGTTAAGTCAGCAAAAACGGGAGAGCTTGCTGAGTTGCAGCGTCAGATAGATGAGCAGATAGCCGCTCTTGAAGCTAAAAAGAGCGAGATGCTCGCCGTTCTCGAAGCAAAGAAGGCTGAAATGGACGCTCAGAAAGAAAAACTCGAACAGCAGTTGTTTATACTCGAGAGTGAAATATACTCGATTCGTTGCTATCTTGGTGAAGTTGTTGATTTTGTTAAAATACGCAGCGGCAAAAATGCTGACATCACAAAGCCCATTACTCTGTTTCAAAAAATCAGATATCTTGACGAGGAAATGGGTAAAATGGCAAGCGTGTACCATTTCGATTTTGATGACGCCAAGTATTTTGAACAATTCTTAACGCATAGTGATGAAGCACTGAATGTTTTTTGTCCTAACGATAAGTGCGTTTCTCTTGTCCGCGTTTCAAGAAGCAATGCTCATTATGGCTATATGGATACGGTTTACGGTCCTATGCTTGATAAATATGAGGTATATCACGGCAACACCGTCGGAATAATAATTCGCAACGGAGAAAACACCTATATCGGTTGGACTGACGATGAGAAAATTAATGTTCAGGACGACTTCTTTTATTCGCCCGAAGAGGAGCACGTTGTAGACACTGAAGACGCCGGAGAGGTAAAAAACACCACAAAGGAAGAGTTTGTAAGTAGGTACTTTTTAATTTCTCTTTTACAGGGTGTTGTTGATAACGGAGAATTGCTTCAGCTTCCCGAGAAGGTCAGAATAATGGAACCGTCAAAGTACGTTGTATTTTCGTATGCGGACGCTTGGATAACAGATAACAGGTTTGGTACGCTTCGTGATATCATAGATAAAGTTAACGGCCATTACAAGGTCGGTAATGTGATTATGATGATGGAGTCGCTCCGCGACGGCAATATATGCGGCGGAATGGGTTACAACCGTTATGACCGCGAATATGAAAGAGACCACAACGGCAGCAAGAGAACCGGTGACGTTTCAGCTAAAAACGGCGGTATATACAAAATCAATCTTATCGAGTATGAGAAATACAGAGTACACACCGTCAGAGATAAGGATGGAAAAGAACAGAGGTGGAGTGAGCAGTATTCTTGGAGCAAATATACCGACGCTGATTTTGAAGAGCGTGGCGTGACACTGGTAAACACAGAGGAGTGCACAGACCCGAAAATATATATCTCCCTGTCAAAAAGTAATTATGACTATGTTTACAACGGTGGAAGATATACTCCTCGCAAACGTGAAGCTCGTGCCAATTTCAGAATCTTTGACGGTGAATTTATTGATTTGACGTATCTTAACTCAATCTGGCTTAAGTATGTTATAACTACAAGAAATCTCGGGTTTTCTCAAAGTACAAGGGAAGGCAATTTTGCAGAGATGATAAGATATCTCAATATTGCTTTACAGTTCATCGTTAAGCGTGAGGAAAAAGAGGCAGAATTGATACAAAAATATTATCCGCAGCTTAATGATATTCCTGAATGGCAGATAAAGCTGTCAGAATGGAAACTTGCACACTCGGTAAACAACTTTACTGAGTATCAGGCAAAAAGGTTTGCGAAATACTTGGAGGTGCAGTAAATGGCCAAATATCAATATCTCATAGCTTATCTCTACGCCGACAATAATAATAGACTTAGCTGCGGAAAGACCATCTACAAAACGTCAAAAACAAAACTTAACTGCGATGAACTCGAAATTGCAGAAAAAAAGATTTATGACGATATAGGATACGCACCGACAATAATAAACGTCGTAGCGTTGCCGGTAATAGGAATAATCCCAGTCGCTGACTCGTCTAACGAGAATGAGGATAAAGATGAAAAGCCGTATGTTGAAATCTTTACCGACGGCGCGTGTTTGGGTAATCCGGGACCCGGCGGATGGGGAGTAATACTTCGTTGTAAAGATAAGAAAAACAAAAGTAGAGAAAAGGAGCTTTCGGGCTATGTGGAACATACAACCAATAACCGTATGGAACTAACCGCTGTTATCGAGGGACTGAGGGAACTCAAAAAGCCCAGCATTGTTGTAGTCACTACCGACTCTCAATATGTCTGTGACGCAATAAATAAGGGCTGGGTTCATAAATGGAAGCTTAACGGTTGGATGCGTAATAAAAAAGACGCTGTGTTAAATCCAGACCTTTGGAAAGAGTTGCTTGAGCTCTTGAATAAGCACGAGGTTGAATTTCGCTGGGTAAAGGGTCACGCGGGACACCCCGAAAATGAGCGTTGTGATAAACTTGCGAGTGAAGCTATTTACCGGCGCAAAGGTTGACAATACAGACATTGTGTGATATACTATTTTCAAATACATAACTAAATAAATATTACAGGTCTCGCAAGAGACATTCAACGTGATATATAAAATTGTCGTACTTTCCTTTGGAAAAGTGCGGCTTTTTGTTATGTAAATAAAAATAAAAAATAAAAACCCTAATCGGGTAAAAAAAGGAGAAAAATATGGCAACTTTTGTAATTTATTTATTAGGAACTTTATTCCTGCTCGGTATTATTGGATTTTTGGTTTTCGTCGCGTATGTTCTGCTCGCAGGCGGGGACTTACCGTCGTTTTGTGATTACACCGTAATTGCAATCATTGTTGTTGCGGTTCTGCTCGGGTCTTTCTGCCTCGCTTCCGCTGACAATACGGGATTTTGGGCTGAAAAGCTCAATTGGGAACCGCAGGTTTCTGTACGCACAATCGAAGTGGAAAAGCTCGAGCCCGTCAAGGGAAAGTATGAAATATCATACAT
>Ga0310694_10003965_pt1 | contig 14414 bp, 13 predicted proteins | sample 174DNAGHGhighgp2_FD_203884 | JGI IMG/M metagenome (GOLD analysis project Ga0310694, IMG submission 203884) | Sheep rumen microbial communities from Palmerston North, Manawatu-Wanganui, New Zealand - 1742 DNA GHGhigh gp2 (v2) (version 2) | ecosystem: Host-associated > Mammals > Digestive system... | reverse complement strand
TGGCGTGTAGAAACGCTTGAAAATTCTTCGTAGTCCATTTATTATTGCAATTTTGATTAATATCGGTCACAAAGATACGTAATAAATTGTAAACTCGATACAAATCGTTGTAATTATTAGCATTTTTGAAAGTTTTTCACTAAAAAACACGCTTTACATGATGATTAAGTGATGATTAAAGAATAACTGAGCGGCATGAAAGAGCCGTGCGGGGAATGCACGGGCATTAAGAACTAAAGGAAGTCGTTGAGCAGGCATGCCATCTGTTCGGCTTGCGCTAAAGTGATGGCGGGATTACACGGCAGGCTGAGCTCCTGGTCATGTATTTGCTCGGTGATGGGCATCGACAAATGGTTCCAGTGGCTGTAGCACGCCTGCTTATGTGGCGGGACAGGATAGTGAACCTGTGTCTCTACGCCATTATCCAGCAGATACTGCTGGAGTTCCCTGCGTCGATGAGTAAGCAGAGGAAAGACGTGAAAGACACTATCGCGCGGGCACTGAGGTATAACAATGTCGGGATGTTTCACCTTATTTATATATATAGCCGCTATTTCCTTTCTGTGCTGGTTAGCAGCGTCGAGTGCCGGGAGCTTGGCATCGAGGATGGCGGCCTGAACATCGTCGATGCGGCTGTTTCGTCCGATGTAGTCGAAGATGTACTTCTGGTGGCTGCCATAATTGCCAAGCGCACTGACGAGGGCGGCCAGCTCGGCGTCGTTGGTAGTGACGGCTCCGGCATCGCCTAAGGCACCGAGATTCTTGGTAGGATAGAAGCTGTGGGCGGCGGCGTCACCGAGAGACCCTGTTTTTGACAGAACTCTGGACAAGGAGTGTAGCCCATTCGCTGTACAGCCATGAGCCTGTGCATTGTCCTCTATGAGTTTCAGATGGTGGCGGCGGCAGATATCCGCTATCCTATCCGTGTAGGCACAGCGCCCGTAAAGATGGACAATCATGACGGCACGTGTCTTAGCGGTGACAGCCTGCTCGATAAGAGTGTCGTCTATCTGTAGGGTGTCGAGTGACGGCTCCACAAGGACGGGCACCAGCCTGTTCTCCGTGATGGAGAGGATGGAGGCGATGTAGGTGTTGGCCGGCACAATCACCTCGTCGCCCTCTTTCATCACGCCCATCTGTATGTAGGCACGGAATATCAGGGTAAGGGCATCGAGGCCGTTGCCGCATCCGATGCAGTGCTTCGTGCCGATGTAGTCGGCATAATGCTGTTCGAAGCGTCGCGTGGCCTCACCGCGCAAATACCATCCGCTGTGCAGCACCTCGTCGGCCGCATGAGCGTAAGGCTGATTGATGGTTTTCAGGTCGAGAAACTTAATCATAACGTCCATTCATATCTGTCGAAGCAAATGCCGCGCCCGCCGAAGCCCTCCTTCTGGAACACCAGCGACTCATTGATAACATTGGTGTTGCCGAGAGCCGACGTACCGAATTCGAAATAAGGGAGGTGGGCGTAGTCGCGATGGATGACGCGGTCGTAGATGATGTCGATGGCGCCAAGTTGCTTGCCCAGCGGGGAGGCCGAGCTGTACTGCGCCCGAGCGACCTGGTTGCTGACATAGAGCACCATCCCCGCCAATATGGCTCCGTCTTTCTTAGCCACATAAAGCACAATGTTCTGCGGGAAGCGAGCGTGCAGAAGCAAAATCTCCTGAAGCGAATGGACGGGCTTGGCGTTGTAGGTACGGGCCAGATTATCACACAGCACCTGCCAAAAGCCAGCAAAGTCGTCGCTGACTTCCACGCTGATGCCAGCCTCTACGGCACGCTTGAGAGCACGACGTCGCACCCTTTCCCATCGGATGGCATTGCGCTGAATGACGACCGTTCCCAGGTCACGTTCAACGAGCCTGGCATCACACGTACGGGCAATGGCGTAGAGGTCCTCTTCGGCAGCCATCTGATGGTACATCCATGGGATACATTTGTAAAGCACCTTAGCGAAGCCCTCAGCCCGGAGATAATCATTCAGCTCACGAAACAGCTGAACAGTAGCAGCCGCCGTAGCCCTTGCATCCATCACCAGGCCGCCATAGGTCAGGCCGGCGTGCGACTGGAAGACATCTCCCCGCCGGTTGGCAGGCATCACGCCATAGAGACGCCCCTGCAGAGAGAACATCAGGGAGCAGTCTTCAAAGCGGTCGCTGTGATAATCCATGTAACTGCGGTTGAAAAGGAAAGTGCCGTTCTTAGAATTCGCTATAAAAGCATTCCACAGCTCAACCCTGTCGGAGGTATATCGTATGATTTCAAACATGCTTCGTCAGACTTAGGAATTCATCGTAGTCGTAGATATACTCGTTTTCGTCGAACAGTTCTGAGGCCAGGACCAAACAGACAGCTCCACTGGAGAAGTCTTCGAGCGTGCGCCAGATGTTGGTGCCAACGTACAGTCCCTGATAAGGATGGTTTAGGTGATGCACCTCCTTCTCGCCCAGCCCGTTGTCGAGCACGACGTCGAACGACCCGCTAACGGCAATAATGACTTCCTCACACGTTCTGTGAGCATGGCCGCCGCGACGCTCGCCCGCAGGAATGTCGTAAGTCCAGTAGACACGGGCAATGCCGAAAGGCACATTCTCCAGCTGTTCGACCACTGTGAGATTACCGCGAGGGTCAATATGTTTTGGCAAGTCTATGATACGTCCTATCATATCATTATCTAATTCTTTTCAATAAACAAGAACATACAGGAACAACAAAGAAACGCTTCGTAAAGTATGATCCCAAGACAATAACAACAAGCGTGGCGGCTACCATCAAAGGATGGAGCCGGCAAGCCTCTTCGCAGCCAAGGCTAGTTAACACACTATAGAAAAAGCGCATCAGCACGAAGTGAACCAGGTAAATCTCCAGGCTGATGCTTCCTAACCACTGCATCCACCTGTGATGAAACATAGCCGTTATGAAGCCGCGCTCACGATCAAGCGACACAAACGTGTACAGCACCGGCGGCAGCACCAGCCAGAAAAGAGCCGCGCAACGAAAACGCCACGACACGTGTCCGTAGACAAAGAAGGAGATCACCACCAGCGCCACCATCAGCAACTCAACCATTGACGGCCTCCGAGTCAGCACGTCTTTCAGCTTGTGTCCAGTCTCCGAGACATATAGCCGATATACCAATAGCCCTATAGAGAAGTCAAGCACACGCATCCATGGCGCAGCGTAGAGAATGGGATTAATCATTTCCGTCGGAATCTCATAGGCAATGGCGGCATAAGCTGCCAGCACTATGAAAACGAGTACCAACAAGCACTGCCCAGAGAGCCTCATCAGGTAGCGATAAAGAAACGGAAACAGAACGTAGAAAAACAGCAGGTCTGACAGGAACCATGACGAGCCGTTGGCTACGAAATAAAAATCGTTGTCAGGCACCCAGCTTTGCAGCAGCAGGAGATTTGCCACCAGTTTACCCCACCCATAGAATATGCCCAAGCGAGCATCCAGCAACGCCATGACAGCAAACGTGAGCACATGAAGAGGATAAAACTTTGACAATTGCTTACCAAGAAACCTCTTATGCTGAAACGTGTCGTCCGACACCTGCTTACCATAGGCGTAAGCAAGGATAAACCCGCTCAGCATAAAGAAGAACATAACACCGCACTCACCGCCAAAGTCGAAAGCCTTGCCAATGATGTGTGACATCACGACCAACATGATAAATACAAATCTCAGCGCCTGCAGCGATTGGATTATCATTTCTTCATATACGGTTCAGTTCCTAAGACGGTCTTGGCCAGTCGCTTGGCTTTGTCGCGCAACGCATCGACGTCGTCGCCAACCTCGCCGTAGCAGAGCACGACCCCCATGCGTCGTCCCTTGTGGGCCTCGGGCTTACCAAAGATGCGTATACGTGTACGGTCCTCACGCAAGGCTTCCTCAAAATTATAGTCAAGCAACGTGCGGTCGACAGGCGAGTGTGCATCCTTCGGCGAGAGAATGACAGCCGAGGCGCCGGCGTGCTCCAAATGTATGCCGGCAATGGGCAGTCCCATGACGGCACGGAAGTGCAGCTCAAACTCGCTGAGATTTGTCGTGTGGCCGAGGGTCACCATACCCGTATCATGCGGACGCGGCGAGAGTTCAGAGAAGATAACCTCGCCCTGCTTGGTGAGGAAGAACTCCACGCCCCATATGCCAGCGCCGGTGAGTGCGCGCGTCACTTTGTCGGCCATCGCCTGCGCCTGTTTCAGTGCCTCGTCGCTAATCTTGTAAGGTTGCCACGACTCGCGATAGTCGCCGCCCTTCTGCACATGACCTATGGGCGGGCAGAACAGCGTAGGCCAGCCGTGCTGCTGGGTAACGGTAAGCAGTGTGAACTCTGACTCAAAGTCAATGAACTCCTCAATGATTACCTCCATCACGTCGCCTCGGCTGCCCTCCATAGCCTCCTGGAAAGCTTGATCCAATTCGCCTTCATTGTGCACATAACTCTGACCGTGGCCGGACGACGACATCAGCGGCTTCACCACGCAGGGGAACCCAATCTTGTCGGCAGCCGCCTTGAACTCGTCGAAGGTCTTGGCGTAGAAATACTTCGCCGTGCGCAGCCCCAATTCCTTTGATGCCAGGTCGCGAATGGCGCGGCGGTTCATGGTGTAGTTGACAGCCCTTGCCGAGGGCACCACCTGTATGCCCTGCTCCTCGAACTTAAAGAGGCGCTCGGTGCGTATTGCCTCAATCTCGGGCACGATAATGTCGGGCTTATGCTTGTTGACGACAGCCTCAAGGGCATCTCCGTCGAGCATAGAGAACACCTCGCGCTCGTCGGCCACCTGCATGGCCGGGGCGTTGTCGTAGCGATCACAGGCGATTACATACTGGCCGGCACGCATGGCGGCGATAACAAATTCCTTGCCCAGTTCTCCTGAGCCTAATAGCAGTATTTTCTTCATAGGCGGGGATATGCGGCAGAACCGCATAGTACACTGTTTAACGGTTATTGTACATCTTTTCGTAATACTTCTGGTAGTCACCGCTGGTGACATTGTCGAGCCATTCCTGATTGTCGAGATACCATCGGACGGTTTTTTCTATGCCATCCTCAAACTGCAGCGAGGGTTCCCAGCCGAGTTCACGCTGCAACTTCGACGAGTCAATGGCGTAGCGCAGGTCATGGCCGGCCCGGTCAGTGACGTAGGTAATGAGGTCTATGTCTTCGTCTTCCTTACGGCCTAAGAGACGGTCGACGGTACGGATGACGAGGCGGATTATGTCGATATTCTTCCATTCGTTGAAGCCACCGATATTGTAGGTATCGGCAATCTTTCCTTTATGGAAGATGATGTCGATAGCACGGGCGTGGTCTTCGACGAAGAGCCAGTCGCGCACGTTTTCGCCCTTGCCATAGACAGGCAGCGGCTTACGGTGTCGGATATTGTTAATGAACAGCGGAATCAGCTTCTCTGGAAACTGATAGGGACCGTAGTTGTTAGAGCAGTTGGTCACGACGACAGGCATACCGTAGGTGTCATGGAAGGCGCGGACGAAGTGGTCTGACGACGCTTTCGAGGCAGAATAGGGAGAATGCGGGTTATACTTCGTCGTTTCGAGGAAGAACTTGTCTCCGTAGGCCAGATGGTGGTCAGCACTGGATGCCGTAGTGGTGAACGGCGGCTCTATGCCCTCGGGGTGTGTCATCTCCAGTGCTCCGTACACCTCGTCGGTCGAGATATGGTAAAAGCGTTTTCCTTCATACTTCTCTGGCAGCGACTCCCAGTATATCTTGGCAGCCTGGAGCAGCGAGAGCGTGCCCATGACGTTGGTTCTGGCAAAGGTGAAGGGGTCTTTAATGCTACGGTCCACATGGCTCTCAGCTGCCAGGTGTATGATGCCGTCAACCCGTTTCTCCTGCATCAGTTTCAGGAAGGCGTCGAAGTCGCAGATGTCCATCTTCACGAACTCGTAGTTGGGCTTCTGCTCAATGTCCTTCAGGTTAGCCAGATTACCCGCATACGTCAGCTTGTCGAGGTTGATGATGTGGTAGTCTGGATACTTGTTCACAAAAAGGCGCACCACATGGCTTCCTATAAAGCCAGCGCCACCGGTAACAACAATAGTCTTCATATCTCAGCTTACTTGTTATCAAATTATAAATGGTCCCCTAATGTAATAACTTCACAATCAGTAAATTTATTGCCCTCAATGGTCAATCTTATGACAGTGCGCTCCTTGTGCCATCCCTGCTGACCGGCAGCTCCGGGGTTGATGTGGAGCAGTCCGAGGGTCTTATCATATTTCACCTTGAGGATGTGACTATGCCCTGCAACGAAGAGCTGCGGTGGATTGGCATACAGCGTCGAGCGTATGCTGGCGTCGTAGTTGCCAGGGTAGCCGCCAATGTGTTTGATGAGCACGTCCACGTCCTCGCACTTGAAACGGCAGAGCTCGCGGTACATCAGCCGCAGGTCGCCGCCGTCGCAGTTGCCGTAGACGGCTCTCAGTGGTCTGAAGGCCGCCAGCCGTTCGGCTACCTCCAGGCTCCCTATGTCGCCGGCATGCCATATCTCGTCGCAGGGTTCGAAGTAGTGCAGATACTTCTCGTCCCAGTAGCCATGCGTGTCGCTTATTATTCCTATTTTCTTCATTTTTTTCAGTTACATCGCAGCAAAGCGCTTACGCACGAAGTCTGCAATAAATTTCTCGGTCTCTGCCAGTCCCAGCACCGACGAGTCGATACACAGGTCGTACGATGCCGCCTCTCCCCAGCGCTTGCCAGTATAGTAGTTATAGTAGTCGGCACGTCTGGCCTCTCCCTGCTCAATAAACCGTCGCGCCTCCTGTGGTGTTGCAAAGTGCTGCTTGGCCATCACCTGCTCAATGCGAAAATCCATGGCGGCTGTTATGAACACGCTCACCACGTCGTCACGGTCGCGCAGCACATAGTCGGCACAGCGCCCTACGAACACACAGGAGCTGTCATCTGCCGCCTTGCGTATGGCCTCGCTTTGAAACTGGAAGAAGGAGTCCTGCGAGAATCCCTGCCGGCTGTATCCCGCTCCAGCCATGCCGTTAGGCAGATGCAGGAAAGAGCGGAGGAAGCTTTTGCGCTCGTCGTGCTGCTCAAAGACACGCTCGGAGAGTCCGCTCTCCTTGGCTGCGAGGTTCATCAGTTCGCGGTCGTAGTACTTGGCATTGAGGTCAAGTGCCAGCATGCGGCCGATGTCGTGGCCGCCACTGCCCAGTTGTCGGCCAACGCATATAATAATATGTTTATTCAGCATAAGCCTTGAATTTGCGTATATACCAAAGCAGGAACGGCCACGTCATGGCGAACGAGCCGAAGTCGCTCGCCGGCATGGAGTACCACACGCCGTCCAGCTGCCACCACAGCGGCAGCACGTAGGCCAGCGGCAGCAGCATGAAGAGCTGCCTCGAGAGCGACAGGAAGATGGAAATCTTCACCTTGCCGATACACTGGAAGAAGTTGGTGATGATGGCCTGCGAGGCGATGATGGGGAACACCAGCATGTCGATTCTAATGCCCCGTGCCGAGAGCTGCAGCAGCTCAGCGTCGGTGGTAAAGATGCGCGCTATCTGCAGGGGGAGGAGCATGGCCAGCAGCCAGCCCGCCAGCAGGATGGCGGTGCCCACGGCAATGGCGAGCCACAGGCAGCTCATCATGCGGTCGTAGCGCTCGGCGCCGAAGTTATAGCCCACAATGGGCTGCATGCCCTGACACACCCCCATGACGAACATGAAGAACACCATGACCATTGAGTTGGCTATGGAGTAGGCGCCCACGGCCATGTCGCCTCCGTAGCGCACGAACTGGTTGTTCATAAAAATCACGATGACGCACGACGTGACGTTCATCAGGAACGGCGAGATGCCAATGGCTACGATGTTTCTCACCAGGTCGGCCTTCAGGCGGTAGATGCCGCGCTTCAGGTGCAGCAGCTCGCGACGGTCAGAGAATATCCACATCTGCCAGCACAGGGCCAAGGTCTGCGACGTGATAGTGGCCAGCGCCGCCCCTCTGATGCCCCACCGCAGCCACCACACGAAGGCTATGACCAGCACAATGTTCATGGCCACGGTGAAGAGCACGGCGTACATGGCGTGACGGGGCTTGCCGGCGGCTCTGAGCACGGCGTTCATGCCGAAGTACATGTGGGTAATCATGTTGCCCAGCAGTATCACCTGCATAAACTCGCGGGCATAGGGCAGCGTCACTTCCGAGGCGCCGAAGAACAGGAGTATGGGGTCGAGCAGCGCGAGGCATACCACCATGAAGAGGAAGCCCACGACGAGGTTCAGCGTCACGGTGTTGCCCAGCAGGTTCTCTGCCGTCTTATAGTCGCGCTGTCCCAGCTTGACGCTGATGCACGTTGAGGCGCCCACGCCCACAGCAGCCCCGAAGGCGCCGCTGAGGTTCATGAAGGGGAAGGTGATGCCCAGGCCGGCAATGGCCTCCGGCCCCACCACCTGGCCTATGAAGGCGCGGTCGATGATGTTGTAAAGGCTGGAGGCCGTCATGGCCACCATGGCCGGCAGTGCATACTGCCACAGCAGGCGGCCCACGGGCTTCTGCCCCAGCTCCAGTGTTGCTTGCATGTTGTCCATACTGCTGTGCAAAGATAGTTGTTTTTTTTCAAACGGCCAAATGTTTCTGTCGCTAATCGCCGCCGCAGCGTCGCCGCCCGCTCAAAAGCTCTCTATCCACGCCTTTATCTCCAGGAGCAGCTCCACATGGTAGTCGAACGACTCGCGATAGCCCCAGCCATGGCCGCCGGTAGGATAGACATGCAGCGTGGCGGGCACGTCGTGGCGCAGGCACTCCTGCCAGTAGTTGGCACTGTTGATGGGCTGCACCAGGTCGTCGTCGTCGCTCAGTGCTATGAAGGCGCGGGGCGTGGCGCGCGTCACTTGCAGCTCGTTGCTCAGTTCGCGCTCCAGCTTCTTCTTGGGTTTCTTGCCCAGCAGGTTGTCGTGCGACCCTTTGTGGGTGTGGGCCGGGTCCATGGTCACCACGGGGTAGAACAGCAGCTGGAAGTCGGGTCTGGCGTCGCCCGTGGCGTGGGTGGCCACGGTAGAGGCCAGATGGCCGCCGGCCGAGAAGCCCATGATGCCTACCTGCCGCGGGTCTATGTGCCACTGCTTGGCGTTGCGTCTCACCATGCGCAGGGCTTCCTCGGCGTCGCTTCGCGGCACGTCGCAGTTGCCGCGTGGCATGCGGTACCTGAGCACCACCACGGCCATGCCCTGGCGGTTGAAGAATGGTGCCCAGTCGTGGCCTTCATGGTCGATGGCCAGAAAGCCGTAGCCGCCGCCGGGACAGATGACGACGGCGCGCCCCGTGGCGCGTTTCGCCTCGGGCAGGTAGATGGTCACCTTCGCCGTGTCGGTAGGGTCGCCGTTGCTGTTGGGAGCGCCTTTGGGCCACAGCAGGTAGGTCTTGCCCTCGCCGGCCATGGCGGCGGTTGAAAGTGTTGCCATGATTGCTATTAAAAGTAGTTGAATGGTATGTTTCATTATTGCTTATTGATTACGAGGGCTCAAAGGTACGCAAAAAAAAGTGAAAAGCCAAACTTTCGCCGGCTTTTCACCTTATTTTATATATATAGATGCTGTCGCGAGGCATGTGCTGCCGCGTGGCAGACGTATCGCTACAGGCTGAAGGGCACCACGAGCTTGAAGGTAACGTTGCGCCCCATGTTGTAGACGCCCTGTCGGCCCGTGGCCTCGTTCACGTCGGCATACTTCAGGCGGCTCAGGTGGCTCTGGTAGGCACGGTTCAGCAGATTGTTGGCCGCCACATACAGCTCGGCCACCTTCTTGTGGCCTATCAGCAGGTCGGTGCCCGCCGCGAGGTTGAGCAGCGTGTAGCTGGGCGTGGGCCGCTCGGTGTCGTCGGCACTGTACACGTGGTTCTGCTTGAGGTAGCACTCCAGGCCGGCGGCCACATAGAGGTTGTTGAAGGTGACGTCCGACGTAAAGTGGCGGTGGTCTGTCTCGTGGCGGTGGCCCACGGTGGTGTGCTCGTGGTGCAGCAGCTCCCACTTCAGTTCCGCCGTCCATTTGGGCGCCGGCGTGTAGGGCAGGTATTTGCGGTCGCTGGGCTGGTGTTTCAGCCGTGCGTCAACCATGGAGAAGGTGTTGGCAAAGTGCAACGAGTGGACGGGATGGAAGTCTACGCCGGCCTCAAAGCCTAAGAGGCGTGCATCGCCCTGGGTGTAGGCGTAGACGGCATCGCCGTCGTCGCTCAGTTGTCCGTTGCTGCGCAGGAAGATGAAGTTGTCGATGTGGTTGGCAAAGAGTGCCACCTGCGCCGACACGTAGCGCGAGGTGAAGTCGAGCCCCAGGTCGCCCTGCAGGCTGTACTCGGCCTTCAGCTGCCTGTTGCCCAGCTCATAGCGCAGGGCGCCCTCGTGGCTGCCGTTGGAGCCCAGCTCGCTCATGTTGGGCGTGCGGAAGCCGCGCGCCACGTTGAGGCGCAGGTTCAGGCTCTCGCTCATGTTCCACACGGCGCCCACGCTGCCTGTCACGCCGCTGAAGTTGCGGCTGAAGTCGGTGAACCGCACTGCTCCCCCCTCCATGAGTTCGTTGCCGTGCAGGTGGCGGTGGTCGTAGCGCAGGCCACCGTTCAACGTCCAGCGGTCTATCTGCTTGCTGGCAGTGGCATAGGCGCCCACGTCGAACAGGCGGTAGGCGGGTATGAGGAACTCCTGGCCCAGGTTCTGCGACTGCTGCCACATGCCCTGCACGCCGGCCGACAGCTTCCAGCCGTTCATCTCGTGGGTGAGGTAGCGCAGGTCGTAGGTCACGGTGTGCAGGCGGAAGTAGAGCGCCGGCTCGCTGGCGTCGTGGCTGTGCTCGTGGGCCTCGTGGTCGTCTTCGGCCTCGTGGTCGTGGTCGTCGTCAGCCTCATCCTCGTCGTGGTCGTGGTGGTGGTGCTCCTCAAACTCCTGGCGACGGTTCTGCTGGTAGCCTATAACGGCCTTGAGATAGCCCGACGACAGGTTGAGGGAGTTGTCCCACACCAGCTTGTAGTGGTACACCTGCTGGTAGGGCAGCTGCTTGTGGTAACTCCTTGGCGACGCCGACGCGCACAGCAGGTTGCCGGCGGCGTCGCGCTCGCCCTCCACAATGCTGGGCGTCTGCTGGTAGACGGAGCCCGTAAGGCGTGAGTGGCCCCACTGGCGCTGCACGCCGAGCATCAGGCGGCCGGCTATCTCGCGAAACTGCGAGCCGGGCACGTAGCCGTCGTACTTGTTCTTATAGGCATGGACCCACTTGCCGCTGAAGCGGCCGTCCCAAACGAAGCCTTGCTGACGGCCGGCCAGGTTGACCGACGTGCCTATGAGCCCGTTGTTGGTCTGGTATTCGGCGCTCACGCTGCCACGCCGCTCGCCCTCGGCCATCACGGGCTGACTGTGCAGGATGACGACGCCGGCCATGGCGTCGGAGCCATACATGAGCGATGCCGGCCCCTTGAGCACCTCGACCGAGTGGACGGCACCGCCGTCAACCTCTATGCCGTGCTCGTCGCCCCACTGCTGGCCCTCCTGCCTCACGCCGTCGCTCATCACTACCACGCGGTTGTAGCCCAGTCCGCGGATGATGGGCTTCGAGATGCCGCCGCCGGTGCTGAGCTGCGCCATGCCCGGCTGGCGCGCTATGGCGTCAATGACGTTGGTGGCGGGCGTGGCACGCAGGTCTCTGGCCGTGACAAGGCTGATGGGCGCGGTGGAGTTCTTGAGCTTGGTGTCGCCGGTAACGCCGGTAACTACCAGGTCGTTGAGCTTCAGGTGGCGGAAGAACACGTCGGTGGAGTCGACGCCGTGATGATGGTCGCTGGTTGATATACTGTCTTGTGCTGCCACGGCCATGCATACGCACAGCAATGGCAGAATGATGAAAAGTCGTTTCATTCTGTTGAATGGTTTTGTAAGATTAATAATGCTGTAAAAGTCTCGCAGTAACGGCTTATGCTGCCGGCGGACCGCGGGTGACGATGACACCCGCCAGGCGGGCGTCGGCGACGGCCTCTGCAAAGGCATACCGCCGTCGTGAAACATTATTAAGCAAACGCCGAGCCACCACCACGGCAGCAGCCACATAACCGAGGCTGACGAACTGGCAAAGCACGCAGGCGTGGATGGGGGTGGAAAGCGCGGTGAGATGGCCGTGGCACTGATGCTGGACGCACTCGGCGCACGTTGACCCATCGGCAGCGGTGGTGGCGTGGACGTGAACCGACGACAACAGCACCATTGGCACAAACACGGCCAATAGCACCCATGAAGAGAATAGTCTTCGCGTCTTCGTGTTCACGGCCGCAAAATTACGCATAATAGCCGACAGGGCAAAAGGCTGCTCAACATTTTTAATAAAAATTAAGGCGCCGACGACCACCAACGAACGCAGCAAGGGGCTGCCGCAGCGTGGTTTCGACCACGGTCTGACGCCCTTAGCAACGAGCACCGCCGCCCCTTGTGCACAAGGAGCCTCGATTTTTTCAAAAAGCGCCTCGATTTTTTCAAAAAGCGCCTCGTTTTTTTCAAAAAGCGCGCCGTTTTTGGCAGCGCCTGCCGGCGGCTCTTTTCCTATGGGCGCCGAAAGCAAAAAAAACGGATGAAAGGCAAGAAAAAAAAGATGCTTCCTCTTTCGTTTCTTTCGGCATTTTTGTAATTTTGCAGCCACTCTGGGACCGCGGGCGCCCTCGCCCGCAACCCTGGGAACGCGAGCGCCCTCGCCCGCCACCCTGGGACCGCGGGCGCCCTCGCCCGCCACAGATGCGGACCCTTCCGCACCGACAACTGGTAATTGATTGATGTCATGTTAAAAAATCATCCGTTAGAGAAGTTTCGCTATTGCCCCGTGTGCGGCAACGCCCGCTGGGTGGTAAACGATTTCAAGAGCAAGCGCTGCGAGGCTTGCGCCTTTGTGTATTATGCCAACGCGGCGGCAGCCACGGCGGCCATCATCGTCAACAGCCGGGGCGAGATGCTCGCCGTGCGCCGAGCCAAAGAGCCGGCCAAGGGCACTCTTGACCTGCCCGGCGGCTTCGTTGACATGGGCGAGAGTATAGAGCAGGGCATGCGACGCGAAATCCTTGAGGAGACGGGCCTGCAGGTCACGGCAATGGACTACCTCTTCTCCCTGCCCAACGACTACCTGTACAGCGGCATGACCATCCACACCGTCGATGCGGTATTCCTCGTCCATGTGGGCGACGACGTAAAACCACAGGCAGCCGACGATGCCGCCGACTGCCTGTGGATTCCCGTGAGCGATGTCAACCCCGCCGACTTCGGACTGACGTCCATCCGCCGCGCCGTGGAGCGCTTTACACAAGCCGACAAAGCACCGCGAGTGCGTGACAGAAAGGTTTAACTGATGTTATCAAAGCCCGATGGCTGTCGTCTTCAGCCCGTCGGCGCTGACGGTCAGCCGTCCGTGACCCTTCACCACGCAGATGGCGCGGCCCTTCCAGGCCTTACGTTCGCTGCCCACGAAGGGGTCGGTATCCTTGATGTCGCCATTGCCCACAGCTATGAGGCGCCCCTTGCCCTTCAAGGCGAAACGGAGCTGCGGACCGGCATTGGGGCAGACACGGCCTTGAGCGTCGACAACCTCGACGGTGACGAACGCCAGCTGCCCCTCCTTGCCCAGTGCCGACGGTTCGCGCACGGCTGTCAGCCTCAGCGCAGCGGGTTCGCCCGCAGTGGTGAGCGTCACGCTCCCAGCGCCGGCCTCGGCTCGCAGGGTTCCGGCCTTATAAGGCAGTGTGAAGGTAGCCTTCATCTCCTTGGTAGGCTGCTCGCCCACAAGCTGGTCGTCTAAGTACAGCTTCACCTTGGATTCGCGGCTGTACACCTCAACCTCAATGTTCTTACCCTCCCAGCCGGGCCACGTCCAACTCTCCCACGTGGGCCATGTGCCCCACATGGTGGTCTTCACCTTGCCGTAGTAGGTGTCGGGCTCGCGCACGGCCATATAGATACTCTCGCCGTTCCACAGCATGTTGCGATAGTGCGAGATGGGCTTGCGCCAGCCAGTGAAGTCGATGTCGCCGCAGTAAGATGCGTTGGCGGGGAACATGGGGTTCTGCCACGACTCGCCGGCGGGCTCGCCCTCGTAGTAATAGCGTCCTAAGCCCGACTCGCCGAGGTAGTCGATGCCCGTCCACACGAAGTCGCCGATGACATACTGGTGGTCCATCGTCGTGCGGTAGTTGCCATAGGCGTCGCGGGGATAGCTCTCGGTCTGCATCATCACGCGCTGAGGCACGCGCTCATGGTCGCTCTCAGCCTTGAAGATCATGTAGTTGTAGCCCACGATGTCGTGACAGGCGGCCAGGGGGTCGTAGATGTCCCAGTCGCGGTCCCAGGCGGCCAGTGCCGACGTCACGGGGCGCCGCTCGGGGTCGAGCTGGCGTATGAGCT
>Ga0310694_10003963_pt1 | contig 14416 bp, 12 predicted proteins | sample 174DNAGHGhighgp2_FD_203884 | JGI IMG/M metagenome (GOLD analysis project Ga0310694, IMG submission 203884) | Sheep rumen microbial communities from Palmerston North, Manawatu-Wanganui, New Zealand - 1742 DNA GHGhigh gp2 (v2) (version 2) | ecosystem: Host-associated > Mammals > Digestive system... | reverse complement strand
AAACGCATAGCGATATTCTAATCCGGCAAACATCCAATCGGTTACGTCATACTGCAAACCGGCGCCGATATAGAATGCCGCACCCCATTTGTTATTATTTTCGGAGCCGGCGGCTGTTTCGGTTTTCATGCGCGCGTTCATCATACCTACGCCCATGGGCGAATAGACACGCCAGTTGCTCCACGGGTTAATCGTTAGTTTCCCGGCAAGTGAAATATCATGGGCATACATCCCGTGATAATGCCGCTCGTTGATACCGGTATCGTGCGATTTCTCACGCGGGTGCAACATCATATAATCTAACCCAACCGATAAATAATTATTCATCGCATAAAGCATACTGACCGAGCCGGCCAGTCCGTTGGAACTGTAACGGTCGGAAAAAGTATCGCGGTTATACGAAACTACTTCGCCGGCAGCTAACGATACTTCCATTTTTTTCGCGTTCGTCCGTGCCGCTTTGCTGGGCGTATAGGAAGCATATACCACTCCGTCGCTATGTTGTTTACCTTTCGGGCCGGTAACGGTTTGCTCCACAACGCCGTAATCGGTTGTCCCCCGTTTATTTTTCACACGCATATCATACGCGTCCGTTTCGGTAGTCGTCGTGCTTGTTTTTAACGCCGGTTCGCCTTTTTTAAGAGATGCCGCATTTTGCGCGTGTGTGGCTTTGGCTCCCGCCGCTGCTTGGTTTACCGTTTTGTGATGAGCCGCCGGTTTTTGTGTATGCCGGGTTGCTTGGCCTTGTATCGGCACCGTATAAGATACTTGCTCCCCTTGTACGACAACGCCGCCGGGAACGTTCGTCGCGGAGATATCCCCGCTGACATAGGTTGTTTGGCCCTGTTGGGCAAAAACCAAACTGACCATCAATAAAAACACAATAGCCAGTGCTGTAATATGTATTTTTTTCATCTGTTTTTCCCCCTTGAAAAATTTACGACTTTTTTATTGTAGCCAAGACACCGCCCCCGCTCAAGCCCAAAAAGTAATTAGAAACATTGACACTTTCCCGCTCAAATGATATGATATATACAGTAAGAGCGACTTGACAGCAAGTCGCTCTTTCGTTAATACGGTTAGAGGAGTAGCTATGAAAGACCCTAAAACGATTGAACAAACTGTGGCCAAAGCGTTGGAAAGCGAAAATGTGGAGTTGGTAGATTTAGTTATCCAACACCAAGGCAAGAAAAAATTGCTCCAATTCTTTGTAGATAAAATCGGCGGCGTTACGCTAGACGATTGCGGCGTGCTGACCGACAAAATAGACGCCATTTTAGAAATGGAAAATTTAATAGACGGGGCGTATATTTTAGAAGTATCTTCCCCCGGTGTGCAGCGCGTACTTAAAAAGCCCGCACATTTCAAACAATTTGTTTCGCAACGCATCAAAGTGGTACTGAAAGTACCGCTGGAAGGCCGCGGATTTTTTACCGGAGTCATCGCCCAAGCCGACGACGACGCATTTGTTTTAGACGACGGCACCAACCAATACCGTTTTGCCTACGACAACATCAAAAAAGCCAACTTAGACCCTATATTGGAATTTTAATTACAAGGAGAATTCACCCATGGAAGGAAATGCGAAAGATTTAGTCCTCGCTTTAGAAGGATTGGAAAGAGAAAAAAACATTAAACGCGAAGATATTTTGAAAACGATTGAAGATGCTCTCGTCTCGGCTCTTCGCAAAAATTTAGGCAAAACTGCCCAAATTACGGCTAAAATTGACGTGGAAACCGGCTCTATCAAAGCGTACCAATTATTAACGGTAACTGAAAGAGTCGTCAACCCCGAAACGGAAATTACGGTAGAAAACGCCAAGCAACACGCAAAAAATCCGAAGGTCGGCGACACTGTTACGATTACGCTGGAAGTCAAAGATTTTTCCCGTATTGCCGCGCAAATTGCCAAACAAGTACTTATCCAAAAAGTACGCAGCATTGAACGCGACAACTTTTATAACGAATATAAACCGCGCGAAGGCGAAGTGATTACCGGCTCGGTACGCCGTTTTTCCGACCGCGACATTATTGTAGATTTAGGAAAAATTGAAGCCATTTTACCTTACTGCGAACAAATTCACAGAGAACGCTACACCACCGGATCCCGTGTCAAAGCCGTAATTGCCAAAGTGCTTAACCAAAACGATTTGGCCAATATCGGCGACGACCCGGTGTTGGGCCGCTACAAATCGGCCGCGTTTCGTTTAGACAAAGGACAACGCGGGCCGTACGTTATTTTATCGCGTGCCAACAACCGCTTTTTAGAAGAATTATTCAAAGTGGAAGTGCCGGAAATTGAAGAAGGGATTGTAGAAATCAAAAAAATAGAACGCGATCCGGGTTTCCGTGCTAAAGTAATTGTGTCTAGCATAGATAACAAAATTGACCCCATCGGCACTTGCGTCGGTATGCGCGGCATCCGCATCCGGGCGGTCATGAACGAACTGTCGGGCGAGCGCATTGACTTAATCAATTACGCCGACGATATTTCCACCGTCCTGATGAACTCCATCGCCCCGGCCAAGGCCAGTTACATTAAAATTACAAACGCCACCGATAAAAAAGCCCTTATCATCGTCCCCGACGACCAATTGGCTATTGCAATCGGTAAAGATTGGCAAAATATCAAGTTAGCCAGCCGCTTAACCGGGTGGGATCTAACCGTCAAGAGCGAAACCCAGAAAGCCCATTCCGAACAAGTAGCCGTGGAGAACATCCAACGTTTATTCGCTAAAGTAGAAGGCATCGGCGACAAAATGGCCGAAGTGTTGCAAAAAGCCGGGTTTACGACGGTAGAACAACTAGCAGAGGCCACGCCCGAACACTTAGCTACCGTACAAGGTATTGGCGAAAAAATGGCTGAAAACATTATCGCCGGAGCGAAAAAGTATCTGGTAGATTTAGAGGATAAAGAAGGCATCCGCGAGCAATCTATGGCGATGCAACAGGCCCGCGAAGCCGAAAAAGAGGCCAAGAAAGCCGCTAAAGAAGCCAAAAAAGCCGCGGCCAAAGCCGCCCAAGAGCAGGAGCAGACGAATGAACAAAAAGACAACTAATAACGAGGAGGAAAAGCCATCCTCCAAAACGGCGGCTTCCAAAAAAACGGCGGCTAAAAAAACAACCGTTAAAAAACCGGCTGTCAAAAAAAGTACGGCCAAAAAAACGGCGGAAACAAAAGTTGAAAAAAAAGACGTAAAGAAAGCGGCTAAACCGGCAACTAAAAAACCGGCTGTCAAAAAAGCAGACGGCGCAACTACCAAAACGACCGGGAAAACACCCGCTAAAAAGGCAGCGCCGTCGGTTAAAAAAGTGCAAACGGTTGAACACAAACCGGAACACAAGGCAGACTTGCCCCACGTTCAAAAAGCACCGGAGCAAAAGCCGCAAACCCCTGTTCATTTAGCGCCCAAGCCGCAAGCGCCCGTCGTGGAAAAACCGCAGGTTACCGTCAAAGCGCAACCCGCGACACCCGCGCCGCAAAAGCCGGCGGAACCCAAACCGGTTCCCCCCGCTACGCCGCGTCCTGTTCCACCGCAAGCCACGCGCCCGGCCCAGCAACAAGCCCCGCGCCCGGCCCAGCCCAATTTTGCTAATACCGATAGGCACGGTCACGCCAAACCGGTAGAACAAACCGCGCCCAAAAAAGACGAAAAAATTATTCGTATCGTCGGGCAACCCACCGTCAAAGAATTAGCCGAAAAGATGAATTTGAAAACAAACGATTTCATCAAAAAGTTAATGATGATGGGTATTTTCGCCACCATTAACCAACGGTTGGAAAAAGATATGATTGAGTTAATCGTGGACGAGTGCGGTTTCAAAGCCGAACTGGCCGATGAAGATTTAACCCAAGAAGCCGTCGCGGCTATGGATAAAGAAGACGACCCGGCGGACTTAAAACCGCGCAGTCCCGTCATTACGATTATGGGGCACGTGGACCACGGTAAGACAAGTTTGTTAGACGCTATCCGCAAATCTAACGTCATCGCCACCGAAGCCGGAGCCATTACGCAACACATTGGTGCGTACCGTGTTAAAACGCCGCGCGGCGTGTTGACGTTTTTAGATACGCCCGGCCACGAGGCCTTTACCGCCATGCGTGCACGCGGCGCGCAGGCCACCGATATTGTGGTGCTTGTGGTGTCCGCCACCGACGGCATTATGCCCCAAACCATTGAGGCCATGGAACACGCCAAAGCCGCCAAAGCGCCTATCATTGTGGCTGTCAATAAAATTGACCTCCCGGGTGCTAATCCCGACCGCGTGAAACAAGACCTCGCGGCGCGCGGACTCGTGCCGGAAGAATGGCAAGGCAGTACGATTTTTGTGGAAATCTCTGCCAAAAAGCACATCAACATTGATAAACTGCTTGAAATGATTGCCCTGCAAGCCGAGATGATGGAACTCAAAGCCAATCCGGACCGGCCCGGTGTCGGTGTGATTTTGGAAAGTAAGCGCGACAACAAACGCGGTGTCGTTGCCACGGTACTCGTGCAAAAAGGCACGATGAAAGTGGGCGACCCGTTTATCGTCGGCACGAACTACGGACGCATCCGCGCGCTTATTGACGAAAATTCACAGCGCTACCAAAAAATCGGACCGAGTGTTCCGGCAGAAATTTTGGGGATTAACGGCGAGCCGCCGCAAGTGGGCGACACGCTCTACATTATGCCCAGCGAAAAAGAAGCCCGCTACACTGCCGAGAAACGCAAACTCGCCCAGAAAGAAGATTCACAAGCGCACCGCAAACAAGCGTCGCTGATGAATTTAGCCAAGAGCGAGGAAGGCGCGAACTCGGTCAAGAAATTAAGTTTAATTTTGAAGGCCGACGTGCAGGGATCCATTGAAGCCATTAAAGATGCCTTGTTGCGTATCCCGTCCGACGAAGTGGAAGTGGATATCGTTCTTTCCGCGCCGGGCAACATTAACGAGTCGGACATTTTGCTCGCCAAGGCCTCTAATGCGGTTGTCATCGGTTTCCACGTGGACGCCGAACACAAAGCGCAAGCCGAAGCCGAACGCGAGGGCATTGAAATCCGCCGCTACACGATTATCTTTGAACTGTTAGAAGATATCAAAGCCGCCATGGAAGGGTTGTTAGAGCCCGACGTAGTGGAAACGGTAGTCGGCACGGCGACGATTAAAAAAGTGCTTAAGTTAAGTTCCGGCATTATTTCCGGCTCGCTCGTGGACAGCGGAACGATTTTCCGCGGCTACGAAGTACGCGTCAAACGAAACGGCGAAGAAGTCGGCCACGGAAAAGTGGGCGGCTTAAAACGCTTCAAAGATGACGTCAAAGAAGTGGAAAAAGGGTACGAGTGCGGTATCTTGGTAGAAGGTTTCAAAGGCGTTATGGAAGGCGACGTCATTGAATGTATCAAGAAAGAAAACGTAACCCGCCGTATTAAGATGTGAAATTGTAAATAACGCATAAAAACCCCCGGGTTATACCGGGGGTTTTTTATTTCAATGTAGGTCAGGCTATGCCTGACGGGCCGTTTTTCCTTATTCCGTTTGTATAAAAGAGGTATTTTTTACTGTCAGGTGGAACCTGACCTACATAAACAATATTACCTCTCACGCTAAGTATAAAAGTAGGTCAGGCTATGCCTGACGGGCCGTTTTTCCTTGTTCCGTTTGTATAAAAGAGGTATTTTTTACTGTCAGGTGGAACCTGACCTACATAAACATTCCCTCTATTTGTTATCTTTCGCGCTAAATTTTAAGTGGGACATTCTATTCTGCATTCATATTTTCAATTTGATATTTATCTCCTTCATTACACCAATAGATTGGATAATATCCTTCTTCCACAAATTTATGAAACGATGAAAATGGCCATTTCCTCGGCACAATACCATAATGTTTCACAGAATTATAATGAATATAATCAATGTGTCTATATAAATCTTTTTCATTTCGAATGGTATGTTCCCAATAGCGTCGTTGCCAAACCGACGACTCCTTATTTTCATTTAAGGCATATTTCAATTTAGATAATTTAGTAAATGTACGTTTAATATTGGCAATAATACGAGGGTACGAATGGATATCTTTAGGAGCAATAATCATATGAAAATGATCTTGATTAACAACGATAGCCTCAACATCAAAAGTGTATTTGGATTTAACAATACAAAACGCCTTTCTCAAATGAGAAATATTTTCTATTAAAATAGGACGTCTATATTTTGTAACAACCGTAATAAAAAGCAAGGAATTTGGAAGAAATAAACGTTTATAATTCATAGTAGCATTGTACTAAAGATGTTGACTGTCTGTCAGGCTATGCCTGACGGGCTGTTTTTCCTTGTTCCGTTTGTATAAAAGAGGTATTTTTTACTGTCAGGTGGAACCTGACCTACATAAACTTAATTTTATATCTAACTGAAACACACAAAAAAAACACCCCCTATCGCTAGGAGGTGTTTTGTTGGTTGTAAAAACAACTTATCTGATCGTACCAGAAGCGTTATTAGCAATCGCTTTGCAGAATTTGTTAGAGTTCGCCGCGCCGCGAACAGTAGAACTGGTAGCACCACACCATTGGGTAATCGTACCAGACGCGTCAATATTGATGATAATCGCATACGCCGGGTCGCTGGTATTATTCGTTCCGTTGGTCGCACGAACAGCATACGCCTTAAACGTAGCACTGCTGTCGGGAGCCGTAGCCGTAATGTTAAAGTTCTTGGTAGCAACTGTGGAAGTCGCCGTAGAACCAACACCCGGCAATTGCAAGTCTAACATAGACAAATCAGAAGTATACGTTCCCATACCCATCTGATAAATTTGTTCGGCAGTAGCCATATCACCTAACAATTGGATGGCTTCCGTCGCGCGCGCTTTTTCCACCGCTTTGGTGTACTGAGGGAGCGCCACTGAAGACAAAATACCAATAATGAGCACTACAACTAACAACTCAATCAAGGTAAAACCTTGTTTCATAATGTTTCTCCTTTGTTACTTAGATTTAAGAGTGCCTTACAGCACCTTAAGTATAGTTTAATACTCTTTTTGCAAAAATGCAAGTGTTTTTTTGTAATCTTTCCAAAATGCTATAATTAAATATATGATAGACAGAATCAAACGATTAGAAACCCTTTTACTGGAAGAAATCAACACGCTCGTTACCAAAGCCGCCGCCACGGGCAATTTCGGCGGGTTTGTAACCATTACGGCCGTGCATTTGACGAAAGATTTATCGTCGGCCAAAGTATTTTTCTCCGTGTTCGGCTCGCCGGAGGACCGCAAAAAAACGCAAGAGGCACTCAGCGTATTGCGCAAAGAAATCGGTGCACAACTGCGCGGGCGGCTACACTTAAAACGTATCCCCTCGTTTACATTTGAGTACGACGACACGCCGGAAAAGGCCTCGCGCGTGGAAGCCATTTTTCAAGTGATTGAAAAGGAACACGAGCATGGAAAATAAAGAAGAAAGTTTCGCCCGCATTTGGAACGCCATTTACAACGGCCACAAGTTTTTTATTGCCGGGCACTTAAACCCCGACGGTGATTCGCTGGGCTGCACACTGGCGATGACTTCTTTATTGGAACGCTTGGGCAAAGAGGTATATGCGTATGCCGCGCCGGCTATCGGAAACGATTTGAAATTTTTGCCGGGGCTTTCTAAAGTACACATCGGAGAACTGCCCGCCAAGGCCGATTTTGACACCGTTATTTTACTGGAATGTTCCGACCGGCAACGCGGCGGCAATTTGGAAAACATTTTAACGCCCGCCAAAACGCTCGTCAACATAGACCACCATTTGGTAAGCGACGCGTACGGCCACGTTAATCACATTGACTCGGGAGCGTCCTCCACGGCGGAAATTATTTTCCAACTCTACGAAGCGTCCGAAGATAATTTGCTTCCCACGCCCGATGAAGCCACTTGTTTATATACCGGACTTGTTACCGACACGGGCCGCTTTGTTCACTCCAACGCTACTGCCGAGGCCCTGCGCGTGGCGTCGGCACTGGTAGCCCTGGGAGCAGATATCCAACAAATCAACCAAGTAATTTACTTTACCAAGTCGTACATTGAACTGAAATTATTGGGCCGCGCACTAGAGAAAATGGAAATGCGGTTTGACAATAAATACAGCCAAATTATTTTAACCAAACGCGATTTTGAAACTTTCGGTGCTACGCCCGCACAAACGCAAGGGATTGTCAGCCAACCGACGATGATTCCCGGCGTGGAAATTTCGGCGCTGATTAAAGAGGAGCCGGATAAAATCTCCGTCAATTTACGCTCGCGCGGCGCGGCAGACGTCAGCCGTATCGCCCAACAATTCGGCGGCGGCGGACACGCGCGTGCGGCCGGTTTCAAAGTGACGGATAAGACATTAACTGAAGTAACCGACGCGCTCGCCGAAGTGGTGCAAGATGTTGTCAAAAACTTGCACTAATTCCCCCGCCGGGCTTTTACTCATAGACAAACCAAGCGGTTTTTCTTCACACGATATTATTGCCATTTCCCGTCGGATATTAGGCACCAAAAAAATCGGCCACAGCGGCACGTTAGACCCCATGGCTACCGGACTTTTAATTTTACTTATCGGGCGAGAAGCTACCAAACGCCAAGAAGAATTTTTGAAATTATCTAAAGTATATTGCGCCACGCTTACGCTAGGGCAAGAAACGGACTCGTGGGATGCAGACGGCGAAATAATCGCCGAAAAAGAAGTTCCCGCACTCTCACAAACCGACGTAGAAAAGGCCGCACAAAAATTATCGGGCGAAATTGAACAGCCCATTCCGTTTTTCAGTGCTAAAAAAATCAACGGGCAGAAAATGTATTCGCTCGCACGCGCCGGAGAAAAAATGGAGCGCAAATTTAACCGCGTGCAAGTAACGTGGACGGACATTTGCGTAACGTCACCGAAAACGGTACAATTTACCGTGCGTTGTTCGTGTGGCACGTACGTGCGTGCGTTGGGATATTTACTCGCACGCGAGTTGGGAACGGTTGGGCATTTAACGCAGTTGCGCCGCTTGCAAATTGGCCCGTACGACGTAAAAAACGCGTTTGACGGCGCGCAACTTAAACAAACCACCGCCGACACACTTTATAAACGGCTGATTATTTTATGACGAAAAATTATATCACTATCGGCACTTTTGACGGCGTACACGCCGGCCACCGCTTTTTGCTTAACGAGTTAGAAATGCAAGCGGCAAAGGCCCGCCTCAAACCGCTCGTGTTATATTTTCCGCTCCCCCCCAAAACATTACTGGGCGATAAACCGGAAATGACGGTGTTGACACTTCCCGACGAAAAAAAACGGTATTTGCGCGAATTAGGGGCACGCGCCCAAGCGTTAGATTTTACCACGTGCCGTGAAATGAGTGCGGAAAAATTTTTTAAGGATATCTTGCTCAAACAATTTGATATGGGCGGGCTTATCGTCGGGGCGGATTTTGCGCTCGGCAAAGACAGAGAAGCCGGGGCCGACTGGTTGCGCGCGCGTTGTGAGGCGGAAAAGATTCCGTTTGAGACAGCGCGGTTTTACAAAACGGGCACGCAAAAAATTTCTTCTTCGCTCATTCGCAAAACGCTTGCATCCGGCGATATTGAGGGTGCGAATTTATTACTCGGCCGCCCGTATGAAGTTACGGGCAAAGTGGTAAAAGGAAAACAACTGGGCCGCACGCTCGGGTTTCCGACGGCCAATTTAGATACGGGCCTTTATAAAATTTTGCCGCTTGGCGTGTTTGCCGTTAAGGTGCGCGTGGGCGAAAAATTATACGACGGATTTTGCAATATCGGTTTTCGCCCGACGGTTAATTCCATTGACGGCAGTTTGCCGCTGGTGGAAGTGCATATCTTTGATTTTGATGCGGATATTTACGGTCAACACATTACAATTTGGTTTGCGGGCAAACTGCGAGACGAAACGAAATTTGACACACTCCCCGCATTAGTCGCGCAACTAAAAAAAGACAAGCGCGACGCAAAAACATTTCTTACTCACTTTAACCCATAGCAAAAAAATGCCGCTCTTAACGACGAGAGGCATTTTTAGGTCAAAATACCACTTATTTAATTTCACAGCCGGAACTGGCACTTCCCCACACTTGCGTCAGCGTATCTGTTTTGCAAAGCATTTTGCATAATTGACGCGATAATTTACTAGAATCATCCGCAGTACAAAATCGCGCGTTTGCATATGTGGGGCTATGTTCTAAATACTGAATATAGGATACTTGAGCAATAAACTCATTGGAACTATTAAAATGACCGACGGTACCCAGTATTTGGTCAAGACGATTTCCCACATGATGATACTCACCGGCATTATAGTCGTAGCGGATATTGCCACAATACAAATTGCCGCCGCCCTCTTGCGTACAACCGCTTAAATCGGAAATATCTAAGTCGGTCGTTTCGTCGTTGGGATATTCGCCGTTAGCCATATAATAAACTTCAGCGGCCTGCGCCAGCGTTTTAACATTACTCATGACCGTAGCAAGACGGCTTTTGAGCACCGCTTGTTGGTACTGCGGCACGGCCACCGCCGCGAGTATGCCAATAATTAAAACAACGACTAATAATTCTATAAGTGTAAAACCTTTTCTATTTCTTTCTAATATGCGCATAATACGCTCCTTTTCTCTTAGATATATCCCCCCTTACGTGAGGGGCCACTCTTCAAATTTAGCAAAAAAAAAACAATGTCAAGCAAAAAAAACGACACTGCCGAAAAGTGTCGTTTTTGTAATCAAAAATGTTAACCCGTTATTGCGTTTGCGCAAGAATCATGTTTATCTGATACTGTTTGCAAGTGAACTGAAAAAATAATCGGCCGTGTGCGCTACGCGGTACTCGTGATGTTCGGGGTGGTACGGCTCGCCCACGCCCGCCGTCGGAAATCCGGCCTTTTGAGCGGTGATAATTGCATAAAGTGCATCTTCCACTACCAGCGTGCGAGATTTAGAAGTACCCAAACGGGAAAGCGCCGTTTCATAAATCAAGGGCGAATGCTTGCCTTGTCCTACTTCGTCGCACGCGATAATAAAATCAATATACTGCATGAGATGCAACCGCTCAAACGCCGCTTGCGCCAACGCCGTATCAGACGCCGTCGCCACGCACACTTTGATACCTTGTGCGTGCAATTTTTGTAATACTTCGGCCGCCCCGGGTTTTGGTAAAATGTCCGTCAAATAATGTCGGCGAACGAGGGCCAAGGTATTAGCCAGCAAGTCCTCGGGGCTGTCGGGCAAATGTAATTGTTCTTTGATATAGCGCGCGCCTTCTGTTAACGAAAGGTGTTGAATATGTTGGTCAATTTCTTCGGGCAGTTCAATGCCGCGCGTTTGCAAATAACGCGCCGCCGCATGGTCCCACGCGGGGAGCGAATCTAACAACGTACCATCCATATCAAAAATCACGGCGTCAATGCGGTCTTTACCGGGGAATTGGGTACGGTCATAGCGTTGGGTTTGTGCCGTTGACGGAGAAAACACACGGTACACTTGCAACGGACCCCAAGATCCCAAGGAGAAAAATAATAAGCAACCGATGATAAACAACTTAAACATATTATCTATTTTACTTTTTTCTTTTTTTACCGTGCAAAATCTTCTGCTTTGCATAAAGCAAACGTATGAAACTATTTTTGACCATAAAAACCCCGGCACAAAGGCCGGGGAGGTTATTCATTTTGCGCAAATAATTTATAATTCCACGCCTTTGAGAATACGCCACGCAGTAACAGTCTGCACGTCTTTAGTATGTTGGCGCACAGCTTGGAGTTCCTGTTCGCTTAGCGGCGTAGTAACCCCCGGAAGGAGTTCTGTTTTTTCTTCGTTGACGTTACCCATTTCTTTTGGAGTTATCCAGTAATAGGCCGAGATTCCCACCGGTACTTGGTTTTTCTGCGGGGCAAATATATTTTGTCCCAACGCATAATACGGCGTGCCTTTGGGGAGTACCAATTCCAACGTAGTAGCGGCCACGTCTATGTGCGCACCGGCGGAATTAGCAGGTAATTTTTTATGTTGCAGTTGCGGGCCGATAATCACAAGCGGCACCGCCACGCGCTTATAATCAGACGGAGTGGGCTCTAACGTCCACCGGTCGGCGTGGTCGCCGGTAATCACAAACAAACTGTTTGGATATTTCGCCGCCATTTTTTCCACAAATTCGGCTAAATACTTATCGGCATACGCAAAGTGCCACATCCGCGCCGCCACGAGTGATTTATCAGCCGTTTGCGCGGGCAACATTTTTTCAAACGCGTCCAAAGACGGCAAATCCGGCTCGCGCGACAAATCCACTTTATACGGCGGGTGGTTGGAACTGGTTAAAATTAAGTTAAATGATTTCTCGCCACCGACTTTTTCAGCCACGCCGTCTAAAAATTCGCGGTCGGGGATGCCCCACACCCCGCCTTCGCCGCCGAAATCAGCCGAGTAGAAACTGTCGTCAAACTGTTGGTTTTGCATAAACAGGCCGACGTTCTCCCAAGAGGGGAACCCTCCGTAGAAAAACCGCGTTTTATAGCCGTGTTTGCGCAGTTGCACGGAAAGTGCCGTCTCATACGGTTGTTGTGCGGTAGGGCGGTTAGATGCTTGCAAATTTAACTCCGCTATTCCCAACAATACCGAGGTCAGCCCGAAAATCGTTCCGTTAGACGCCGGCAAGAAGTGCGAGGACAACACCGCATCGGGCCGCGCCAGTAACCGTCGCATTCCCTGCGTCATCGGATAGGACGTATATTCCTCTAACAGCGGCCACATCATATACGTCTCGGCCACGATTACAAAAATATGGTCGGGCGGTTGCGTAGTTCCGGCGGCGGTGCGGGATAAAAACGGCAATAAATCATCCGCAGCATATTCGCTTTGCCCCAATAAACGGGCGGCCGCCGCGCGCACATCTTGCGCACTTAAATCAGACGCACTATACCGGATCTTTTTATAAATACGGCTGGCCTTATACAACGCTTGGATATCGTCTAAAATTGCTTCGTTAAGTAGATGCTGTTTCATCCGCGCAGCGTTCTTCCAATAAATAGAGCCGTAATAGGTAAAACTCCCCCCTTTACGCACAAACACCGCAAACGCCGCAATAAAAATACAGATAATTACCACAGCTATCCACGGACGGCGCACTTTCAAAAACGGACGCATTAGTAGCGGCGTAAGTTTTTTAAGCCACACCCGGCACAGCACGCACAACACCGCTGCACACACAAATGCACCCATCGTACGCCACACGGCGTTATACTGGCTGATAGACGTGCTGACAATCGCACCGACGTCATCGTGAAAGGTATTAAAAATAAACGGGCTGAACGCATTGTGAAATTCGTGGTAATACGGGATACGCGCCTGAAATAAAACAGACAAAATCAGCAGGACCATACTTATCCACACAAACCGCACTTTCGGACCGGGATATTTCGTCCACGCCGCCTGCGCCAATGTAGCAAATACAAACGACGGTAAGATGCACGCACCTGCCGTTTTTAGACTAATGCGAAGCCCGTACCACATAGTCAGCAAAATATCATTTGCGGTTGTTTCCGGCGCGAGTAAATCGGCAAATACGGCGATAAACGCCGCACGGAAAACAGATAATACAACTAGCAAGAACACAAACACCAGTGCGTCTTGCACGAGGTTTTGGATAAATAAACTGTATCGGGAATTGGACATAGTTGTATTATACCAAAGCCCAACGCGTGTCCTCAAGAAATCTCCTCTAAAAAAACGATGTCAAGTAAAATGTAGGGCAGTCAAAAAAGTTTAAATTTTATAACAGGTTAATGTACTGTTATTGTGCCCAACTGATTTGGGGGATGTAATCAGTCAAAAAGATAAACGTTTTTAGCGCCGTTTTCGGCTCTGTCATCGTACGTTGTTTTCTTCGTTAGATTTTTGCACAATTTATTAGCAAAATCATTGGTGGCAACTGCATAACAAGCCAGCCCATGCCAGGGGTGTGTACTGTAAAAAGAAAACAATTCCACTCCGGGAATTTTATTTTCTACTGCATAAGATATGTTCCCCGTTTGTAAAGTTATTCGCCAAGAACGCCCTTTAATAGAATCATTGCTGTTAAGCACGCTGTAACTGACTACTGTTCCCGCAAAATTAACCGATAACTCATCCCATTGATTGGTATATTTCCCGTTGGCTAAATAGTACGCTTCCTCGGCATTAGCTACACTTTTAAGCATAGTCATCAAATTACCCAGCCGCGCTTTATCCACGGCCATTTTATATTGCGGCAGTGCCACCGCCGCCAAAATGCCGATGATGAGGACCACCACCAATAATTCAATGAGTGTAAAGCCCATTAAATTAGGTGTTTTGCCGCACTTGATGCGGCATCTCCCGATTTTATTTCGCACGCTAGACCACTCATCAGAAATAAAAAATCGGGAGACCCCACATA
>Ga0310694_10003961_pt1 | contig 14419 bp, 12 predicted proteins | sample 174DNAGHGhighgp2_FD_203884 | JGI IMG/M metagenome (GOLD analysis project Ga0310694, IMG submission 203884) | Sheep rumen microbial communities from Palmerston North, Manawatu-Wanganui, New Zealand - 1742 DNA GHGhigh gp2 (v2) (version 2) | ecosystem: Host-associated > Mammals > Digestive system... | reverse complement strand
ACTTGAAAAATATCTGGAATGGTTTTGCACGAAACGGATAAAGGTCGGACTCAACGGAATGAGCCCAACAGATTATCGGAAACTATATTTGGATAAACAATCTGTCTAAATTATTGTCCGCGCCCCCTTTTTGCACCTCAAATTTTCAGCGTCATTTGCGCCAGTAATTGTGGTCAATTTTTTTGACCGCAAGATATTTTGTGGATCGTAATTCTGCCAAATCAGCATTGAACTATCGCAAAATTTGCGACAGTTGGAATATCCTTGAGTTCTTCTACATCGTCAGTCCCTCTGGCGCCGTTTTGATGTATATTATTTGCGATGCTTATCGTTTCTTACAGACCGGGCGATGACCAGTTCTGGCTCGTCTGCGTCGCCAGTGCGACCATCCTCGCAGAAACATCCGGCGCGTTCTCCGCCGCAATGTAGTCCTTCATCTGCTTGAAAAGACGGATGAGGGCCTTGCTCTGTGCGGTCGCCTGCTCGCCCTTAAGAACCGTCATGAGCATGTAGATGCCCTGCTCGGTAAAGGCATAGGACATTTTTCTTGTTCCGCCTCGGTTTGATATCAAAAATTTTGATATCAAACCGGAAAATTCCGTTTGTGTTATCTGAAACCGGAAATCATCGTCAAATTTTTCAATGTTGTTTTTGGTATATATCCGCGATCCATAATATCACCTTTTTCTAGTGCTGGGAGTTAAACTTTGTACATGGCCTTTCTCTCGGCGACTGCACAGGGGGTTATGCAGAGTTTTAAACCCATGGCGTTCAGCACACGCATGATGGTGTCGAATCTCGGATGCGCGTCTTCCCTTAGCGCCTTGTACAAGCTTTCTCGATTCAGGCCCGCGGACTCGGCTATTTTTGCCATTCCGACTGACCGGGCTGCATCTCCAATAGCATGTTGCCAGAGGACGGGGTCGTTTTCGGCAAGTGCTTCTTCCAAAAAGAGTTTTACGTCTTCCTCTGTTTTAAGAAGGTCTGCGACATCCAAATCAGAAACTTCTGCATCACTTTTTTTCATTGTTCAACTCCTTTGCCTTGTCGATATTTAGAAAGTAGCCAATCGGCTACAAATTGTCAATAGGCCCGCGCAATTTTCCGAAAATTATTTTTGGTGGGGGAGGTCTCCCCCTCGCTCCAACCGCCTTCGGCGTTTTTCGCTACCCCTTCTAGCGGGGACACCCCGCAACGCCCCGACTGCAAAAATAAACGAGATTTGCCTCGAAAACCTTGAGATTGCCATCTTTTGTCTTCAAAAAAGGGTATATTTCCCTTGTATGTCAATCAAGTTCATTTCGCCTAAAAAGTCGATCAATCCCGCGTTCTCCAAATTGCCTGTTCCTTACGAAAAGATGGAACAGTTCAAGTCTGCACTTGTAAATTTGCACAAAAAGCGGGACCCTAGTAAAGATGAAGAATATCATAAGGAGGAATTTCGAGATTTCTTGAAAGGGATTTTCAACCCGGCTTACTCGGTGCAGGTGGAAAGACCTATTGACTTGGCGATTTTTAATGGAAATGACACGACCGCAAAACCTGCAATAATCATTGAAATGAAATCTCCGACGAATGCGGCGGAGATGTTTTCGGAACAACACCCTAATACGAAAGCACTTCAAGAGTTGGTGTATTACTTTTTGCTAGAATATGTGCCTCAAGGAAATCGACCAGGAAATCGAGAAATTAAGTGGCTCCTAATCTCAAATTTTGACGAGTATTATTTCTTTGATGTAAAGGATTTCATTCGCTATTTCGCTAACAAGTCGAAACCGATATATGATCAATTTTTGAAGTTCACTTCTAAACAAACAAGCGTGGATAGGACCAAGGAATTCTACAATGACTTTGCGAAACCGGCAATTGACGATTTTCTAAATTCCTGCGATTTTTCTATTGTACATTTTTCTTTGGATGATGCTGTAAAGGCCGTAGAGAAAAACGATGACAAAAAACTTGTTACGCTTTATAAGTTTTTGTCTCCGGAAACGCTTCTTGCCAAGCCTTTTGCAAACGACAGTAACAGCCTTGACCGTGATTTTTATGCGGAACTTTTGCATATCATCGGACTTGAAGAAGTAGAAGAAGACAAGGGTAATAAGAAATTTATTCAACGCAAGAAACCTGCAGAACGTGATCGTGCAAGCCTCCTTGAAAGTGCTATTTATCAGTTAGAAATCGAAGAACCCGATGAAAATAAATGTGAAGAGACTGCGCTTCGTCTCTGTATTACGTGGATAAACCGTCTGCTGTTCCTAAAACTTGTCGAATCGCAAATTCTCATGTATCAAAAAGGCGATGCGTCGTACCGGTTCATGAGTACGGATAAAATCGCAACCTTTGATGAATTGAACATTTTCTTCTTTAAAGTACTTGGCAAGAAAATTGAAGACCGTGACGAGGACGTTCTCAAGCGTTACCCGAATGTCCCCTACCTAAACAGTTCCCTGTTTGAGCCGACCGAAGACGAAAAACATTTGAAAATCCGAGGCATTCCCGATGCCCAAATGGGAATATTCAACAAGACCGTTTTGAAGGATGAACGCGGCAGACGTGCAAAGGGAACACTTTTGAATTTGGATTACATTTTCAAGTTCCTCGATGCATACAACTTTGCAAGCGAAGCGCAAGGCGGCGTGATCTCTACGAGTAAGACGCTCATCAATGCGTCGGTCCTTGGACTTATCTTCGAAAAAATCAATGGATACAAAGACGGCAGTTTCTTTACGCCGGGATTCATCACCGACTACATGGCCCGCGAGGTATTGGAACGGACTGTGGTGCAGAAGTTTAACGAAGTTAAGGGTTGGGACTGCAAAAATCTTCAAGAAATTGAAGATAACATCGGAAAAGATGATGTTCCTGAAGCAAATAGAATTGTGGATGAAATCCATATTGCTGATATCGCCGTTGGTTCTGGGCATTTTCTTGTCTCTGCCTTAAATCGCATGCTCGCCATAAAATGCAAATTAAATATTTTTTGCGATGCCGAAGGGAATCGCATCAGCAATAAGAAATGGATGCTGAAAGTTGATAATGATGAACTTTCTGTTGTTGATGTTGATGACGACAACGAGCCTTTTGAATATAAACCTGGCAATGACACGCTTCAACGCATCCAAGAAGCTTTGTTCAACGAGAAACGACGCATTATCGAGAATTGTCTTTTCGGCGTAGACATTAACCCGAACAGCGTGAACATCTGCCGTTTGCGTCTTTGGATTGAACTCCTAAAGAATGCTTACTACACCAAGGAAAGCGGCTATAAACAACTCCAGACACTCCCGAACATCGACATCAATATCAAAGTCGGCGATTCGTTGCTAAGCCAATATCCTGTAAATGCAGGTTGTAAAGTCGCAGACTTTTTGAGTGCAGAAGAAAAGACCGACCACAAAAAAGATAGCCTCAATACCGCCCTTATTGAATACCGTAAATGTATAAATGATTATAAAATTGGAGGCTCGCAAAATTCCAAAATTTTACTTCGTCAGAAAATTGCGAGTCTAAAAAGCCGCATCGTAGAAGACGGGCAGATTGAAATGTTTGACGAATACAAGGGTTCTTTGGGTAATACCATAGATTTTTCTAACTCACTTGAATGGATGTTCGAATTTCCAGAAGTCTTAGATGAAAAAGGTCGGTTTGTAGGCTTTGATGCTATCATTGGGAATCCGCCGTACATACCCCTACAAGACATTTTGGAAATGAGTAAGGTTTACGAGCAGCGCAATTATGCTTGTTATAATAGGGGTGGAGATATATATAGTTTGTTCTATGAAAGGGGATTACAATTATTGAAGCCCAAAGGGAGCCTTGGATTTATAGCATCAAATAAATGGTTAAAAATAAACACAGGGGAACAACTGCGAGAATTTCTAACAACATCTGCGAATCCATTTTTATTGATTGATTTTCCTGGTGTTCGAGTTTTTGAGGATGCAAATGTGGACCCGCAAATTCTGGTAGTCCAAAGATCAAAATACAAGGATAATACTTTAGCTTGCACGGTGACAAAAAAAGGGGCTGCATTTGAGACAGAAGTGCAAGATAAACTCACTCCGCAAAAATTCAGCAAAGATCCATGGAAATGGATGGAACCTTGGGAGAAATCAATTCTGAACAAGATGAACATCGGCACGGCTCTGAAGGATATGCCGATTACTATTAATTACGGCGTCAAAACCGGTTGCAATGACGCATTCTTTATTGACGGAAAGACGAGAGAAAAACTTATTGCCGAAGATCCAAAGAGTGCAGAACTCATAAAGCCCCTGCTCCGAGGCAGACATATCAATGCATGGGAAACAAGGGAAAAAGACCAGTATCTTATCGGAACATTCCCTGCGTTAAACCTTGACATCGACCAATACCCGGCAATCAAGAATCATTTGCTGAATTTTGGCATTGAAAAGTTGGAGCAGACCGGCGCTAAGCATATAGTGAACGGCGAAGAAATCAAGGCTCGCAAGAAAACTAGCAACAAATGGTTTGAAACGCAAGACCAAATCGGGTATTATAAAGAATTTGCCAAACCAAAAATTGTGTATCCAAACATGACATCAGTGTTCCCGTTCACTTATGATGAAAGCGGATTCTTCAGCAACGATAAATCTTTTATCATCACTTTGCGTCATTCTGAGCGAAGCGAAGAATACAGTGAATTCTTGCTCAAAGCGCTCCTCGCTACATTCAATTCTAAACTGACCAAACTTTGGATATGGCATAACTGTCCTGGATTGGGCAATGACCGTCGCGAAATTCGCAAAGTCTACTTCGAAAACCTTCGCATACCATTAGACAATCCCGAAATTCTCCAAAAACTCGCCGCCTTGTCCGACGAAATCATCCGTCTAAAAAAGGAAGGCGCCGAAGCCTCCCAAAAGCAAATCACTGACCTCGAAACCCAAGTCAACACCCTCGTCTATCAACTCTACGGCATCACTGATGCCGTAGAAATCGAAGCCGTGGAGAAAAGGTGAATTGTTAAGGAGTTTGCCTTATGTATGATTTTATAAAAGATTGTGTTAGAAAGATATTAGTATTCATATTTGATATTGCTGAAATCAAGGTTGTAGATTTTAAAGGTAAACCCAAATTGGGAACATTAAAGAATGAATTTATTCAGGCGTTAAATCGTACTTACTATAGAAGACACGAAAATAGTTTTGATAATCAATATGAATATACAGGCTATCATACAAACTCTAACATAGACATCCCAATAAAAGATTTTTTGTCATATGAAAAAAATTTAGGCTACTTAAAATATTCAAAAGAACGGGGAGAAAGAACAAAAAATGAAACTTTCAGCGATTTAAACCAATATTACCCAGATGTGTATGAAAAAATTTTGAAGTTGTTTGAACGAGAAGGATTTAATTTAGAAGACTTGGAAAAGGCTTTTAAGAAATGATATATAATAAATTTGCATGTTAGTCAATTTTACGGCATAACTAGTGCGGAAAAGGATGAAATAGCGGAGAAAAGTTGAAAAAATGCCATTTACATGTTATGAATTTTGGAATTTGGTTATATCGAGTTTAGTCGCGATAGGAACGATTTCTGCGACTATTGTTGCTCTATATTTGGCGAATAGGCAGGACAAGATTGTTTTAAAAGCATCTGTTTATAAAGCTGTTACAATTGGTGCTGGGGAACCTTGGCCAGAAAGTGTGGCGATATCCATCATCAATCGTTCAAAATTTCCTGTTCAGATAGATGGAATTGGTTGGACATTGCCGAAATCACCTCGCGGACTGTGCATGATGATGAACCCTGATTGTTTGCAGTCGAATGGAGTGAACGGTGCGCGTTTCCCGTTTTTAATACAGCCGGGCGGAAAAGCGCCTTTATTTTCTATCCCATGGAAGGATTTTGAAACAAGTCTACATTATATGGTTTCTAATGACTCTGACGGAGTGTTTTGTCGTGAAATTCGAAAGAAACGCGTTAAATTCTACATTTCAACACCACGCTCAGATGATAATCTACTGTTCGATATTGGAAAAGATGTAATGAATGCTTTTGTCGATAGTTTAAAATATAAGGATGAAAAAGATGGAAATCAATAAGAAAACTTGGCCCCTTTCTACAACCTTTAGCCTTAGAAGCCGTATTAATACTGATACGGATTACCAACGCCCTGCTGTTTGGACTACTGCGCAAAAGCAGATGCTTATGGATTCCATTTTGCGGGGCTATGATGTTCCAAAATTTTATTGGCACAAAGTGAGTAAAAAACCGGAGAAATATGATGTTGTTGACGGCCAGCAGCGTTTAAGGGCTATTTGGGAGTTTATGGACAACCAATATGCTCTCGCAAAAGATGCCGACCCTGTTGATGGTGTTGAAATTGCCCACAAGTATTGTAAGGATCTTGAACCAGAGCAGAGAATCCAATTGGAACAATATGCGTTAGATGTTGCCGTTATTGAAGATTCATCTGATGAAGAGGTTCGAGAAATGTTCCTTCGGCTTCAAAATGGTACAAGTCTTAAAGCTCAAGAAAAACGCCATGCTCGCGTAGGAAAGATGCGTGATTTTATTTGCGAATTGTCAAATCATACTTTTTTCAATTCAGTTCATTTTGACAATAGCCGTTTTACTTACGAACATATTGCCGCACAAATGTGCTTGCTTACGCTTCGCGGTGAAATAAGCAATGTAAAAGATAGAGATTTAAACGCAATGTATGATGAAAAGAAGGATTTTGATCCGAATTCGTCTACAGCAAATCAAATAAAGAAAGTACTTAAATATTTATCTGCGATGTTCCCCGCAAAAACGCCAGAATTAAAACGATATAATGTGATTTCACTTTATATTTTGATATCCGAATTAATGGAAAATTATGTAATAAAAGATAGAGAGAAGGAACTAGCTGATTGGTTTATTGATTTTGAACTGCGTCGAGCACAAGAAGAATTGAAACCTGCGGAAGAACAGAATTCAGCATTTGTGACATATCATGAGAAAACAGCGCATAGTACAGATGGGGCCGATTCTTTGAAATATCGAAATAATTTCCTTATGGAAGATTTGTTCCAGCATGTTAAAGAATTATGTCCCAAAGATCCTAAGCGCTTGTTTGATGAAGTCCAGCGTCGCGTCATTTACAGAAAATATAATGGCATTTGTCAGAAATGCGGGAAGAAATGTGAGTGGGATAATTATCAGGCGGACCATATAAAGCCATGGAGTAGTGGGGGTAAAACCACTATAGAAAATGGCCAACTCTTGTGCTCGGAATGTAACCAGAAAAAAGGCGCGAGTGATTAGAGAAATCCATGATTACATACCAATTTGCGCAAAGCGATGATGGCTCTGTCAGGCACATTAGTCAGGTTACAGTGGAGTACCGTAAATCCCATAAATTGACTTGTTTGGGGTGTGGCGAAAAAATTGAGGCGGTGCTAAAAGTCACGAGGACACAACCTTTTTATAGGCATTCGGGAACTAAATGCTCTCTTGAAACATATCTACATCAAATGGGGAAAAAACTTTTCAGAGAGTTGTATGAAAAAAATAGAAGGTTAGGAGTCCCCTTGAATGTTGATTACCATGTTATACATCAGTGTGGAACAGAAAAATGCAAATATGGTTGGTCTAGACAATGTAAAAGCCAAGACCAATCAAAAAAATACGATTTGCTGGCAAAATTTACGGATATAGAAATAGAAAAAAAGGACCCAGCAACAGGCCTGACGCCTGACATTTTATTGTCAAATGCTATGGGAGATAAACTTTATATCGAAATATATGTAAAGAATCCTGTGACAGAAGAAAAAGAAAAAAAATCTTCGGGAATACCTATTGTAGAAATACATCTTGAATCGGAAGATGACTTGAAAAAGTTTCAAATAGAAGGTGAAACGACTATAACGGATTTAGAAGAATTTAATATAAGAAAATTTAATTTTGACAAGATTATAAAAGAAATGCCCTATTGTACTGAAGAGATGAGGCGGGCTAGGGATAGTTTTAAAGAATTCTACACTGGGATTATAGCGACAAACGGCAACTTTTCTATTTCATACGCTAGTGAGGGCAGTTGTGGACGAAATTGCCCGTATTTTGCAACTTCTCGTTGTCTTAATGGACCAGGCCAATCTAAGATTAATTTAGCGCATACTTATAGGAAAATTTTGGATGATGAATGTGGATATGATTGTTTGGTGTATCAAGATGAATACTCTAATAAGCTTAGATTTGCATTTACTGTCGGATTATTGACTGAATATAAAAACAATGCCATTCCCACGATGCAGTTTGGCTTAATGTTCAGAAACAACACTTTTTTATGGAATCGAGATAACATTGTTAAAAAGCAGAGTAATAGTGTTGCTTACCATAATTTTGATTGGAAAAATTTGTGGGCTTGTGAAAAATACGAGTTTACTGGTTTCGTATTGGAAAAAAACGGCTTTTGTCGAATGTTAAAGTCAAAGCATATTGATGGAATTTACGAAGAAATCCGTGCAATGGGTTCGTTGGTAGAGGACTATCTTATTATGGGATGTTCCTTGCAACAGCCGTTTCAATTATTCCCAGATATTTATTTATATAAGGCTGTTCTAAATTTGTTCCGTAATATGGGCAAGGTGGTAGAAAACTGTCTTTTGTGCAGCTTGTGTGGCGAATCGTCAAACTGTAACTCAATTTGTTGTATGAAATTTGATAAGCGTGTTCCTGCCGATGCGGCGAAATCTTGCGAAAAGTATGAAGTTGGCAGTAATTGGATTGATGACTACCACTCAATGGATGATGTTATAAGATTGGTTGAACAGTCGTATCGGGAAAACAGATTGAAAGTTTGATGTTGCGATTGTTAATGAAAATTGAATTCGAAGCTTTGTTTGTAATGAAAAAGACGGTGTTTTAAAAATGCCGTTTTTTTTATTATTTTTGGTTTCTAACAAAGAAATTAATTTATTTTATTTTGCTAACTTAACATGGTTGGTCATTTGTCCTAAATACCTGATATTTGACATTTAAACTTATAGGAGTTGTAATGAGTTTTAGCATCAATTGTTTGGAAATTACTGCAACGAAAGAACAATGGAAATTGAGTAGGTCTCTGTATAAGAACTTGCTATCTGAAAAAGATTATCGGAAGAAAGAGAACAATGAAAAAGTAGGAAAAAGATTCTTTTTCAATGATTATTATGGCTATAAATATCAAGGTAAATTAGAACGAGTTAATACAAAAGAAAAATTAGATTCAAATTATTATTACGGAAAAAATATAAACATACAAGTTATTGCCGGGAAAAATGGATCCGGAAAGAGCTCCCTAATGGAGCTGGTATATGTCGCAATTAACAATTTTGCTTGCTTTTTTACTCATCTAATGCCACGTTCAAACCTTTATGCTTATGGCCTATATGTTAAGCTGTATTTTAACATTAATCTATCTGAATATATCTTAGAATGTAATGGCCCTAAAACACGATTGTACTTAAAGCAACCAATGTTCAGTGATGCAAAGAATTATGAAATGGATATTGAACATTTTAAACCATTGAGTAATAATCAAGCTAAATTTATCGCTGAAAAATTTTTTTATACAATTGTGTCGAATTATGCGCTGTTGTCATTTGTACCATCTAATTACAAAGCTAATTGTATAGAGCTTCGTCAATCTGCGAATAAAAAAATAGGATGGGAGCCTGAAAAGGTGCAAGAATCATGGATTCAACGTATTTTTCACAAGAATGATGGATATACTTGTCCAATAGTATTAAATCCCATGCGTAATGAGGGGACAATAGATGTTGAAAAAGAAATGAGTTTGTCAAAGGATCGATTACTGGCTTTACTTATCCATTCAAAGAAAAAGAAATATTCCTTTGATGATAGATATGAACTAAGTAGAATAGATGTTTATTTTAGACATAAATTCGCCTTTGAGAATTTGAAAAAATGGAAAAGATTTAAAGAATTAGATCCTAAAGAAATTATAAAAGTCATTGATTCGTGGCTTTCTGACTCAAAGAGTGTTTCTAGCCTTATAATCCGTAAATTTGATTTAAAGGTGACGGAAAAATCAATGAATATAAAAAAGATTACTTTGGCGTATCTTCAAGGTAAAATTTTATCGCTCCCAAAATACCTTTCTTATGCTGAATATCAGGAAGGGGGGAGAAAAAGTCTTGATATTAAAGATATTGATAATGTTAATAAAGAAAATTTAGAATCTTTAATTGAAGACATTTTTTTAGATTCGTCTCATGTTGTTACAAAAATCCATCGAGCAGTGAATTTTCTTAGTATTAAAGATGATGATAGTTTATTGTTTGTCACAAGAAATGCCTTGGGATCTTTCGATTACGAAAAGGTATATAAGCGTGCTATAAGAAAAAGTATTGCTGCCAATAAGAGAAAATGGAATAGACTTACTCCTGAAAAATGGGATTATTTTCATCCGCCATTTATTCATGCCAAACCGTGGAGTGGTGATAGAATAGATAAAGATAGAGAATTAACTTTAGATGAAATTATAGAGTGCTTGCCACCATCCGTTTTTGAATGTAGAATATATTTGCGTGATAAACGAGAGGAAAAAATCGTTCCTTATGATCGAATGAGTTCGGGAGAACTTCAATTATTTCAGACCATTTCGACACATTTATACCATATTAGAAATATAATGTCTGTTAATGGAGGTCGACTTCGCTATAGAAATATTAACATGGTTTTTGATGAGCTGGAAATATGTTTTCACCCAGAGTATCAAAGACTTTTTGTAAAGAAATTGATTGATGTGATTACAAATATGAAGTTAAATGAATCTTTATCATTTAATATTTTCTTAATAACACATTCACCTTTTGTTTTGTCTGACATTCCTGCAAATCGAATTCTATATATGAAGGATGGAACTGGAGTGTCTAATATTAATTATAATACTTTCGGTCAAAATATTGGATCATTGTTATTTAATAGCTTCTTTTTGGAATACTATGTTGGCGATCTCGCAAAAAAGAAAATAAACGAAGTATTAGATGAATTTGATAAAAATAAAAAAATGACAAAAAAAACTTTTGAGAAGAAAATTTCAATATTTGGCGATGATTTGTTGAAACGTCAAATGATAAACTACTTTGAAGCAAATAAGGTAAAAGATGTATAGAGTTTTAATAACTGATGAAATGATTAAGGATTCGGCGGCTTTCTCAAAAGAAATGAAAGATGAGGGAATTGATGATAATCTAAGGGAATTAGTTCTTGAACCGGTAAATGAACAGTTGAATTTAGAACCATATACAAATTATCTTAATGCAATTGCGGATAATTATGAACATATACTACAATTATTACCATCTCAATTTGATAGTGAACAAAATTCTTTTGCTCAATATGCGATTAATTTAAATGAAAAGTTTTATAATAGAAATGGAAATGAAACTTTTTTTTATGATCTTGTCATCTCTTACATGAGGTATTATAAATCAGCACGAAAAAAAATGTTGCCCTATTTGGAAAAATATGGCTTTAATACTTGCGTTTATTGCAATGCTGCGGAAGGAGATGTGGATCATTATTATGATAAAGCAACATACCCATTTTTATGCACATCTTTTTTTAATTTAGTCCCCTGTTGCTCCTCTTGTAATGGCAAAGGAAAGAAAGCGAACAGAAAAATTTGTTTTTACCCATATATTGAAAAAAAACAACTTTCAAAAGTAAAAAAGAATCCTTTTGAATTTGTATTTGATATAAAAAATATGGGGGAGGTATGTAAAAATAAAGATGATATCAAATTTGTATTCGAAGAAAAAGAGTGGATGGGGGATAAATGTCCTTATGGACAGGCAACGGAGCGAAAAAGCTATAAAGATATTTTTAAAATAGAAGCTTCTTATAAGAAGAAACGAAATTTTGTACAAGACGTTTTAAATGATGATAGATTTCAAGATTATTGGCAAAATAAGACGGCCTCTGCGGTGAGCGGAGGTAGGTTAAAACCTGAACCTGAAGAAAAGAAAAAAATAAATATATTAAGGGTTGAATCACTGAATTATGAGGATGTTCATAAAAGAGAATTAATGAAATTCTTACTGGATTTGGGAAAATATATAGGGTTCATTCCCAAATGACAACGTCGGTAAAATGGTCCTTATTTCTTCCTCATTTTCCCGCCGGCAATAACCACCAGCAACGCGCCAGCGGCTACGCCGCCGACCTTCTTGAGGTCGCTCCAGAATTGCCGCCGTTTTGCCTTGCACTGCTCGCAAAGCTTCTCGGTGTCTTCGGGTTTGTCGCAGCCGCACTTCTTGCATTTGTTCCAGAGTTTTTGGGTCATAAGCCTTTCCTCTTTCCTCGTATTTTCTGCTTGTGCATCGCCTTGAGCCTTGCCCTGTCGCTGTTAAGGGCGGCAATGTTTCGGGCGGCGCTTTCGATTTCCTGGGTGTTCATTCGTGTCGGCAGGTTCCTGTAGAACTTCTTGAAATCCCTGTCGCAGATGGTACCTTCGGGGATTCTGTCGCCGAGTTTCGCGTTGTTCCCGAATATCACGAGGTCGATGAACTTGTCCTTGAGTGCCGGGAACCTTTCGCGTAAGGTCATGATATGCCCGTAGTTCTGGTGGTGCGGATTCTTCATCGAGTATTTCTTTTTGCCCCAGCCCGTGATTACTGTCCATTGCTTGTCGTGGGCGTTGCCGACAATCAGCCCGATGTATGTCTTCTTTTCTACGACGAAGATGCCTTTCTCGGTCACGGCGATGATGTCGATTTGCTGTACGCCATGGCTCCCTTCCACATAGACATCCCTGAAGACTGTGCCCTTGCTGATGGCGCGGATTCTGTTTGCCGTGTGCTTCTCGCCGATGTGCCCGACAATCTGGTTCTGGAAGAACCACATGCAAAAGACAATAGCGGCTAAAATGAAGAGAATCGTTATCATATTAACGGCTTTCCTGTATGACGACTTTGCCGGATCCGCTTTCCTGGATTACTATGCCGGCTTCTTCGCCGTTCTGAATTGCTTTCGTCTTGTTTTCGCTGACATACCCGTTCGTACCGCGGATGTTCTTGATGCCGGGTGTTGGATTGAACTGGAATTCTCCGTTCTTTATTTCAAAATTGTATCCGGTTTTGTTGATCCAGTGAACTCCGGGAAAGAGTTCGGTCGATTTCCACTCGCCCCATTTGCCGTTGTAGGGTCGGGTCCTGTAGGAATTTCCTTCGATCCAGACGGTTCCCTTGATTTCGATGCCGTTCAGTCGGTCGGCTTGGCTGTATACGGTTTGTTGCTGATAATCCAAACGGCAGCGGTCAATTTCGTATTCGAGGTCTGCACCCTTGGCCTGTTTCTCGAAGAAGTAGCATCGTCCTTCTTTGACAGTGATTTTATCCCTGTAAACCTTGTCTAGGGTCTTGGCTAGGGTTTCGCCCTTCTTGTTCTTGGTCTGCAACAAGATTGGGTTGTATTGAAGGCTGTATGCCTCCGAAAGGGTGAAACCGCAAAGAAATAATATGGGCAATATCTTCAATCTCATACAATTGAATATATATTTATTTACAGGATTTAAGAGAGATTTTGCTTATGTCCGGCGATTTTGAAAAAAAGAAAGCAAAGGAATCTACGCAAGCGCAGGTTTTCGAGTTGTTGGGCAGATTGCTTTATGTTTGCAATGTTATAGAGTTGAGATTGCGCTGGATGTATAAGCATCGCGGAGGCATTTGGACAGGCAAAACCCCTAAAGAACTTATAAATGCAATGAGTAAGGCTGTTAATGAACAGCAAAAAGAGAATAAATCTCCCCTTGTGGATGTGGGACGGGAAATATTTGACGCCATTTATACGCCCCGTTGTAATGAGGATATAAAAGATGCTAAAAAGAAAAACCTTTTTGCTTGCAAGATAGATATTAAGATAGACTGGAAAGGGCGTAGGCGCCGGGCAACTGCAAAATTCGAAAAATTTCGTAAAACGAGAAATTATTTGGTTCATGGGTTTGCTGGGACCTATAATCTTACAAATACTGAACAATATCAACAAGCCTATGATGACTTGAAAAAGAAAAGTGAAATTATCAAGGATGCAGCAGAATTTTTCGATGAGGATTATAGCTGCATGAGGAATCTGCTTCTGCTTCGTCGTGATGAGTTGCTGAAGTCTTTAGAAAAAAAGATGAAAGAGCAACTTGCTCATTCGTAAGATGGTCAAAGTAGATAAGGGTGTCTTGAACTACGGCTTTTGCGTTAGGGATAGTGACCCCTTGGGGCGGAGACGCGCTTGCGCGGCTCCGTGAGCGAAGCGAGTATAGCCCGACCCCACGAATGATGTGAACCCCAAAAATTGGACAATTAAAATTTAGGATAAAACTCCGTTATGAGTTCGGTATTGAACCGGACTCATTCCATTTAAGCGAAGCTTTATCCGATCATTGTTATAGTATTCGATGTAT
>Ga0310694_10003960_pt1 | contig 14421 bp, 4 predicted proteins | sample 174DNAGHGhighgp2_FD_203884 | JGI IMG/M metagenome (GOLD analysis project Ga0310694, IMG submission 203884) | Sheep rumen microbial communities from Palmerston North, Manawatu-Wanganui, New Zealand - 1742 DNA GHGhigh gp2 (v2) (version 2) | ecosystem: Host-associated > Mammals > Digestive system >... | reverse complement strand
TGGGCAGCGTCGATGAGGGCCACCTCATCATCTTCGACCGCACGCAGGAGAAGACGTGGGACGAGCGCCTCTGGCACCGCACCTGCCAGCACCGTGACCATGCCGTCATGGTGTGGGGCATGTAAACAAATGCCCTCCAGCAGGTGCTGATATAAGGACGAAAATCTACAGAAATCTTATGGAAATCTATCAAAAAAGGAGATACAGGCAGCATCGCATAGGACATACCGAACCAAAGAATATAATTATGAGTAAGGAGCAAAAAACGACGGAGTTTGTTGTGTTCTGGGCATGGGGTGAAACCTGCCGTTGAGTTTGATGTGGTAGAAAGGTGTCTGACTTTTGTTGGATCACAACGTCTGGATGGATATGGAGCAGAGTAATATGGTTAACGAAACGTTGGTGCAAATGAAATATGCACGCGTGATAGGGCTGCTGGCAGAGCGGCTGCATGTCAGTCATCCTAAGGCATTGGAACTATTCTATGGTTCCCAAACCTATAAGAATCTGTGTAACAGGGCCAACCATCTGCATAATATGAGCGATGCGTTTTTGGTTGACGAGCTTCTCTTGGAAGCTAAATGGGGAATAAACGCTCAGGCTGAGGGCTTTTTGAACGTTTTATAATAAATACTGTTAAAGTGGAACGTGTTTCCGCTTTTTTTTTGTATTTTTGCGCGCAGAGCGCGCACGAAAAGAGAGGTGTGGCGCTGAAACAAAAGAAAAATGTTGAAACTATGACAACGATGACGAACGAAATAAGACCTACGGCTGGGCTGCGGCGCACCTTTGCCCGCCGCCTGCTTCTGCTGCTGCTCCTGCTGACGGCGGGAGCTGGCGGGGCCTGGGGGCAGGCCACTTATACCTATATTGTCGGAGAGGATATTACTCAAGCCCCCGCAGCTGGGACGACGGTTAGTTCTGTGCCTGGCATCACGATGACGTGGGGTACGACCAACAGTACTGATGGGTACGATTCACCTACGTTCTCGTATCAGACCGGGGGCACGGCACCGTCATCGGCTTTCACCACCAATTATGTGCTGGGTGGCAATACGTGGCCTAAGACATCAGACAAGTTGGACCCAAGTGATTCTAACGGCGCTCCTTATTATGGCTGCTATCTGAAGTTCACAGCCACCGCAGCCGGTACGCTAACCTTAGGATTGTATGACGGCTCTACCACCTCCTCTGTCATGCTGATGACTGTTGATGGTAGTGACAATAAATCTGTAACCGCCCATCTTGAGGGTGGCAGTGATAACAGTTATACGGGCAGCTTCACCTATTCTGTCACGACGGTTAGCGGGTACACGTATTATCTGTATGTTCCTTCGGGTACCGAGATTGGACTTTTCGGGTTTGCGTTTACACCGACGAACACCACTTATGCAACAGCACAAAATTGGGACATAGCAGGCGCACCTTCTACAAATCGAGGCGATTATTCAATGGGTACTGATTATGCAGCACTTCTGAAAGAAAGTGTTGACTTGTTTCCTGGATTGCAATTTAAGGTTGCAGCTTCTGGCAGGAAGCTTCATTATACCGAGCATGGTATAACCCAGGCAGAAGGTGCTTGGAATGTGCTTATTCTGTCATCGTACGTTCCAAGTGGTGCCATAGTAGAAATCATGGTAGAATCGCTGGATAAAAGTCGAGTTCCAGACTTCAGCATAGTTGGCGCCTCTGAATTTGCGACAAATCCTGTTTTTACATCTTCAAACTGGACGTCATATACGTTGCGCTACAATTCAAATGGTATAGGTGATATAACCTTGAATTGTGGTAACAATACTTATCTGCATTCAATAAAGATTTCCACCTTGTCCTTTGGCAGCAAGGTCTATAATTACACCATCGGCACCAGCGACTTGACGGCATTACCATTGTTGACGAACAAGGGGTCTGGAACAGTGACGTACTCTTCTTCCAACAATGCTGTCGTGAGCAATGGTTTTGGTCGCGTCAAAGGGCCGGGTGTGGCCTATCTGACAGCTACCAGTACCGACGGTTCCACGGCCTCGTGTAAGTTTGTGGTGACGGCTAATGAGGCCACGGCGACAAATACGGGCAGCACATTCACCTTTACCGCCAACGGACTGTATCGCGGTTCTTCGCTGGTGGAACTGAATGGCATGACCATGCGGCTGGGCAACGGCTCAGAAACATTGGTGGTTGAAAACAAGAGCGAAGCGGGTGGGCTGGCCGTGAAGGTGATGGACGGCAACGGCTACTTCTTCCGCATAGCAGGTGAGACACCGCCAACCATGGGTACCGTCTATCGGCTGCGTGTGGAGACCGAGGGCACTTTCACTGCCACGGGCTATTTCACAGCCAACACAAAACTGATTAATCCCTCAGGGACTAATCAGACCTTCTCATCTTCGGGCACGTCGCTGACAGCCACCCTTACGCCAGGCACGTATTATCTGTATAATGATAGCGGCAGTGATGCCGACGTGTTGTGGCTTCACTCCTTCGGTTTTACCCCGAACACCTTTGTCACCGTCGGCCAGTCGCAATACTGGTTCATTCCCACGCTGACCAATGCCACCTTTACGGTGACCGATGGTGCCAGTCTGCTCTCTATAGAGCATGGCGTGGTGAAAATCAACCAGAGTTTCACGGCGTTCGATGACTATGGCTATGCCTACGGCACTGTTCATGCCGTATATGAAAACTCTACTACTGAGGACTTCAGAATCCGTGTGAAGAAAGACAGTTGGGATTTCAGCGCGTTTATAACAACCTCCGAGGAGAATTTTGGCTCAGGTTGGGAATTGTGGAGTGATATATCAGCTACTAAGGGCATGCAGTTTAAGGGTAACTGGAATACCAACGGAACAGAAAAGGCTTTGCATGTTATTAACGGCAAGTCCGGCTCCATAAAACTGCCAGTTATTGGCGGGCAAACCCTGAGATTTTTGGGACGTCGCGGCAGTTCAAGTCAGGATATAGCAATAACGAACTTAACCAACCCTTCACCTAACCACAACGGCCATATAAGAAATGCAGACGGTTCTTTTGCAGAAAAGTCGGCAAAGGCTGTGTCTGGGGCATCATGGGCCTCTCTCAGTTTGAGTGCCAATGATGCGGAAGTCTTTTTCAAGGATTTCACCACCCAGTTCCCGCAGAATCCCGCCGCATCTTCCAGTTTCCTGCAGTCCACCTATACCATGTCGCTGAGTGCTACGCCCCGTGCGGCCCAGATTGTCTCTGGCACCGACCCTTCTGCCAAGACCGTGTTCTATTATAGCAGCGATGAAACAGTGGCTACGGTTGACCCATGGACGGGCTTCGTTACTACCCATCAAGTGGGTACTGCCACGATACATGCTCATCCTCTGGGTGTGGTGGGCGCCTATAACAGCAGTGCCACCGATATCTCATATACACTGACCGTCATTGCGAAAGCGGTCAGAAGCACTACGATATCAGTGGCTGATTTGTGCTATGAAGAGGGTATGAATGCCAACTACAATTTGAGCCGCACCATTCCCGATTTTAATTTGACCGTCGATAACAGTGCCAGTTCCACTATTCATGACGGTCTGAAAATTATGGAAAAAAGCGGTGTTAACACCTATGCTTTCAGGAAAAAGGCTGATAATGAAGTTGGTCAGCTGGTTATCACCCCACGCTTGCTGAATAGCGAGCGCCGTGTGCTGTTTACCAGTGTCACACTGACCACCCCTGAGGTCAAGGAGGGTAGCGTGATAGTCAATGGTCATACTGCCACGGTCAACAAATTGAGCTCAACTACTATTACGCTGACTAAGGATGCTGCTGCACTGTCGACGAGTCTCTATCACAAATGGACTGGTGTGGGTGCTGACGCTACGATAACAGGAGAGTCGGTTTCTTCAGAACTTAATAAGAATACCTCGCTTTCTGCCGGTAATCTTGTTTACGGCCTTTCTACAGTACCATCCCTGACCTATGCTGACCTGACGGGCTATAATAAGATAGTCATAACAGGAACGCCAGGCGTTGTGCTGCGCCTGTTGTTCAATCGTGTTTCTGACAGTGGGGCACTGACGGAGTTATATACCGAGATTGACGAGAACCGCTCTGCTGAGGTGAACCTGACCGACCTTGAGTATGCCCACCTGAATGCTATCAAATTGTCATACGATAGTCCTTCGGGTATCATTTCCGACATACAGTTGGTGGGCGACGGCGTACCTTCGCTGAATATACGCTATAACGGTGCTGCTACTGAGGGCTTCTATGTGTCGACTATTGGTTTGAGCTATCAGGCCGAGGACGACTATAATGCCCCTGACTTGCTTGACCATACCAAGATGAAGCCTGGCTTGGGCTTCACAGCAAGTACTGTGTATGCCGATAAGGGTCAGAATTTCACCAATACGCCCACCTACAGTAATTTTGGTTCCTTTAAAGCACCCTCTGGCACGCTCACTTATGTCTCTGCTAATACTGATATTGCTACTATCAACAGCGGCACCGGTGAGGGAACCATGAAGAGCGACAACTTTGAGAGTTCGACCACCATCACCGGCACATTTGCTGGAACCACTTATTTCGCCGGCAGCGATGCTGCCACTTATACCGTGAAGGGAACACTCAGCCTTGCAGTTAATGGCACAACGAGCACAACGACAATAAATGCCCAGAAAGGCCAGGAGATTGAGGTGATTGCCTTTGCCGACGGCGGTGCCACTACGTTACAGCTGAGCAATACCGTGGGCCGCCTTACCGACAACAATAAACTGCCTTCTGCCAGTAACCTCACGCTGAGCGATGCCGGCGGGAATACCCTGGCACTCGACTACGGCACCACTGAGACCGTCTATTACTATGCCAAGGCCGACGGTCCGGTGACGCTGACCAATACGGGCAGCAATCCCATCCGCCTGCTGAGCTTCCATGCCTACTGGCGCGAGACGGACAACCAGGTGAACTACCAAAAATACACCGACTACAAGAAGTACGACGACTTTACCGACGAGGCCTCACCCTTCGTCTATGCCGGTGGCTTCACGTTGCCCGCCCCCACGGTGGCCATCATCGATAAGAAGACCGGCGACGACGTGGCCTCACAGTATCAGCTCTCTAACAACAGCTTTGTCAGCAATAAAGATGCAGCAACGGTGGACGGTGTCACCGGAGCCCTGGCCAGCAACAGCAACAGGGCTGCCGTAACGGCCATCACCGACGTCACCGTCAGTGCCGAGATGACGACTGTCGGCGATGCCTTAGGCTTTAACCCGACAGCCACGGTGACGGGGCCTGTGCGCGTCTATCCTTATAACATGACATGGGACTTCCCGGCCGGCTCGTCTACCGATGGTCTGCAGTTCACCGGTAACTACGCCGTGTCAATGGTGGGTAGTGAGAACCGGCTCAATATCATCGGCAACGTCATCTCGAGCGTGATGATACCCGTGCAGAAGAAACAGAAGGTGGTGATTACGGCTCACGCCTTCCGCAACGACAACGGCTCTGGCAGCAGCCAGACCATCAACCTGCGTAATGCCGGCGACATCTATGAGGAGACCGCCAGCCAGACCAGCTATAACTGGGCCACGCAGGACTATGAGTACACGGCTATGGAAGATGGTTATCTGACGTTGAAGAACATCTATCGCGAGCACTATGCGTCCGGCCGAACCCTGTCTATTCAGAAAATTGTCGTTAAACCCCAGGAGCTGCTGTTTGCCGACGGCCCGGAAGTGTCTATCGGCACCTCCGTCGGTACGGGCAGTTACCAGAACCCCATCATCAACCCCATGGACGGCGATGTGACCTATACCTATAGCACCGATGTCACCCGGCTGGCCAGCAAAGCCACGTTTGACACCAGCAAGGGCATCTTCACCGCTAACTCCGACGGACAGATATTCAAGGACAGCCCCCTGGGCGACCTTGTGGTAGACGTCATGGCCTCGAAAGGCGACCTGGTACACGAGCAGACGGGCAGCTACACGCTGAAAGTGCTTACCTATAACTTCCATGAGTCGAGCCTGACCCATAGCTACGACGGCACTCCCTGGACGGTGACGCACGAGGAGAATGCACTGGAGTCGTCGGCCAGTCCCGTGCCCGGTCCTGATGTCATCTATTACGAATATATGGAGGGCAACCCCAAGGTGGACATCGACCATGTGGCAGGCTCTACCAACTACTCCGTAGCCCTCGACGGCCTGGGCAAGGTGCGCATCGTGGCCGTGTCGGGAGCCATCAGCACCTCGTTCACGATGGAGATGACCGCCGGCACAAAGACGGGCTTTATGAACAGCATGCCCTCCGTCAGGAACGGCGAGACTACCTACAGCCAAAGCGTGCTGGGGTGGGAGGACAATGTGGGTGTCACCTGGAACCTTGTCCGCCAAACCCATGATGTCAGTTGCAGCTTCAACGACTTAACTGGCGAACTGACGGGCATCAGCGGCTGGGGCGTTATCGAGGTGAGTGCCACCAAGGGTGGCGACACCTATACCTACTGCCTTACCGTGCAGCGCCCGCTGAGCAATAGCAACAGCTACACCGAGCAGTCGAGTGGTAAGAGCTGGAGTTACAACTACTATACCTGGGACTTCCATACCGATCTGTTACATAAGTATGTTGCCGACGTTCCAGGCAATATGACTAACGACAACTATATTAGCGATGACTTGGCAAATGTTGTGGAAACCACTGACTGGAAGTGGTTCCAGCGCAAGGAGAGTAGCGACGGCAACAAGACCCAGTATGTGCATTTCTATAAGCCGGCCCTGCAGGGCGACAACGGCTTCGTCATTCCCGAGACCATCGGCCTGCAGATAGAGTCGGCGGCCTTTACGCGCACCACTACCGGCGGTGGCACCAAGGGCTTCGGCATCATCAACGTCGGTGAAGCAACACGAACGGGTGATAAGAAGTCGGCCTCGCCTGGTGCCGCTTTGACTGCATCAGCCCACAGGGGCCTGAGCCTGCAGGAAGGTGTCACGCTGACCATTCCCAAGCTGAAGGCCGGCTGGTATGTCGAGGTGCTGTGGGCCCGTCTTGACCCCAGCAGCGGTAAGGTGCTGAGAACCACGAACCTGCTCGACCTGAACGGGAACCTCATCAACACCGAGCTGCAGATAGGCCGCTGTCAGGACAATCTCGAGTTTGGCGGCTTCTATACCTTCCAGGTGGCCGGCGACCCCACCGATGATGATGACTACCGTGACGTCAGCTTCACCGTCATGCCCAGCGGCTACGATGACCTCTATCAGATTCGCGTCTACGACGGCGACTATCAGGAGACAATGTTGTCGATGAGGGTGGGACAGAACGAAACCAATATTGCCACTCTTGATGTCAATGCCGAAGCTTCACCCATGAGGAACTACCGCATCCTCTACGACGAAGATGCCAATACCGTGGCTCAGGTGAACTTCACCTACGCCAACAACTTAGGTTCGCCCGTGGCACCGTCGCGAGTCACCGTCACTACTGAGGGCCCGTTAGACGTGGAGTTAGGCTCCGGCGTGTCGCACGCCGCCATTGACTATGGTTCCTCTGAACGTGAGCATGGCTACTATCCTTACCCCACGGTGAAGCTGCTTGGTGAATATGGTAAGTTCTACATTACCTACACCATGTACTCCGACGACCGAAAGTATGTCGTCGCCACCAAGACCTATCGCCTGAAGGTGGGTCTGGTGCCCCACCAGCAGTATCCCTATACCTGGAACTTCACCAACATCGGCGGTGGCCAGCTTCTGGGCAGGTCGAACAATGCCTACAACAGTATGAAGGCCGACGGTGTGACGTGGACAGCCTGGGGCTATAATATGTTTGAACTGAACACCAACACCATCGACGGCTCCTACTACGTGCCGGGAGCTACGTTGGTGACATCTGTTCGCAACCTGGGCAGCGACGGCACCAAGGACGAGCTGGACGCCGCCGGTGACGGTTGCGACGAGTTCAATGGTCTGGGCTTCGAAGGCCGGATAGCCTTTAAGACGGCCGACCAGGATGGCAACGATGCCACGGCAGTGGAACCGACCATCGAGACTGAATTATCGGAGTATCCATTGCTGCACTATAAGGTAGACCCGGATCACCAGTGTCGAGAGGAACTTGATGCCGACAACGGTAAGGTGGTGCTTGGCGCAGATGTCTCAAAAATCATAAAAACAGTCACCGGCGTGGAGGGCTATAGTGGCAGCTGTTCCTACAAGATGGATGGCGGCGGCACCAAGAATGTCCTGCTGAAGCCCCAGCGTACTTTCCGTAACGGTGATAAAATTATCATGAAAGCCTATTACGAGTTAGAAGATGGCCGGCAGGGCGGTTTCAGCTTCTATAGCGTCAGCACCGATGACACGCCCTTGGCCACAATCTATCTGACGGACGTGACGAAGAAAAAGCTCCACACGCTGACCTATACCGTGACGCCGGGCGACGGTATTGCCGGACTGTCACAGGTGTACCTCTTCCGTGCCGACAAGACAATACCTACTATGTTTCTGACAGAGGTGGAGGTGACCACCACTGATACGGGTAAGAAGGAATATGAGCGTAAGATGAAGTGCCTGGAAGAGGTTAAGATGACCATCCCTGACCTGAATGCCGACGGTCGCCAGGACTGGATCTACATCAAGAGCAGCGCCGCTCCCACCGGTGTCACCAATGCTACAGCAGCGGAGGAGGGCGACGGACTGGATGCGGCCGACGGTGTCTTAAAGTATAAGGTAACGGCAGAAGGCTCTTGTGTCGTTACCTTCGCCAGCGGCACTACCGTCGAGCGCATCGGCGTGACCCATATCCTGAAGCCCATCACTACGGTTGACGCGCAGGGTTGGGCCACCGAGAGCCGCGACTGTGCCATCGACCACTCGCTGACGGGCATCTTCACGCTGAACGACGTGAACGCCTACACCGTGTCGGTGGAGTCGAGCACCCCGCAGGGGGCGACGGTCAAGCTGAATGCCGTTAACGACAACGCTGCCTCCACTGACGACAAGCTCAATGCCAACAGTGGCGTGCCTGCCGAGACGGGTCTGGTGCTGAAGCTCGATGCCACCACCAACCTGTCGAAGGCTAACAGCCGCGGCGTGCCCCTCTTCGTGCCTGCCATGACAACCCCTGTTGTCAGCTATGCCGACATTAAGTTCAACGGCAACTCTGGCAACATGATGAAGGAGAACCTGACGGAGAAGATCTTTACCGCCGAGACCGAGGAGATTGGCGGAGTCAATTACACGGCCTTCATCCTGGCCCAGCAGTATATCAGGTGGAAGAAGACAACGAAGGAGGGCGACGGTGCAACGGTCGAGTCAGTCACCCACACCGACGCCTTCCAGACCTTGCAGCCTGCCCCTGCCGCCGTGTTCTACCGCCTGCATCAGTTTAGCGGGAGCGAACTTTCTGGATACACGGATGACAAGATTACGTCGAAGACTGCTGACCAGCTGAACACCCTCGGAGCCAACAAGGCCTATCTGCTGCTGCCTACGGCCGACCTGCCGAAGGCGCTGTGGGATAACTCCTCAGGTGCACGCCGCTATGTGGCCATCCTCGGCGTGAGCGACATGGAGGAGGAGCTTGGCGACGACGGCTCGCTTGTGAGGCGTGCGGCCGACAACCGTACCTACGACCTGCGCGGCCGTGTGGTAGATGCCGACAACCTGCGCCCCGGAGTCTATATCCGTGGGGGAAGGAAGATTGTGGTTAGATAGGAGTTAACTCCTTAACTCCCCAAAAATGAAAATATGAAGACTATATGTAAATATATAATGTTCGCGTGCGCGATGGCTTTTGCCGGCTGTAGCGGTGACGATGTGGCGGAACTGACCGAGGAGCGTAACCCCGGCTTGGTGGGCACTGAGGTGGCCTTCACCACCGACATGGACCTCTTTACCCGTGCAACGACGGGCAGCATCGATGACGTGGAAGCGCTGAAGAACCTGCCCGAGGGCTTTGGCGTGTATGCCTACCTGACCGAAGAAAACCCCTTCTCGACGTATGCCGGTGAGGACGGGAAATACGCCACCGCTGCCGACTTCTCGGCTTTCTCCAACTTTTTCATGACCAACCAGCAGGTGACGTGGGCTGTGCAGGCCGTCATCAACGAGGTGGGCGTGAAAGACTGGGTGTACACGCCCCTGAAGTACTGGCCCAACGGCACCGCCGGCACCGATGACCCGCTGACCAACGACGGCAATACCGACATCACCAACAACCGCCGCATCAGCTTCTTTGCCTATGCCCCCTACGTGGAGGCGGCACAGACAGCGGGCATCACCAGTCTGATATGTGCCGCTGACAAGTCGCCACACCTCTGGTACACCATGGGCGATGAGGGCAGTCAGACAGACCTGCTCTGGGCCAACTGCATCGATGCCCGCCGTAACCAGCAGGGGCTTATTGAGGTGGACAAGAACCAGGGGGCATGGACCTGCCAGCGGGTGCCGCTGACCTTCAGCCATGCCCTGGCCGGCGTTGATATCTATGTGCAGCGCATCTACGACGAGCAGGCTTTTGCCGGTAACACGCCTGAGGCAGCCACCGGCAACGATGATGTCACCTATACCAAGCTCTTTATCAGCGAGCTGCAGTTAGAGGCTACCGGTCCCGGTGCCAGTCCTGTTTTCGGTTCCAAGGGCCGTCTGAACTTGTTTGACGGCTCCTGGAGTGGGGTAGAGGGCCGTTTGGGCAATGCCGACAAGGACAAGCTGCTCACCTTCAGCGAGTCTGTCATCGAAGAGAAGCTGCGTGGCACACAGAAGACCATCTATATTGAGGAGGAACTCGACAAGTGGGGCCGTGCCGACTTCGGTGTCGACGAGCGCGAGCGCCGGCTCCTAAGGCCCGATGCGCATCTGATGCTCATACCGCAGATGGTGACCTTTGTGCCGAGGGTGACCTACTCGATGGTGACGCGTGACGATGCCCTTGAGAAGAATACCGACTACGCGGTGACAGAGACCGTCAACGGCGAGGAGGTGACCCACTACTACAGCCGTATCGTTAATACGATGAATGCCAACCCCGTGACCGTCACCTTCGAGGCCGGGAAGAAATACACGCTCCTGCTGCGCATCGGTGTGGAGCATATCTCGTTCGAGGTGGTCAGCGTGGTCGACTGGGACTTCCCCATGCGTTTCGACCCGCAGGACGTTCCCGGCTTTACCGGCGAGACTATCAGCCACCGCTTAGACGAGGCGCTGGATTAGCAAGTATAACGAAATAGTGAGAGTGACATGACAAAGATATACAGAGTTTTCGGACTGATGGCCGCCGCCCTGCTCATGGCTTGCAGCGACGACCTCTACGACGTGGTTGGCAGCAGCAGCGCCCCGGCGGGCCAGCTGGCCTTCACCGTGAGTACTACCGAGATGGACGACCTGCTGGTGGCGGTGGGCCAGACCACACGCGCCGCTGCCGACACCGCCGCTACGGCCGACACACGGCGTAGCGACATCTTCAGAGAGCACAAGTTAACCGGCGACAACCCCTACGACCTGCGCGTCCACAGTCTGCCCATGCCCGCCGTGGGCATCCACAGGGGGGCTGTCCGTGCCTCATCGCCGTCTACAGCTACCGACGGAGCCACGCGAACCCTGGGCCAGGTCATTACCGGCGATGCCAACTTCCATGACTCCATCACCATCTGGGGCTATACCGACAACCCCTACACCAATGAGAACAAGGCTACAGAGAAGGAGGTGCTCTTCCGCCAGATCCTGCTGAAGAAAATCCGCAACTGGCGTTCCGACGTACACTGGCCCTACGACCTGAAGGGCACGCAGATGACCTTCTACGCCGTGGCACCCTCCATGGAGGGGCTCGACCTGACGGTCAGCGACAATAATGCTGACTTCACCACCCCGCCGGTGTTCTCCTACACCCTGCCCGACAATATCTACGAGATGGTTGACCTGCTCTATGGCATCTCCTCGCCCCAGCGCATCGACATCCAGGCCGGTCCTTCAGGCTCTGTCACCACCAACCCGCGAGAGGAGAACATAGGCAAGGACAACAAGATGATAGACCTGACCTTCAACCACATCCTGACAGCCGTCCGCTTCTCGAAGGGCGTCATCCCCGCCGGCATCACCGTCAAGGCCATCCAGCTGGTGAACGTCCCAACGTCGGGCACGTTCGACCCCAGCCTTCAGGATGCCTATACCGGTACTGCCGGTGCCTGGAGTGCACAGTCTTCGTCGCGCACCTTCACCCTCAGCACGTCGTTCACCGGCGGCACCACCGGCGATTATATCGATGGCGGTCGCATCCTGTTCATGATTCCCCAGCGACTCACGGCGGCCTCGTCGCTGAACATCAGGATTGCGGAGGAAGGCGGCAAGGAGCATATCCTGTCGTGCTCGTTAGACCGAGACGAGTGGAAGAAGGGCTACACCGTGAACTACCAGATTACCGTCGGTCGCGTGTCAGACCAATATGTGCTCACCGTTGATGCTCCCGCTGCCCATGAGCACAGCACCAGCCGCACCTACGGCTCGTTTACCCTGCACAGCTACCATAACTACAAGGACTACTCGGCCGGCAGCACTCCCACCGATTACCATCATCCTGTGGAGTGGAAGGTGGTGGGCTATTCCGCTGACGGAACGAACTTCTACGAGGACAAAAACAGTTCGTCTCATGCCAAGTCCTTAGACTGGTTAGAGAGAATTGACGGTACTACTTCGACCGCTGGCGGTAATGCCGTTACCGTGAACTACACCCTCCTTGGCCAGACGCCCGCCAGTACCATTAACCATGAGAATATATTAAGTAGCAATTCTACTGACACTCAACATCAAGCCAGCAATTGGGACTTGTCAACGCAAACCCCGAATGGAGCCGACAAAACAACAGCAGAGACGGCCAACTGTTACATCGTCAACCGCAGAGGTTCTTATGAGTTCCCGCTCATCTATGGCAATAAAACAGCCTATGGTGATGAGGATGCCTGCTTTAAGGACCATAAAGGGGCTGTCATCAGTAACATGATAATAAAGGATCAGATTAAGGCCAAGAATCCGGGTGATGATGTGTATGTTGATGATGATAAGACCCATCGTCATCGTACATCGTACACGTGGGAAGCTGCCAGCAACAGCAAGGAGTATTCGCTGATGGCGGAGGTTGTCTGGCAAGATGTAGATGGCCTGATAGGGTCAGTTTCTACTACTTCTGATTATATTAGTTTTACTGTGTCAAAAGATGAACCGGGTAATGCTGTCATTGCCTTGAAGGGGAGGCAGGTCACCACGTACAAGGTGAAAAATGGTTCAGACGAATGGGTTCTGGATACTTCAAAGGGAGACAGAAAGGACGGCTATGTTTATGGCCCTTGGGAAACGTTCTGGACGTGGCACATCTGGATGACCGACGAGGTGTATGAGAATGTGAATCTTGCGACGACGGACGAGGATCCTCTCTTCCTGAACTGGGATTCGACGAATAAGAACCATCTCGTTTCTATCACAAACTTTTCCAGTGCTACGAACACGATTCTTCCTGTGAACCTCGGCTGGGTGCCCGACAATCCTGAATACAGTCTCTATAAGCCCCGCGAGGTGTGGGTGAAGCTGCAGCAGACGAAGCCCGAAGTCGGTACGCCTAATACAGTCACCGTGAAAATCAGGCAGGAGGCCCGTCAGCCCCTCTATACCGGCACCGGCACCGTCTACCAGTGGGGCCGTCCTACGGCCTTCCCCTCTGTGCGCCATATAGATGCCACAACGCGTACCATCTACGATGGGAAGGGCAATATCATAACCGACAATTTTGTTTTGGCGCAGCACACTGATAAGGGCGACCCCATAGCCGAACCATATAAGATTCTGCGGTTAGAGACCGAACAGAATTCCTGGTTTCCTGTTAATACCTATACAAATGGCCTGTGGCGTACGGACAAGAAGACCGTCTACGACCCCTGTCCCCCGGGTTTCCAGATGCCGTCGTATGATATTTTCAGTGGATTTTCACGTACCGGAACAGAGGCGAAGGACGGCACGGGGTTGAACATCCTGCCTGACGCTGAAGGCCAGAAGAGTGCTGAGCAGCGCAAGGGCGGCTATTTCTTCACCAGCAAGTATGTCGATGAGGCATCGGTCAAACGTGACAATCCTGTGGTTTATATGCCTGCCACCGGCGAGTACCATGGTAATAAGATTTCTCCCCCCGACCTGAAGATGTCGGATCCAACCTCGTATTTCGACTATCAGTTTGGTATCTATTGGGCTGCTGACTATGAAAAGGCTGATAATTCCAAGGCACCGGCCTTGTGGCTTGTACCCGACTGGGAATACGTAGGCACGCTGGACAGTTCAGTGTCTGAGGGTAAGCCTGCGTACAAGGCCAAGCGTATCGACTGCTATAGCTCTCTGCGTCAGGTGAGGCCGGTGGAGGCGAAGTAGTGGGCGGCTATTTCTTTGTGGATTATTACAATGCGAATGACTTTGGCCG
>Ga0310694_10003959_pt1 | contig 14427 bp, 21 predicted proteins | sample 174DNAGHGhighgp2_FD_203884 | JGI IMG/M metagenome (GOLD analysis project Ga0310694, IMG submission 203884) | Sheep rumen microbial communities from Palmerston North, Manawatu-Wanganui, New Zealand - 1742 DNA GHGhigh gp2 (v2) (version 2) | ecosystem: Host-associated > Mammals > Digestive system... | reverse complement strand
AATTTATCTTGCCGAGACTTAGCGTTTTTTCCAACTCTTGCGGTTTGCTCTGCGGCAGTTTCTGTATCACCAAGTTTCGCGCCACGTTTAGTACTAGGTAATTTCTTATCTGGTTCAATAAAACAATAAAACATTGCTTCTTTTTCAGCCATTGAACCAACGCGCGTGATAGCATTAATTAAAGGCGCGATATAAAATGCAATATCAATAGGTGTTAAGCCAGGCCAAGGAAAAACTGCCTTTTCTTTTAGAGAAAATGATTGCGCTTCAAGAAGAGTTTGAAAGCCGCGATTGGTAATATTTGCCAATCCCTCAAGCATTAAATAATTAGTCTCAACATCAGTCCTATCCATAACATCCGCAATTTCACCGAGGGCAACTAAATCTAAAAAACTATGAGCAAGCTCTTGTGATAGTATATCATCCAAAACTTCACAGAACTTATATACTACACCCGCGCCGCACAAGGATTTATTCTCATAACGCGGCGAAAGTTGATTATTAACAATAATAGTTTTCGGGGCGGTAGAAATTACCGGATTCCCGCTATCATCATAAAGCTGTTCGTGGTGATCCAAACATATTACTTCCGAGCCTATCGCATTTAGCCGCTGATGGCAGTCTACATCATAGCTCCCCGCATCTGGGACAATAATTAAATCATAATGATCATTAGTATTTTCTAACCATTCAATTTTGTCAGCCAATCCATGCTGTTTATGTTCATGTACAGTAAATGATAAACGCGCATCTGGAAATACGGCTTTGATATAAAGCCATAAAATACTGGAACTAGTATATCCATCACAATCGGCATCAACAATAAAAAGAATGTTAGAATTATTATGTAAATGAGAAATTAATGTTTCAGCCGCGATTTCAATATTCTCTAAGTCATATGGATTATATTCGCATGCAAAACTTGGAGATAAGAACTTATGAATATCTTTTACGCCGCGGCTTTCTAAAATCTCAATCAGTGCTAATTCTGGATTATGTGTAAAGTTTTGTCTTTGTTTATATTTCATATACATTACCTAACCTTTATTCTATTTTTAAATAAATACTGAAACACCTCTTTGCCTTTATCAAACGGTGAATCTTTTTCATTAAGCAAATTATCGTAATCCCAAATATAAGAACAATTTACTAATGTTGAATACGTCTTACATATATCTACTAATTTTTGACGATACTTATTAGCTTTTTCATCATAATTATTTACATATTCTTTATCCAATGCAACAACTATTTCATTTACACCAAGCTCGCCAGTTAATAGACTAATATGATATTTATTAATATTTGACCCGCAACATGCAACTGTTACGCTATATTCACCATTATAGCCATCATCTAGAAGTACAGATTTTTCAGCCTCGGCAATGATGGCAATACGGCTGCGGCGAATAGCATCTTTATGTTTATCAATACCATATAAATTAAACTGTAATGAATGTGTATATAATGTATCTCCAATTTGCACTGGACGATATTTACCATACAGCTCAATCTCATTCGGTTCTAGCGCTCTGCCACGTATTCCAATTAAACGCCCATGAATATCATAATGCGGAATAATGATTTTATTTTGTGCTAGTGAAAATCGTATATTAAACTTATCCATTACTTCTGGCAAAATACCATCTTTAATCCATGTAGGATGATGATATTTAGTAAAGTAATCAATAGTTTCTGGTGGATATGCCGGTAATTCTGGCACTTTTGCAGAAAATTGATATTTAGTAATATCATAATCATCTTCAATTATTTCGGGAGTTGTCTGAATGATTTCATGGTGGATTATGTTTTTAACATATTCAACCGCCGCGGGAAATGTTACTATTTGATTATAGTTAATTGCTTGAAACTTGCAATATAACGTAAAGATTGACATTGCTTCATTACATTCTGTATAACAACGAAAAATACGATTATCATGATACCAATATAATTTCATACTATTTGCTTCTTCCAATGGATTATGGCAAATAGTAGGACAAACAATATATCCCTTCTCTTTATTGATGACAATTTGAGTTACACCCAAACTTGTTAAAAAATTATATACATCTTCTAAGGTTAATGAATATACAATATCTTGTGCAGTAATTTCATGTAACTCGGGATCAAGACGCAGCAAGGTTTCACTCATTTGCCCAACCTTCTATCCTTATTTTATAAGAGTCTTCAAAGATGTCTATTACCGACCCAATGGGTTGATTATCTGCGGTCGTAATAAATAAATCTTTTCTTTCGCCAGTACCTAAATCAATACGTGTCCAAATACGAACATTTTTATAGCGGCCACGACGCATTTTGTAAATATCTAATACATGAGTTGGACGATTGATTTCATCTAAATAATGCGCATCAACGCGGCCTTCGCGCGCGGCTACACGCAATGTTGGCACGATACCTTGCCAGGTTTTATCGCTAATTTTACTCATAACATAACCCATATCAGCCTTATCTGCGACAGCCTTGGATGCCCGAATACTCATCTCATTTTTAAACTCACCATCATCAGCCATTGCGCTCATATTTACCTGCGTTGCAGAGAAAATAAACAATTGATAATCTTTTGCAAGCTGCTTTAATTGGTTTGCGAGTAACATAAGTACTACATCTTCGCGTAAATTATTACGCGCGAATTGTTCCACAAGACTAGCGGTAGAGTGAATGTAATCAAAGAAAACATATTTAACTTGATCTAGTGTCGCATATTTACGAATTGTTGCTGATACATTCACAAGATTCGGGTCGCTAATTTCTTCAATGATAAAATAATCATGATATTCTTGAATAATTTTTGCCGCGTACTTTACACGCGCCAATTCATTTAACTCATAGCGGCCAGTTAAAATCTTATCTTCATTTACACCAGATAAATAAGCCAGCATAATTGTCTACAATTCTTCTTTATCCATCTCAGTTACAATAAACAGAACTTTTCGCGGAGGACGCGCCTCTCCATTTTCATCCATTTCTTCAATAAATGAAGCTTCTTCAAATGACCATCGTTTTGGAAAAGCTATATGGCAAGCATCAAACACAGAAGTACGAGTTTTACCAGAACCACTGGACGACGATTTTAAATAAAAGCATCCGGTTCTGGCTCCGCGGCAAACCGTACTAAAAATTGTTCCTTCTAGCTCCGGCCCAATACTTGGTGTAGTTCGCATGGCCGCCATGTAAATAATCATTTCTAATGACATTATAATTAGCTTCTACTGAGTTTAAAATGTCTTCCAATGTTGCGTCTTCAAACCGCTAATAAGCCTCAGACGCTTGCTTTGGATCATCAATATCTTTATCATCAATATAATATTGGCTAATATCATAATGCTCTTTTTTTAGTCGCCTTAACAATGAGTACTTTTTAAGTCGTTTATAATGAGTTTCAAAATTATGAATATTAGCTTGTTCATAACTAAACTTCAAAAACTCAAGTCCGTGACCAGATTCATATAATGCATATGATGCTGGATGCTTTTCAAGCTCTTGATCAACTTCATATGGAGTTAATTGTGTTGCTCCGTTTTTATATAAATTATAAATTATTGTAAAACAAATTTGAGCTGTTTTTACATCAAAATCCGCAGGTGTAATATCAGAATATTCCAATAACAACTGCGGATTAATCATTAAGCTGCCTATAATTTGTTTATAACCAGCTTTGTCAGAAAGAGTCATAAGATAATCACCACTCAATCTTCATTTAAGAAATCATCAGGATTAAGATACTCTATTTGTGAAGTTTTAGCTTCACGCGGCTTAACCACATATGTTTGAAGCTTCTCGCGCATTGCGCTAATAATTTTTTCGCTATTATAGGCTTGCTTTGCTTGATATGCTTGCATCCGAGCCACAGTTGTTGGATTGATTAGACATAACGAATCGGCCAACTTTGCCTTATGTTCAACGTTGTAAATATAATCTAAACAATTAATAATTGTCTCATCAGTATATCCATACTTGTCCATTAAACGCTGTCGTTCTGTCCATATACGTGGCCCAGGAGATTTTAGTTGAAAAATTGAACATACTTTTGCAGAAAAATTATCGCGTGCTTGCTTTTCGCGCAAACAAGTTGGACAATAGCTATGAAGAATCTGAGCATTTGGTGACGCATAATCAACAAGTTCTTCCCTACGAAAGATTTGTTTACAACCATAACACTTTCGTGTTGTTCTTTCAGCCATTATTTCACATCCTTATACTTTATATAAATATTATATCATAATTTTTGGAAAAAGTCAAATTAAAAAGCCCATAGGGCTTTTTAATTTAGTTTAATTCTTTCATTTCAGTAATAAACAATTCAAGCAGATCGGATTGAGATGGTACAGCTTGACTCAATTTAAAGTCTTCGCTACCAAAAACTTTACGTACAATATCTTTCATGATGTGAAGCCGCTGATCTTTCTCTTCCTCAGTTTTTGCGGCATCAAGATACCTAATCCAAATGCTCCTAGCTTCTTCTTGAATCTCATTAAATGGACGATCTTTAACCTGTATAAATTCAGTATGGTCAGTTACTTCTGCGCCATCACGCTCGACTGCCATATCAATAGCATCACCAATTGCCTTTACTAATTCATTATATCCAAAACTAATCTTAGGTGCTAAATACTGATAGCGGCTACCAGCAAAAATAGTTGGCGTAGAGCGTGTATAAAGATAACGTTCAGATGTACCATTACTATTCATTTGCACTTGTAAATATCCAATAATGTCTACCAAAGAATTAATAATTGTATAACATTGATTTGGAAGGTCAGGAGCCACTGCGGTAATTGCATTACCATCCTCATCGCGCATTTCAGTGGGCTTTTCCTTAGCGTGTGCAATAAATAGAATACCAAAACCTAATAATGTAATTTCACGCCAGCACTCAGAGAACTCATTTCTTAACATGCCCCAGCCCTGGCCCCAAGGAATCTCACGAATGGATTCTACGCCTTCACGTTGACAAATGTATTTCTCGCAAAGCTGCCAGGCAATAGAGGCAGTATCAACAATAATTGTATCGTACATTTCTCGCGCTTGCGGCTTCCGTAGCTACGAAAGTATCTTTTTAAAATCGGACCAACGTAGAATAGGGACACCTCTAATACCGGCTAGAGCATTTGTGCCTTGCTCAAAGTTTAGGAACAATCCTCGTGGAAGTTGACTGCCAAAAGTTGATTTGCCAGTCTTAGGTTCTCCATAAATTAGAATATACTTTCCTTTTAAATCGCGTGAGATTTTAGAAGGCTATAGGTTAAAAATATCTAAATCCATTCAAATCACCTCTTTAAAAATATAACTGGGAAATTAATCCCAGTCATATTTTGCCGAGGTCTTTTCAGCCTTCGGCGCAGTCTTTGTAGCGTCAACACGCATCTGCTCAATCATCGCCTGACGCACATTAAATGCTTTCTTAATATCAGCCGGATCATAAGCAAACTCATCTTCATGAGGGTCATCATCACCGGTTGTAATAATTAGCTCGCGAGTATATACAGTAGTTGTATCAGGAATATCCTCACCCCAACTACTCTTGTTACCAGAAGTATGAGCTTCCTTAGAAGTTACACGAATGCGACCCCTTGCATTGATAGTCTTATTGGCTTCCCAATTACGACTAATAAAATCAACCTGAGCCGGGCCCTCTACTACAAAGTCAAGAACATCAAGCTTGCCGTTATACTGTACGATACCAGCGCGAAGAATAAGACGCCCAGTTGGCTCTTCGTTACTATCGGTCTCATCATGAATATCCATGATAAAGATTTCCTCATTGAAACTAGCTACATCAGACGCCTTTACTTTACCGATAAAAGATGCGTTAATACGCCAAGTCTTAACAATCTGTCCAGAACGCGCAACATAGCTATTCTCCTGAAGTGTTGCTCCACCAACACGAACCGTATCGGCCTCATCAATACCAACGTTCTGGGCAGTCTTCATGTTCTTTAGCTCTTGAATCTGCTCATAAGAAGGATTGGGAAGATTCTTACTTGTAAACTTCGCGGCAAACATACTTACAGGAATCTCACTAGTTTCCTTCTGGCCGCCAACTTCCTAAGTAACACGAATAGTAAGGTTTGCGCTCTCATAGGGGCGACCATCCTTCATCGTGCCAGTACGGAATGTTACATCTAGAAGCTTACCAACAATATTAACTTTATTTAGTGCTTGCTCTTTAATACTCTTCATAATTTTTTACCTCAATTTCTTTTTTCTTTTCTATATTATATCATAATTTTTAAATAAAGTCAAAAAATAAAATAGGCGATTTCACGAGAAATCGCCTAATTATTACTTAATTAGGCATTCGCCTTAGCGGCCTTCGCAGCGGCACGAGCAGCAGCGCGCTCAGCCTTAGCGGCCTCCTTCGCAGCGGCCTTCTCAGCTTCCTCAGCAACAGGATCATAAGTTAGGCCAGCCTCAGTAAGAGCATGATACTTTACTACATGGGTCTTAGCCTTGCGAGTCTCAGTCGCAGGAGCATCCTCAACAACTTCCTCACGGGTGTTGGAGGCGTAGCCCTTCTTCACTAGGGCATTCATAGAACCAGTTACAGCGGGAATAGTAATCCCTAGAGCATTAGCAATATCAGCCTTGCTATAATCCTTACCATTGCCATAGTTCTTCTTCAAAAAATTTAATACTAACTCTGAATTTGTCGTCATAATGAATCATTCTCCTTTTTGTTATTTATTATAATATTTATAAGCGGCAAGGTTTTTCTCCTTTTCCTCTTTATATATTTATTATATCAAAGTTTTTTATTTTTGTCAAATGCTTAACCAATGATATTTATAAGCGGTTCGGTTCGGCATATCACGCACTTTACTAATATTAGAACTATATGCGTTTTTTGCCTTACCAGTGTCTTTTAACCATTCTACTGCCGCCTATATTGTTGGAAAAGATTTATTTTCTTCAACACAGTAGATAGCTAGATTTTTATTATCAATATAATTGTTTATATTGAAATTATCATAATCCTAGATTTTACACCAGATATATCCACCAGCAGTCTTTGCTTCACCATTAACAGCACTCCATAATTGAGTTCTACTAATATGTGTTATTTCTTGGGCTTCTTTTAAAGAAGCAAATTCTTCAATAATTTCACCAGTATTTTTATTAATTTGATAAACTGGTTGATATTTTCCTTGGCCAGATAAATCATTAGCTTCTAAAATTTTCAATACTGTCTAAAGTGAGCACCCAAATTGTCGTGCCGTTTCAGAAGCATTCTTCTTACCAGTAGAATTAAAGAATGCTAAGATTTCATTTGAGTTAAATTTTTCTACCCCATCTCCACCAAGAGAACAATTATATCCTTTTGGAGCGATACAATCAAAATACTGTATCCAATACTTTTCACGCTCATTTAAATTATCATTCTCAGTTTTTTCTACCATTTCTATATGGAAATGTTCAAATCCATATTTTCGCATTGAACGATAAAGCGGATAATCAGTGTCTAATTTTTCTGGATGATGCCCTTTCCATAGATGGTGTTGCCATCTATATTTAATATCATTTCGTGTCTATCCAATGTAAATTTTATCATTTACATCATTCACAATTTTATAAATATATCCCATACTAATCCCTCCGCAGATTGTAATTATAGGATAGCTTGCCTTCGGAGTGACATTATCTCAAAGAGTAGCTAATTCTTTGTTCCCTATCTTATGTATTAATTATATCATATATTTTTATCTTTGTCAAATATTTATCTGCTTCAATTATTTATAATTTTCTTTGAAGCTCTTCCCTTTTGACAATTATATTATAGCATATTTTTATGAAAAGTCAAGTATTAAACAATTCTTCTGCGAGAGACGCCGCTTCTTCATCAGAAGTCGCCTCATTCATAATACGCTGTAACTTTGCCATGACGTCAACGGTATAATTATGCACCGCTTTTTGCCGCGATGCAATCTGGTTTTGAATATTGTTTACAACAATATAAGTACCAGTAAGAAGCTTAATATAATCATCTTTGGTGAGAGCGGCTTCGGACATCAGCTTATCATGCAGCACATTAAAATCAGTATGTAATACTTCTGCATTTTTTACACCGTTATTATCGTCATGCTTTTCATTGTAATCCATGACTTGTTCAGCTAAAACACTAACTGTTGATGTTAGCTCCTGAAATAATTTTAGATAATCTTTATTCATATTAACCTCACATAACTTCAATTGTGGTATTAGAATCTCGTGCGTCTATAATACGAACACCAGTAGTCATCCGATTCTGTACTGGAATAGAGTTAATATCAAGCAATACTGCTTTATTATTAGCACTAATAAAGAGCTTTTCTTGTGAATCAAGTACACCATAAATTACTGCTAACATTTCATCTTTAAGATTCATAACTTGAGGCCCACGTACTCCGCGAGAAGTTTCATTGAAGTCCTCAATCTTAGTAATCTTCCCACGTCCAGAAGTGGTAATTGTTAAAAGTCCGCGGTAAGTTAAATCATTCTTAATTAGTGTAGCAGATTGGATATAACCATCTTCATCTAATTTAATAGCTTTTACACCTTTAGTAACTCGTCCAGTCGCGGTAATATTATCCAAAGAATAAAAATTGTAATTGCCGATATTGCTAGTAATGAAAACTTTATCGTTGTCATTATTAGATAAATATACACCGACAAGTCTATCGCCGTCATCTAGCCTCACCGCGGCAATACCACGTTTCGCGCGAATATTATAATCAGCAACATTACTCTTTTTAATGTAACCATTATGACTTATAGTAATAATGGAGCGATATGCATTAAATGAAGTAGAGTCAATTAATAACTTAACTTTTTCATTTTCTTGCGGTGTAAATAATGTATAAATTGAATAATCTTTTCCTAAGTCTAGATCACTAATATTAAATTGATACATTCGGCCGCAATCAGTAAAAGCGGCTACACTACCATGATTAGTAGTATATAATGTATTAATTAGATTCGCATTTTTTGGCGGCTTAATGTTTATACCCTTTTTCCCACGCCCAGCACCTTGTAGATTATCCTTTTGTACAACACGAATCATATCGTTATCAAAAAGCATAATACCGACATCTTCTTCAGGCGGTAACTCTACCACTTCATCAGTATTAATCAGATTTGTAATAACAGTACGTCGCGCATCCCCATACTTATTAGCAACTTCCTGTAAGATTTTAATTAATTCTTCATCTAAATCGTGGGGGGTATTTAATAAGTGTTGAAACCGCTCTATATCTTGTACAAGTTGCGCCAGCTCATCTGTCAATTTTACAATATCTAGCTTTGTAAGCGATGAAAGCTTCATAGCTAGAATTGCTTTTGCCTGTTCAAGATTAAACTCATAGGTAGTAACTAATTTGTTCGCGGCTTCGGTTGGATTCGCAGAAGCCCGAATTAATGCAACAACTTCATCAATAATTGAATATGCTTTAATTAAACCTTCTACAATATTCTTTCGCGCCAGTGCTTTATCCAAATCATATTGAATGATATTACGTTTACACTGTCTAATATGCGCAATATACGCATCGCAAGCCGCCCGCCATCCAAAGACCTTAGGGAATCGTCCTTGGTCAAGTAGTACCATATTAATTGAAAACCAATTCTCAAGCGATGTATCTTTATAAAGTTTCTCAATCATACGGTTAGCATTGACACCTTTAGAAAGATAAATCCGAATATCCGCTTCCTTTTTAGTATGGTCTACTACGCGTTCAATGCCATATTCTGGATGTTCAGCGGTAAGTTCTGCAAGCTGGTCAATAATTGTATTAGTAAATACACTATATGGTAGCTGTGTAGCTTTAATCATATTCTGCTCAGGCACATATTCCAAGTTTGCACGAATGCGAATTGACTCACCTTTCCCCACACGTAATGATTCCTTAACTGCGACAGAATTTGTAATAGTACCGCCGCATGGGAAATCTGGCGCGCAATAAATCTCATCAAATGTTGCTTCTGGGTTTCTAATAAGAGTAATAAGGGCATTATTAACTTCTTTTAGATTAAATGTTGGCACACTAGTAGCTAATGCAACCGCAATACCAGAACATCCATTTACGATATTCCAGAAGCCAATGGATGGAAATACAGAAGGAATAAGTTCAGTATCATCATAGTTGTTATAATACTGATCTCCAATTGCGTTCTTCTTCAATCCATCAAATAATATATTGCTAATTTCGGCCGCCTTCATCTCCACATAACGTTCCGCAGCATGACTATCAGGAGACGTAGGATTGCCATAGTTGCCTTGAACCGCTTCAAGAGGATAGCGGTAAGACCAAGGACGTGCTGCGCGAATGAATGTGTCATACATAGCAGCATCGCCATGAACATACGACTGACTCATTGCGGCAGCGACAGATTTTCGCGCTTTTTGGTATTTATCCTTGTAAGTTAGTTTATTACTATACTGCGCATACAACCCTTGCCGCAAACCAATTTTAAGCATGTCGCGTACATCAGGGATAGCTCGTTCTTGGGCCACGGATGCAGCATAGGCTAGGAACGCGCTTTCAGTAGTTTTTTGGAAGTCTACTTCTTTAACCAATGGGTTCACTTCCTTTTCTTTGTTTATTATATTATAACATAAGTTTTATTAAAAGTCAATTATTTTTCACACAAAATAAATATTCTTTTGTATGTAGCGCTCTATTATTTAAATTTCTGCACCCTCTAAATGTAGGATAATCTTCAGTTATAACGCCCACTTCACCGTATTTAGATAAAATATCTATCATTTCATCATATGAAATAAAACCTTCATTATTATAAGAAATAATATATTCATTAGCTTTAATATGCTGTAATGTTTTTTCTAATGCTTTTGCGGCGATAGCTTTTTTATTAAAATCACTTCTATTCCAATCGGTTGGAATGCCGCTAACTGCACTTATTTTTTCTGGCTTTTTATAAGTAGCAATTAAATTGAGCATAAAATAATTGCTACCATATGGATGCTGATTATATGGTGGATCTAAATATGCAATATCACATATAATATCATCTATTATTTTAGTAGTATCTAAAGTCAATATCTCTTTTTCACATTCTTTAGAACTAAAAATAGGCTTTTTTAATTCAATTGTACCACAAATACGGCTCAAAGCATTTTTCCCTTGCCCGCCCCATTGTCCAATCCCAGAAGTATTTTTATAAAAACCCTTAAATACACCAGAAGTATTTACATGAATAGATGCTTCAGACATCAAAGGAGCAAGAAAAAATGGCTTTAAATATTCTGGGCATTGAGTATGAATAACAGATAAATAACTATCTAAAATAACAGCATTTTCATGTGTATAAAAGCATCGTTCATTTTTCTAAATATTATTGCTTTCTTTTGGAGCATATAGTTCTGTGATAAATCCTTCTATTTTAGGAGTATTTATAATTAAATTATAATAATATAAATATTCTTCTTCTGGAAAATCTTTAGTATTTGTTAAATAACAAGTATTAATTATTTTACTATATTCTTCTAAATCATTAGCAATAATTTTTTGACAGTCCGCTTCTTTAAAAGCTCTTGCAACAATACCAGAGCCAGAAAATAAATCTAGGCATGTTTTATTTTTTGGGTCTGCCGCGCCAATAATTAAATTAAGAAGTTTTCTTTTATTTCCTAAATATGTTATTATTTGTTCATCTAAAAACATTTATATCACCTATTGTAATAATTAATTGCAGATTCCGCAATTGTCATCATAATTGGAATCATTTCATCAAGCTGCCATGCCTCAACTTTGTGCATGATAGAAGATGGCTTAATTCTTTGTTTAGTCGGATTTGTATAAACAACATTAGTTTTATTAAATCCATTAAGTGTATATAACTTCATTAACACTGTTTTTTCATCATCCGAAAAATCGCAGCCATGACAAAATGCAACAACTGGAAGAATGTCATCATTTTGATATAGAGCATGAAAACCAATTAGATTCTTACCGTATCTTTCAATAGCGTTTCCTGTTGCCTGTCTTTTCTTTCCTTCAGCAACTCTTTCGGTATTCGTTCCTTGATGTTTCATTTCTGTAATTAAAATAGGGTATTTATTATCCATCCAAATTACTCCGCCATCAGGAATTAGTTTTCTATCGTCCCATTCATTATTTATTTCTACCTTAGCATACGCACGAATATCGGGAATGGTTAAAACTTTTTTAAGGCAAAAAGTATGAGTAGGATATTTTTCAGAAAGTAATTTAATACAAATATCCGATGCGATTTTTGCATTAACATCATCTTTTTCACTAATAAGATTTTTAATTTTATGCTGTTCTTCTCGCATTCTAAGTAATTCGTGCTGTGTCATTTTGTTATATCCTTTCTTTTATTATATAATAATTATATCATGAATTTTTATTATTGTCAACATTAAATCGTTCACGGAAATAGGCAGCGAACATTTTCCGTTTCAATTCCTCTTGTTTTTTTCTTTCTTCTAATGATGGTAAAGGGTCTTTACTTTTATCCCATAAATCGTATAAAATATTTGGAATAATTTCTTCTTCATAATACCATTCTTCATATTCCATATTAATTGTTGCCATATTAATAAGTTCTATATTGTCTTGGAAACGAAAATGCCCATTAATCCATGGTATATGATAATATTTAATTAGATTTTGATCAAGAAAATGATTCTTATATTCATCTCGTTCTTGAATTTGCTCGTCATTATAATGTTGTTCTCCATCTATTTCAAAAGCACATAATGACTGTCCCCACTTGTTTGTTATCATAAAATCGGTGCGTAAATTACGTAAGCAACCTATTTTTGCAAGTGGGAATTCATAGATTATTTTTAAATCTTCGTTAGAAGGTAAATAATGTATTAATAAATTATAAAATTTTTCTTCGCCTTTTGATTTAAAATTCATATTATCACTTATTCAAAATACTAAAATCAGTATTTTTATTACTTATTCAAAATCTTCATTAATAAATACCCATTTCTTTTTATAATCGGAAAATTTATATTCAAATAATTCCATATAACTTCCGACATGAAAAGCGTCCATTGTAGCTTGATTATTGTCATCAAGCATATAATCAATATTCCATGTATCTATTGTCATATAAAGGTCTTACATTTTATCTGATGAATATTATTCGTCTGGCAATAATTTTTAATAAAATCCTTAGTAATCAAATTCATCTTCCTTTTCATCAGAAACATATACATATTCGTCAATTAAAGGGTCAAAAGTCCATTCACCCTCAGCTTCATTTACCCAACACCTATACCAATATGCAAAGGTAAGTTCTTTTTCTAGTTCTATATTTTCTTTGCCATACTTATCAATCAACTGCTGGTATTCTTTATCAAAATCTCTTTTTAATACAGATACGCGATTGTAATATTGATGATAGGAATAATGAGACATAGTATTTATTTCTCTCTTTCTTCATTTATTCAATTCATTATATCATAAATTTGAAATAAGTCAATTATTATCAAAATATTTTTTCATAAAATCATTGCAAATTAATACGCAATAATTATCTAAGTTAATATGCTTTAACATTTCAATTAACTTAACATTCTCTTCTTCTGTTTTATTAGTTAAGATTAATAAGTGTTTACTTTCTTTAAATCTTATAGTAAACCAATATGTTATAGCTTTACTCAACTCTTCTAATGAAGTGGTTTGTGGAACCGCTAATGAATTAATAAATACTTCATCACTATAATTAACTTTTATAAATGAGGGATATTTTTCGCAAATGGTGTCAGCGATTACCCAGCCATGCGGCTCTGTAATTTTTAAAATTATAAGTTTCATACTTCACCCATCAAATTGTTCTATTTCATCTATTTCATTAGTCAAAATATTAAACCAAATAATCTAATTATTATTAACAAAGCCTATAAGATTACCGCGTTTACCTCGCTGAGTTTGATTTACATTTTTAATTGTATTATCTTGTAATTCTAATATATATTTAGCCAATGATTCTGATAAAATGATTGTATCTAATTTCTTATCTGGCACTACATATACTTCTTTTCCGTGAAATCGTCCTACAATATTTTCTTTATTCATTTTTATCACCTATTCAAAATACTGAAATCAACATTTTCAAACAGGAAATCTCGTCTACCTTCAACTTCTGGTCCCATTAGCATCATAATGCTTTCAGCTGCGGCTTCAACATCTGAATGCGGGTGCGGACACCCTCTCTAAAACTTAAGCTTTCAATTGAGTTAATATCATAAGTCACTATATCGACCTCCTTTTCTTCTTATTTCATTATATCATAAATTATAAAAGAAGTCAAGCATTTTATTGCTTGACTTCTAATTCTATATTATTTTCTGTTACTATTAATATAAAATCTTTACCATAAAGTTCTCTGAGATTTTATAATATTTTCTTCATCTTTTTTATTCCATTCTTC
>Ga0310694_10003957_pt1 | contig 14430 bp, 14 predicted proteins | sample 174DNAGHGhighgp2_FD_203884 | JGI IMG/M metagenome (GOLD analysis project Ga0310694, IMG submission 203884) | Sheep rumen microbial communities from Palmerston North, Manawatu-Wanganui, New Zealand - 1742 DNA GHGhigh gp2 (v2) (version 2) | ecosystem: Host-associated > Mammals > Digestive system... | reverse complement strand
AGGGGGACATCGTGCCGGGGTCCACGTTGATGTACGGGTCGCACTTAATCATATTGACTTTGAGGCCGTTTAGTTGCAGTAATTTGCCGATACTGGCTCCGGAAATTCCTTTGCCCAGCGAACTGACTACACCGCCGGTAATGATAATAAATTTAGACATATTTTTTCTCCTTTATTTATGCAGTTTTTTGTAATATTCCTCGGCGGCAGCAAGATCTTCTGCGGTGTCTATGGCCGGACCGGAGGGGGCAATTTCGGCACATTTAATCGTCATGCCGTCTTCTAATGCGCGCAGTTGCTCCAAACGCTCTAATTTTTCAAGAGGGCTTTCGGGCAAGTGCACAAACCGCTCCAACGCCGCTCGGCGGTAGCCGTAAATGCCACAGTGATGCCAATACGGCGCACGCAAATTTTCTTCCGTTTTTTCCCGTTTGTACGGCACGCGCGAGCGCGAAAAATACAAGGCGCGTTTGTCTTTAGCCAGCACGGCTTTGACGATGTTAGGGTTATCTACTTCGTCGGTGTCGGGCATGGCAAACGCGGCAGTGGAAATATCGCACGATGGGTCGTTTTTAAGCAAATTGGCTACGGCCAGTACCGTTTCGGTTTGGATGAACGGCTCGTCGCCCTGTACGTTAATAATCAGTTGTTCGGGGCGGTGTTGGGCCGCTTCAAAGACGCGGTCTGTGCCGCTTTTGCACTGGTCGCTGGTTAAAACGGCGGTGGCGCCAAATTTCGCCGCCGCGTCCACGACAAGGGGGGATTCGGTGGCGATAATCACTTCGCCAAGCCCCGTATTTTTGCACGCTTCATACACGTGTTGGATAACGGGTTTGCCGCACAGCGGTTTTAAGATTTTAGCCGGCAGACGCGAAGAACCGTACCGCGCGGGAATAGCAATTAAAATATCACTCATGCAAGAACTCCTTCAATTTCTTGGCGCGACGTGGTTGCCGTGCCCGATTTCTCTACTACAATTCCGGCGGCATAATTGGCCAGTACTGCCGCTTCTTTCAAATTCGCTCCGGCGGCAAGCGCCAGCGTCAACACGGAAATAACCGTGTCGCCCGCACCGGTTACATCATATACTTCACGTGCCGTGGCGCGGACGGTGTAGGGTTTTTTGGCGCCCTTTTCAAACAAACTCATACCTTCGGCACTACGGGTAATTAAAATAGAATCGGCGGCTAACATTTTTAAGATTTTTTGCCCGAGTTTTTCTATGGCTTCTTCGCCAGGTTTGGGCGACTGGCCCACGCCTTCCCACGCTTCCTTGGTGTTAGGGGTCATACAGGTAATGTGTTTGTATTTTTTGAAGTTGTCTAATTTCGGGTCTACGCAAACGGGGATGCGTTTTTTGCGGCAGATAGCAATAATTTTTTGGATGTTTTGGTCGCTAAGCATACCTTTGCCGTAGTCGGACAAAATCACGCCTTTAGCGGTTTGTACGGCGGTTTCAAAATTTTTCATACACGCGCGTGCAATCGCCGGCGAAATGACTTTTTTGCTTTCGCGGTCAAAACGGACGATTTGTTGTTGGTCGGCCATGACGCGGATTTTTTGGGTGGTGGGACGGTCCGAATCTTCGCAGACGCCGTTAATGTTCACACCGCGCTTGCGCAGGAAATCTTTAAGCATTTTGCCGCCCAGATCCGGCCCGACGACGGAAATCATCACGGGTTTGGCCTCCAACGCCGCTAAGTTGACGGCTACGTTGCCCGCACCGCCGGCTACGAAAAATTCTTTTTTCACATCTACTACCGGCACGGGGGCTTCCGGCGAAATGCGGCTGACCGACCCTTTAATAAAGTGGTCTAACATAATATCGCCTACGACGATAATTTCCTGTCCTTTGCAGGTCTTCAAAATACTTTTTAACCGGGTTTTGTTAGGTTGCATAATTTTCTCCTTAGATGCTTTATTATATCTTTAATTGACCTTGTACTCCAGTAATTCCGCACTAACGCTGCCGATGAACACTTCCGCTTTCATCTTAACGGGCATTTTGCGCTCGTCGTCCGTAAGCCATACTTTCAAACTTTTTCCCTTACTTACAAAAATCCCTTCCCCGCGAAATTGCGGCTCTACTACAATGCACTTAAATTTTCCGGCGGGCGTTTTAACCGTTTCGTGTTTGACCACTTTGACAACCAACGGATATTGTTCTTCGCGGTTGATGATATCAAATACGACGGGCTGTCCTTTCGTAAGTGTTTGGGCGCGTACGAAATACAACGCCGTCAACATATCCAGCACGGGCATAGTCAGCGGACCGGAGATGGAGCGCGAGCCCGATTTTTTATGTACTTCGCCGTGGTACACATTGGCGGGATAGTCAAATAATACCCACTCGTCGCGGCGGTAGTTGCCTTCGCGTAAACTTTGGCTGTAGCCCAGCGAGGAAAAATTTTTTGCATCTAACCACGATAAATTGATGTCACGCACTTTGAACACGGCATCAATGACCGGGGCCGAAAAGGCCGTTGTTTGTATGACGTAGGCCTGTTTACCGTTGGTTTCTATGAGCCCGCGGTTTTTAATGTAAGCGGTGCCTACTTTGGCAAACGAATAATACAGCCCGAATTTTAATTGCTCGCCTTGCCAGGGAGAATTTACGGTTGTGTCGGGGGCGGGGACATGGGCGGCGAGCGGATTTAATTTCCGGGCGCTTAAATCTAAGAGCGGTTCATCCTTAAAAACGGCGGTATCCGGCGCGGGCGTAAAGGCCCACGTGGAACCAGACGGCTCATTTTCGTCAGCCGGGGTGTTGTCCTCGGGGGTTAAAACGGTTTCGTCAGTCAATATGGCGGGGTCAACGGAGGCGGTTTGTTTAGTCGTTTCTTTTTTGGCGGCAGATTTTTTGGTTTCGGCCGGCGCGGGAGAGTCCGTTTGTGAAGTTGTTTCCTGCGCAATCACCGCGGTGTTTTGTGCGGTTGTTTCGGTGGTAGGGGTGCGGTGCCAAAAACAACCGCCACCGATAATAACCGCGCCCAGTAAAACAAGAGTTATTTTGTGCATCATTTTTCCTCGCGTAAAATAAATTTGGCCGCACAGTATAAATCGGCGGCGATGTAATCGGGTTTTAACTCGGGATATTTTTTCAAGTGTTTGGGGCCGTTGGCTGTTTTGACCAAAATAGATTTACAACCCAAGGCATGTCCGAAATCAATATCCGATTTTTTATCACCCACCATAAACGAGCGGGATGCGTCAATGTGATACTTTTTAATCAGTTGTAATCCCAATTTGGGTAAGGGCTTTCGGCACGAACACTTTTGGTCGGGCGTGTGTGGGCAAAAGACAATGTCATCAAAACGCAAAGGGAACAATAACTCACACAAGCGTTGATTGACCGCACGGGCTTGACGCTCGCTAAAATAACCCCGGCCGATACCCGATTGGTTAGACACAATAAAAAAATGATATCCTGCCTGTTGTAATAGTTTTAATGCGGTTTTGGTGCATTTATAGGGGCGAACTTTGGACGGGTCGGACAAATAACCGTAATCGTAAATCAGCGTGCCGTCCCGGTCAAAAAATACGGCTTTTATCATACGCGTTCCTCCGGGTGGGCGGCTAAGTAGCGGTTGCCTTCCTCCTCGCGTTTCCAACGGTTGTGCGCCCATAACCACGACGACGGATTTTCCCGCATCCATTTTTCATAATATCCGATAAGTTGCTTGGTAAACTTCCGTACATTTTCCAGTGAATATTCCGCAGGCGGCAATACCGGGTCGTACACGCGGCAACGCAAGTGACCGTCTTTTTCGCGCACTACGTTGACGGGAAAAACGGGAATTTGCATTTTAATAGCCAAGAGAGCCGTAATCGGTGCAAAGGCGGCCGTGCGTCCTAAAAACGAAAACCACATCTCGCCCGAAACCGTATTTTGGTCAAACAAGATACCGAGCATTTTTTTCTTTTTCAGCCACCGCATACACGTAAAAAACGGTTTATCCTGATGATTACTGTAAAGCGTTACGCCGGAAAAAATGTTACGTAAGCGGTTGATTTCGCGGTCAACATAGGGGTTATCAATACGTTGGGCCAACACGGCTTTGTCAAACCCGTTTGCTGACGCGGCTAACCCAAACGCTTCCCAGTTGGTAAAGTGTCCGATGTGAATAATTCCGCCCGTGGTCCCTTCGGCTTGGCGCAGTTTTTCTTCGCCGTCAATGGAACAATGTTTCTTAAATTCGGGAGTATTAAGAGAGGAAAGTTTAATAAATTCGGCAAAAATAACGCCCATATTCTGCCAGGATTCTACGGCGATTTTGTGCACTTCTTGCGGTGTTTTATCGGGAAAAGCGCGGGCGATGTCGTATTTGACCCGGGTAAAACGTTTTGCCATCACAAAGCGGGTGGCTCCTACGAGATGTTTTCCCAACCAAACGGCCGTTTTATAGGGCAACAGACGCACCGGGAAACAGATGATTTTAAGTCCCACATATTGCAAATAGTGCGGCAGGTTTTTTTCAAAACGGTCGTTAGCCATATTTTTCATTATAGCAATTTTCGGCGGGCAAACCGCTTGTTTTGTTTATGCGTTGGAAATGGTAAAATATAGAAACATTTTTTATCTGAGGAATAGTTATGGATTTAGTACATATCAAAAATACATTAACCAAAAATATCGTCGGACGCGGCGCGTTGTGGGCGGCGTCTAAACTCTACGGGGCGGGTGTGTGGCTCAACCAAAGTTGCTATAAAAACGGTTGGAAAGCCGTTAAAAGTGTCAATTCGCGCGTGGTGTGTATCGGTAACATTACTGCCGGAGGAACGGGCAAAACGACGGCCGTATTACTGGCCGCTACGACGTTAGCTAACGCGGGTGTACGTGTAGCCATTGTATCGCGCGGCTATAAACGACGCCAAAAAACCGATCGCCCCGTCGTGCTGTTTGATAACCCCGATACCGATTGGCGCAGTGCGGGGGACGAGCCGTTTATGATGAGCCGCGTGCTCAGTAAATATAAAGTACCCATTGTAATTTCGCCCAACCGTGCCGAGGCCGCTACGGAGGCGCTGCGCCGTTTCAAAAGCCAAATCATTTTGTTGGATGACGGTTTTCAGCATTATAAATTAAACCGCGATGCGAATGTGGTTTTAATAGATGCCAAAAATCCGTTTGGTAATAAACATCTGTTGCCCTACGGCATTTTACGTGAACCGCTTAACGCGTTGGCGCGGGCTAATTTAGTGGTGTTGACCCATTGTGACCAAGTGTCCGAGCGGGAATTGGAAAATATCAAAGACCAAATCCGTGAGTATAATGATTGTGTAACCCTATTGGAAAGCGTCCACTCCCCCGAGTATTATGTGAACATTTGCACCGCTACGCAAATTCCGCTTGACGGTGTAAAAGGTCCGGTGGCGTGTTTTAGTGCGCTAGGCAGCCCCGAAACGTTTGAAAATACCCTGACGGGACTGGGGTTGGAACTGAAACAAAAATGGCGCTTCCCCGACCACCAATACTATACCGAGGAACACTTGCGCTCGTTTGAAGAAATGCGCGGTGGGTTGCCGCTGATTACCACGTTCAAAGATTTTGTGAAATTTCCCGATAATTGGCGCGATATTTTGAAAAAAGATGTCTATGTATTATCGGTTAATTTGAAAATTCGCGGCGGGGAGAGCGAAATGGATAAATTTATGGATACGTTATATCCTAACTTTACCAAAATTAAATGCTGATATTACTTGGAACGTAATGTGCTATAATGATACTATCTTTAGCATATAGGAGAAATTATGGGAAACTCGATGGACTTTCAAACTATTTTATTTGCGGTAGCGTGTTTATCTACCTTTTTATTTGTGCTTAAGTGGGTGCTTTTTATGGTGGGCGTAGACGACGGCGACGTTGAAGTGGAGAGCGATTTTACGTCAATAAATGATTCCGATGCTTCATTTAACTTCTTTTCTATCCAATCGGTCCTGGCATTTTTTATGGGCTTTGGCTGGAGCGGTGTGGCGGCCTTGCACCAGTTTGGGCTATCGTCGGTAAAATCGGCGGCGATTGCGGTAGTTGTGGGATTGTTTTTTATGGCGGTATCGGCGTATTTGATGCGGTTAACTAAAAAACTAAACCAAAACGTCCGCGTAGATTACAACGACCTTACCGGCCAAGTCGCCAAAACCTATACTGCGTTTTCGCCTAAAGGAAACGGGCAAATTCAAGTAACGCTTAATAAACAATTAACCATCGTGGATGCCACTAACGCTTCCGACGAAAAATTACCCGCTTTTGCAGATGTTGTAGTGCAAAAAGTAGAGCGAAATGTGATTTACATTACTAAAAAATAAGGAGAAACAACATGGAAATCTTACAAGATAACGCATTAGTTAGTTTGTTAATTTCTTTCGGATTTCTTTTTGTGGCGAGTTTGCTGTTTGTAGCCCGCCAATATAAAAGATGTCCTTCCAACAAAATCATTGTGGTTTTCGGTAAAACGTTTGGCAACACGACGGCGCGTTGTGTGCACGGCGGCGGTACGATTATTATTCCGCTGTTGCAAGATTACGGCGTGCTTTCCTTAGAGCCGATGACGACCGATATTGATTTGCGCGGGGCTCTTTCCAAAGGGAACATCCGCGTCGCCGTACCGACGACTATTACGTTCGGTATTTCTACGCGCGAGGGCATTATGATTAACGCCGCCGAGCGTTTATTAGGGCTTAGCAAGAACGAAATTATCGCCCAAGCCAGCGACATTATTTTAGGGCAGTTGCGTTTGGCTATCGCCACGCTGACGATTGAAGAAATCAACCAAGACCGAGAAAAATTCTTGGACCTTATTAACGCCAACGTCAATACGGAGTTAAACAAAATCGGTTTGGAAATCATCAACGTCAACATCAAAGATATTACCGACGAATCGGGCTACATTGACGCTATCGGTAAAAAAGTAGCCGCCGAGGCCATTAACAAGGCCAAGGTGGACGTGGCGCAACAGGAAAAATTCGGGGCGGTCGGCGAGGCCGAGGCCAACCGGGATAAAGAAGTAAAAGTGGCCGAACAATACGCCGCTACCCAAATCGGTAAAGCCAACGCCCAAAAAGAACAGCGCATTAAAACCTCTACGTTGGAGGCCGGCGCCGTGCAAGGGGAAAACATCGCCAAAGCCAATATTGCTGACTATAACGCCGCGCTGGCCGTTAAACAAGCCAATGCGTTAAAACTCGGCGAAGTAGCCAAAGCCAACGCCCAACGCGACGTGTTACTCGCCCAAAAAGAACAAGAAGAAGCGCGCCTTAAAAAAGAAGAACTCGCGCAACAGGAAGTAGAAAAATTGAAAATTCAAGTACAGGCCGATGCCGAGGCGGAAAAACAACGCCGCATCGCCATGGGGCAAGCCGACGCTATCAAAGCGCGTTATTTTGCCGAGGCCGAAGGGGTACGTGCCGTGTTGGAAGCCAAAGCACGCGGGTATGAAAATTTAATTGGGGCTACGCACGATAAGCCGGAAATTGCGACCAGTCTTTTAATGATTGAGAAAATTGAAAAGATTGTGGAAACCCAAGTGCAAGCGATTAAAAATATCAAGTTTGATAAAATTACCGTTTGGGACGGCGCTGCCGGGTCCGACAAAGGTTCCACGACGGCTAATTTTATGCGCGATTTGATTAAATCGCTTCCGGCCATGCACGACCTAGCCAAACAAGCCGGTATTGAACTTCCGCAAGTTCTTGGTAAAGTGGCTAACGGCGAAATGCCGGCCGCTACGCAAAACGATATGCCGACTAAATAAAATTGCTTGTTTGTAACAAAGAGCCCCCGCTTTTGCCTCTATGGTAAATGGCGGGGATTTTTTATCTAAGGGAGGTCATAAATATTAACATAATCACTTTGTTGTTTATTCGTACCCCGCTCCAAACGGACACAAAATTTGCCTGCTCCATCGTGAGCCAGACGTTCCACGCACTGCATTATGCCACCGCTACCAAGACGAAAACCAGCCCCCTCGTACGGCCCGGAAGTCCATAGTCCAAATAGAGTACTCGCACTGCCAATTCCAATCAAAAAATTATCTCCCTTCCGTACGCTATCCGTTCCGGCTGTTGTAAAATAAGGGGACGCGCCATCTGAGCGAGTCAACGGCAAATCAATGTTCATTTCATCAAAATTAGAGGGATAGGACCCATTGGCCATATAATACGCTTCTCTTGCTTGGCCGACACTTTTAACCAAAGTTTTAAGTTGTGTATTGCGCGATTTCCACACCGCTTTTTGGTATTGCGGCAACGCCGCCGCCGCCAAAATGCCGATGATGAGCACCACGACGAGTAGTTCAATGAGTGTGAAACCCATAAAATTAGGTGTCATCCCGGAAATCTTTTGTCCGGGATCTTCCGCTTCCCGCATAAAATAAGGTTGTTGTTTCCTATTTAATAACGACAACATCGTCGGATGCGGAAGATCCCGTGCAACAACTTCACGGGATGACAGATTATTTTTATAATAACTGCTTAATTGATTTTCTTGTTGCATAAATACTTTTCTCCTTAGTTAAATGTCGTCATTCTGAGTCGCCGTTGCTCAGAATCTCAGCCACTTTATAGAACAATATATAAGGCGGAGATGCTGAGCAGAAACTTCTCAGCATGACGTCTGTTTTTATAAACGGCTTTTTACGGCTACAACTATTATCGTTTTTTTTTTTGATGTGTCAAGGGAAATTTTGTTGCCCGACGGAAATAAACTCCATTTTGTTTGCGCAAAAACGGGTAAGAAACGTAGATCGGCAGGGCGGTTATTAAAAAAGTCTATTTTCTCTCGCGATGGAAACTCGCACGAAATCACACGCAACCGTGCAAATAATTATAGAATAATACTATACTCATCACGCGGTTTTCCGGAGTGTGCTAAAATATAAATATGTCATCTAAAAACACAACGCTTGTGCGTGAAAAAATAATCGTAAAAACCAGTATCGTCGGTATTATTACTAACGTACTGCTTGCCGTGTTCAAAGCCGCGGTGGGGGTACTGGCCCATTCTATCGCGGTTATTTTGGATGCCGTAAATAATTTGTCTGATGCGCTATCCTCTATTGTTACGATTATCGGCGTGAAACTGGCTAACAAAGCCCCCGATAAACAACATCCGCTAGGCCACGGACGAATGGAATATATCAGCGCGATGGTGGTATCGGCCTTGGTGTTGTATGCCGGGGTGGCGGCACTTATTGAGTCGGTTAAAAAAATTTTTCAACCGCAAACGCCGTCTTATTCGTGGGTATATTTGGTCGTAGTGTCGTCGGCCGTACTTGTGAAATTGGTGCTGGGCCGTTACGTAAAAGCACAGGGGGAAAAAGTCAATTCCGGGGCGCTGGTGGCATCGGGCGCGGATGCGTTTTTTGATGCGCTTTTGTCGGCCTCGGTACTGGGCTGTGCTATTTTCTATTTGATTTTTCACATTTCCTTAGAGCCCTATATAGGCGTAATAATTTCGTTTGTCATTATTAAAGCCGGCCTGTCTATGTTGCAGGAAACGGGCCACGCTATTTTAGGCCAACGTGCCGACACCCGGCTCAGCCGCCGTATTAAGCAACTTATCAGCGAGGAGCCGCACGTGCGCGGCGTGTATGACCTGATGATTAACAATTACGGGCCGGATAAAAATTATGCCGCCGTTCATATTGAACTGCCCGATACGATGTGCGTGGAAGAAGTGGACCGTTTAACCCGCCGTATTGAAGAAAATGTATACCACAAAACCGGAGTCATTTTAATCGGCGTGGGGGTTTATTCGTACAACACGAAAGGCGGCAAAGCGGCACAATTGCAAAACGATATCCAACAAAAAGTATTAGCGCACGATTGGGCCTTGCAACTGCACGGCTTTTACGCCGATACCGACGAAAAAACCATCCGTTTTGACGTGGTGCTTAGTTTTGATATCGCCCCGCAAAAAGCACTCAAAATTTTGCGTAGCGAATTGCACCGCGCCTATCCGGACTATCAACTGCATATCGTGCCCGATGTGGATATTTCAGATTAAAGGTTTTATTCATGTTACCGCAAGCATTTATTTCGTATACTTCTGCGTTATTCGGTCCGTCACGTTGGGCGCGTTTTTTACAAGCGTTTGACGAGCCGCCCACAACCAGTATCCGCTTTAATCCGTTCAAATACCGTCAAGAGCCGGTTTTTCCAAATACTACGCCTGTGCCGTGGTGTAAGGACAGTTATTGGCTAAAAGAGCGTCCGAATTTTACATTAGACCCGTTGTTTCATGCCGGGGTTTATTACGTGCAAGAAGCGGGCTCGTTGTTTTTAGACCATGTACTTCGGCAGTATGTTACGTCGCCGGTGGTGGCGTTAGATTTGTGCGCCGCGCCGGGGGGAAAATCAACTTTAATGCGCGCCGCCTTACCCGCGGGGTCTGTACTTATTAGCAACGAGCCGGACCGCCGCCGCGCTAACATCTTACTGGAAAATATGCTCAAACAAGGCCACCCGGATGTACTCGTTACGCATAATTATCCGCACGATTTTGCTAAAACCAATGGGACGTTTGATGTGATTTTGGCCGATGTGCCGTGTTCGGGCGAGGGGTTGTTTCGCCGCGATAAAGAGGCCGTAAATGAGTGGAGTTTGGCGAATGTGCAGTATTGCCAAAAACGTCAGCGGCAAATTGTGCAAGACATTTGGCCTTGTTTGCGCCCGGGCGGACTTTTCATTTACAGCACGTGTACGTTTAATACGCATGAAAATGAAGAAAATGTGCGTTTTATCGCCCAAGAATTAGGCGCGGAAATTTTACCTGTAGCTGTGCGTCCCGAGTGGCAAATTACGGGCTCGCTACTTACTGATTGGCGCGAGCCGGTCTATCGTTTTATTCCCGGAATTACGCAAAGCGAGGGACTATTTATGGCTGTACTTCGCAAAAAAGGAGAGGATTGCGGCCCGGCGCTTTTACCTTCTTCGGCGCGAAAATACGCGCAAACCCACCGCCTTATCCACTTGCTTTCCGACGGACTTGCCGCGCCCGAACAAAAAGGAAAAGAACAAATTCCGTCTGCCGCGCAGGCACTTTCTATTACGTTACCCCAAATTGCATACGCGCGCGTGGAATTGCCGTTGGCGCAAGCCCAGCAGTTTTTGCACCGCGAGAGTTTTGCCTTGCCGCCGGATACGCCCCGCGGGTTTGTGGTGGTAACGTACAACGGCTATCCGCTCGGGTTTATGAAAAACGTGGGCGCACGCGCCAATAACCTATGCCCCAAAAACTGGGCTATTCGTCATTTGTAGCGGGGGCTAATTTTTTATATATAATCTATAAGCCGGTACCATAAAATAAATTTATACAAAAGAGGGACTTTATGACAGTAAATTTGCGTACTTCTTTTTTGGGAATTGATTTTGAAAACCCGTTTTTGCTGGCTTCTGCCCCGCCGACGGCTTTAATAGAAAGTATTGATAAGGCCTTTGAAATGGGGTGGGGCGGCGCCGTTCTTAAAACAATTACCCCCGACAATTTGGAAATGACCGAAGCCAGCCCGCGTTATGCCGTGTTATATGATAAAAAACGTATTGTCGGTTTCCAAAATATAGAATTGTTAAGTCATCAAACCATCAAGTATTGGTGTGACGGTATTAAGTTCCTCAAGCAAAAATATCCGCACAAAGTGATTATTGCGAGTATTATGTCTCCGGTGGATAAAACCGCGTGGCAAACGCTCGTAAAAACCTTAAATAATACGCCGGCAGATGCGTTTGAACTTAATTTTTCCTGCCCGCACGGGATGCCGGAGAAAGGAATCGGTATGGCAATTGGAACGGATGCGCAAATATCGGCGCAGATTACGGGGTGGGTTAAAGAAGTAGCGCAAAAACCGGTGTTTGTCAAACTGTCGCCCAACGTAACGGATATGGCCGGTATCGGCCGTGCGGTGGATAAAGCGGGCGCGGACGGCTTGGCCGCTATCAACACGGTACAGGGATTTATGGGGTTGGACCTGTCCACTTTTCAGCCGCTACTAAACGTAAACGGTAAAACCACCTACGGCGGATGTTCGGGCGCGATGGTGCGTCCGATTGGGCTTCGCTGTGTGGCGCAACTGCGTCAGGCAAGCCAACTGCCTATTTTGGGGATGGGCGGTATTTCTACCTGGGAAGATGCGGTGCAATATATGGCAGTCGGTGCGGATGCCGTGCAGGTGTGTAGCGAAGTTATGCTTAACGGTTATAAAATCATCGGGCCGATGCTCAAAGGATTGCAAACGTTTTTGGAAGAAAAAGGCATTCAAACGGTGCGGGAACTTAAAAATAAAGCCATTCCCCTTTTTAGTGCACATAAAGAGTTGCCTAAAACGCCGCTTACTTATCCGAAAATCAAACACGAGGTTTGCGGCCGTTGCGGTAAGTGTATCACGATTTGTGGGGAATCGGAACATCAAGCCCTGCAATTAACCGACGGATATATTTCGGTAGATAAAAAACGGTGCGTCGGTTGCGGCTTGTGCCGGTTTGTATGTCCGGCGGGTGCCATTACAACGGAAAAATAAGGAGTATAACTAAGATGCAAAAACGAAGTGCGCATATTTTATTTGTTTGTCTTTATATTGCGCTGTCCGGGTTGCTTACCGGATGTGCCCACGTTCAAAAAGACGCGCTTTCCCTGTGGACCGACCAAGCCCCTGCCAAACAAGCGTTGGTGAGTTATGTGCAAGCGGTTACGGACCCGAAATCGGAGGATTTTATTCCGGTGGAAAACCGCGTGGCTGTATTTGATTTAGACGGTACGCTTATGTTGGAAACCGACCCGACGTATTTTGACTGGCTTTTGTTTGAACACCGCGTATTGGATGACCCTAATTATCAGGCATCTGCCGAGCAAATCGCCGCGGCGCGGGCTTCGCGTGAGCGGGGGATTTTTCCGGAGTTAAACAACGACCGCGAGCGGATGGTTTCCCAAGCGTACGCGGGGCTTACATTAGACGAATTTTATGATTTTGTGCGTGCCTTTATGGAAGAAGAACAGCCCGGGTTTACCGGTATGAAACGCGGCGATATTTTTTACAAACCTATGTTGGAAGTTGTAGCGTATTTGGTAAAAAATAAATTTTCCGTGTATATCTCCAGCGGTACCGACCGCCTGACAATCCGTCCGCTTGTGGAGAAAAATTTGCCGTATATTCCTCCTCATCAAATCCTCGGTTCGGACAGTACGATTATTGCCGAAGCACAAGGAAATTCCCCGGATCTTTCCTATGTGTTCAAGCCGGGAGATACGTTGGTGCTTGGCGGAAAAAATTTAGTCAAAAACCTGCAAATGAACAAAGTGTCCGGCATCGTGCGGGAGATTGGCGTACAGCCGGTGTTGGCTTTCGGTAATACCATGAGCGATGCCAGTATGATTAACTATACCATTAACAATAATAAATATAAAGCCCTTGGTTTTATGCTCTGTTGCGATGATTTGGAACGCGAATATGGTAATTTGAAAAAAGCCGAAAAAATGCGCAATGCCTCTAAAAAGTACGGTTGGATTCCCGTGTCCATGAAAGAGGATTGGAAAACTATTTACGGAGAATCTGTCCAACGCCGTAAGTAAAAAATCTGAAAAAATAAGTATAAAATTGCTGTGTTATCTACGTGATAACCCAAGAGATAAACCGGAGGTAAAAACGATGAAAAAATGGCTGTGCATAAGTGTGTTGTTGTTAAGTTGTTTGTTCCCGGTCGCGGCGGATACGATATCCTACGATAAAAGCGGCTTTGACAAAATTTATAACGTGGTGGACGATGCCGTCTTTGATTTGCGTTATTATTCCCCGTATAATTTTACGGGCCATAAAATACGCGGCTATAAGGCCCCCGTTGCTTATATGACTAAAGAGGCCCTACAAGCATTAGCCGTGGCCGCCGCCGATTTGCGTGCTCAAGGATACCGCATTTTGGTGTGGGATTCTTACCGTCCTCAAAAAGCAGTAGATGATTTTGTGGAGTGGATTAACGACCCCAGTAATCCCGGAAATAAAAGTTTTTATCCGACGCTTCACAAGTCGGACTTAATTGCCGGAGATTACATTATGCCCAAGTCCGGTCATACGCGCGGGAGCACTATTGATTTAACCATTATCAAGCAAGACGGCTCTTTTGTGGATATGGGGGGAACTTTTGATTTGTTTAGCGAAATATCCCACCCCGACTACAAAAAACTAACTAAGAAACAAAAGAAAAACCGCAAAATTTTGCGTGATGCTATGATTAAAGCGGGTTTTAAGCCGCTGGATTCGGAGTGGTGGCATTTTACACTCAAAAACGAACCTTATCCCGATACTTACTTTAATTTTGATGTGGAGTAAGAAAAATTGAAGTGAAATAAAAAAGGTCTGTGTGAAGCAGGCCTTTTTTAGCACAAATAAGTTGTTAAAAAGAAAATTCTACACTTGCGTCTTTGACAACTTGTTTCACGCTTCC
>Ga0310694_10003954_pt1 | contig 14433 bp, 15 predicted proteins | sample 174DNAGHGhighgp2_FD_203884 | JGI IMG/M metagenome (GOLD analysis project Ga0310694, IMG submission 203884) | Sheep rumen microbial communities from Palmerston North, Manawatu-Wanganui, New Zealand - 1742 DNA GHGhigh gp2 (v2) (version 2) | ecosystem: Host-associated > Mammals > Digestive system... | reverse complement strand
GTAAAGCATGAGAGTAGAGCTGTGCGCATGAGCTGAGCCGAGATTGAGCGGAAGTGTGAATTCCGCGAGATTGAGGCGAAAAGATTGGCTAAATTAAAATGGAAGCGCTGTGTGATAATATTTGGTATAATCTCTGACGAGCCGAATAGGACCGAAGAGGTACGGCGGGAGACTAATGACTTAAGTTAGGATATCTCTATCACAACTAGCCCCACAATCCATCTAATCTTAATAAAAGGAGAAAAGCTAATGAAAAAAGGTTTACTTGCAGCTATGGTCGCATTGTTTGCACTAAGTGGCTGTACAAAAGGTGTTGAGAAAGAATACACCATGGAAATTAAAGAAGCGCCTATCGTAGCGCGCTTAAAAGACGATGAGACACAAACCATTACTGTTGTCCATTGCAAACGTGGCATGAGCCTATTTAACTATTATATCGCTCTTCCGGAATTAGCGGAAGATTTTGTCATGCCAGATAAACTTACTGCCAAAGAGACAGATAAGAAAACAAAATATATTATTATTAATGAGAAAAACAAATCAGAGACAGTATCTGACCACGGATATGTCTTTGTTAAATGGGGAGAAAAATAATGGAAGAAAAAGAATTAACTAGCGTAACGGGTACAGAAGTAGTAGACAACACAGACTACATAGCCGCCATTAAAGAGCTTAAAGAAAATAGTGTTGACCGCTCAAAGTATGATGCTCTAAAAGCGGAGAATAAGAAGCTTCTAGACTCTATCGTAAACGGGACTGAGATCGCTCAGCCAGCAGTAGAAGATAAGAAGTCAGTCGAAGAATTAAGGGCTGCATATCTTAAGGAAGACCAAAGTAATCTAGAATACATTACTAACACCCTTAAACTTCGTGAAGCTATTATTGCTGAAGGCAAACCTGATCCATTCTTACCTATCGGTGAACAAATCATGCCTACTGACGATGACGTTAAGACAGCTGAAAAAGTTGCCCAAGTCTTACAGGAATGCGTTGATTACGCTGATGGTGATAGCTCTGTGTTTACCAACGAGCTACAAAGACGCTTAGTAGACGTCAAAATTAGATAATTAAGGAGATTATTAAAATGGCTGCATTTACAGGTCAATTACGTTCAAATGAAATCTTCTCAGCTCTTTATAACATGATTATCAGCCAAGAAGTTTTCGCAGACAACTTAGGTAAACACCAAACCTTAGTTGACAAAGCCCGCGTTGATGGCGGTTTATATGGTGATACAAAATTATTCTACAGCACTGATGTTCTCAAATCAGTCGCTTGGGGCAATGATGCTGAAGCTGCTAACTTACTTGCACTTCACAGACCAGAAGCTCCAGAATGCCAAGCAATTCATCTTGACATCTTCAGACAAATCTGCTTAACAGTTGACAACTATCTCTCTAAGAGAGCTTGGGCTGATGAAGGTGCATTCTCTTCATTCAACTCTGTTATGTTAGGTTGGATGGGTGAAACCAAGAAAGTTTATGATGGCACATTATACAATGTCTTCATTGGTACCACAAAAGCTGCTGGTGCTGGACAAACAATTAGTGTTAACTTAGATTCTGCTTCTGCTGGCGATCCATTATATGGTTTAACTGGTGTTGAAGCTGAAAAAATGGAAGCTATGTTAATTGCTCAAGCTTTAGCAGACTTAATGGTTGCTATGGGCGATTACAGCAGAGACTTCAATGACTATGGCAATTTACGTTCTTATGCTGAAGACGGCATCAAAGTCATTTGGAACAGCAAATTCGTCAATAAGATTCGTAAAGTTGACTTACCAACTATCTTCCACAAAGATGGCTTAATCGATAAATTCGAAGAAGAAATCTTACCAGAAAGATACTTCGGTGACATTCAAGCAACTGCCCATACAAGCGTTGCTGGTGAAAGAAGTGTTGTTGAAAAAGACTATACAGTCTCAAATGTTACAACTCACGTATTCCCTGGTGATTTAATCCCAGTTGGTGCTAGTGTTGCTGCTGGTGAATCTTATAAAGCTCCAGCTAAAGATGTTATTTGCAAAGTCTTAGTTAAACTTCCTCCATATATGAGTGCATTCGAAGTTGGTACTTCCTTCTTCAATCCAAAGAGCTTAACTGAGAACCATTACTTAACATTTGGTCACAATACTCTTGAATACTTAAAGAACTACCCATTCATTACTGTTCAAGTAAAATAATGGTTAGCATATAAGTTTTTCTCCCGGTGCCGGGCATCACCCTAAACTGCCCACTTTATTTAAACGAGACGTTATCGGAGGATTAAAATGAATATTTTATTACTAAGAGGTTTTAATAATTATTTTAATAGAGTAGTAAAGAAATACTCTACTTTAGCCGATTATAAAGATAACAGTGCTTCTTATTTAAATCTTGCAAATATTAATTTTAATCCTAACGATGGCATTGCTACAGAATTAATTATTGGAAGTACAGATCAGACAGAGAACAATGCTCCTTTAAAATGAGATGAAATTGGCACTCCAGACTATTTAGTTGCTTATGATAATGGTGATGGTGAAAATGTAAATGTAAGCAGATGGTTCGTTTTAGAAAGTGAAAGAACAAGAACAGGCCAATATAGAATTGCTTTAAAAAGAGATGTTTTAGCAGATCATTTTGAGGACATTTTAAATGCGCCATGTTTTGTTGAAAAGGGTATTATTAATGATATTACAAACCCATTGATTCTTAATCCTGAAGGCTCTGTAGTTAACCAAATAAAACAAAATGAAACATTAATTAAAGATGATTCGCAATGCTCTTGATTAGTTGGTTATATTAAAAAAGATTTAAATCAAAAAGTAGTCTCTGGAACACCAAGTTCTGCTATTGATGATGAACAACTAATTGATGATATTGATTTTTTAGATTGTATTGTATTTAAAGATGCAAATGGTTCTATTGTACAAAATAAAACAAAAACAGCTGTTTATCAAACTGGCGGTTCTAAAATAGTTACTGAAATTGTATATCAACATGCACATACAGGTAGTGCAAATACTAGATATGGAATTGAAGCAAGCGCTGATGCATCTACTCCAACATGAACTTCAGCTGGCGATAAAACAGCAAGTTCATATTACGGTTTAACAAATGGTGCTTTCTATAATACAAATTATTGGCTCCCAGCAAATGTAATTGGGGATGACCCAACAAGAATTACCAATGCTTCTAATAGCAATAGTGTTGTTATTGCTGGTTTTAATGCTTTAAAAAATAGCTTAAAATCAAGCACACTTTCAATAAATAATTTAAGAAGTGAGCCAAGCACATTAGCAAGTTATAATGGTAAATATATTCTCAGAAATAATGTTTTATATAAAGTTACAATTACTTTAAATTCAAATGTTTCTACATATTTCCAATCATATGCATTTAGTGATGATGCAAATATTTCAGCATTTGTTAATGCTGTAACAAACCAAATTGGAAACATTTCAACAAATTCAACTTCTGCACAAGTTATGTCTTATTTATTAGCCTGCAGAGTCTATGATATTATTGCAACTGAAGCAGTTGTTCCTGGTACATTGTCTGTAACAATTCCTGCACACAGTGATAGAAATGGTATTAATAATGAGTTATTTGATATGTTTATTATGCCATATTTACCTGACTGGGACAATGGTGTAATTAACTATGGCGGCGCTACTATAAATAGCGAAGATTCAATGTTTATTGCACAAAATATAATGCAAGATTTACAAGTTCAAACTTCTGGTGCAGAAGCTTATGACTTACAATTATTACCATATTGCCCAATGGATTTACCTTTTGGTTATGATTTAGCTGGTTTAACAGAAACTAAAGATTATGTATGGGTAAAAGATACAGATAATAATAAAAGAACAATTATTTTCTTCCCAACCACTGCAAGTTTTACTAAAAATATTCCATTAGCAAAAACTCTTGGTGGCACAAAAACTAAACAATTTAAGTATGAAGGCCAGCACAGAATGTATTGGAAAGATGACGAACAATATTGGTTATTAGAGTCTAACCAACCAATTATAGTTCCAGTTACTGATGAAAATGCTATTTCTAATATGCAAGTTTGGGCTAATCATAATTTAACCCAAGTACTTAGTTGAGAATTAGAAGAACTTTCAGGTCTTGATAATTATGGTGCTTTATATTTGACACTTATTTGGCCAAATGAACCGCAAGAAGAAGAAACTGTTGATTTAGATTTAACTTTTAATTATAATACTACGTCTGAGATTACACCATTAGAATTAAAAGTTAAAAATGAAACAGAATTTATGAGATTAACTTCACCAAACTTTAATAGTTTGTTTGAATTTAAGTTAACTAAATTCTCACCAATTGTTGGGCCAAATAACTATGGCGGTTTTTATGAAATTAATGTAGACTGCACATATAAGCCATTTAACCCATATATCAAATTAAACCCAGATTTTAGTGGTGTTTATGGAACTGACTGGAATGACGCTACCGGCTTAATTTTAAGTGGTGATTTCAGCTTATCAATTTTATCAGACCCATGAAAACAATATGAATTAAATAATAAGAATTATCAAGCAATATTTAATAGACAAGTTCAAAATTTAGATATAAGTCAAGAAATAGCAAGAGATCAGCAACAATTTAAAGCACTTACAGGGGTTCTTACTGGCACTATTGGTGGTGCTATGGCTGGTGGCAAAATGGGTGCTAAAACAGGTAACCCTTATATTGCTGCTGGCGGGGCAGCTGCAGGCGCATTAGCTGGTGTTGCATTAGCAGGTATTAATGCAGCTAAAAATGAAGAATGGTTAGCTAAACAATTACAAGAAACTAAAAGTTATACAATTGATATGTATAATTATCAATTAGGTAATATTCAAGCTTTGCCACAAACTATTACAAAATCTTCACCACTTACTTATAATAATAAAATCTGGCCAATATTAGAAGAGTTTGGTTGCACTGAACAAGAAAAACAAGTAATTGAAAATAAAATTAGATATAATAGTATGAATATTATGGCTATCGGTACTTTAAATGAATATATGACTTCAAGCGAAATTGATAAAGTATATGTTAAAGGCCAATTAATTAGATTAGAAACAATTAATGATGATTTCCATGTTGTAGATGCTATTTATCAAGAAGTCAATAAAGGCTTCTTCGTTATACAAGGAGAATAATTATGGGAGCAAAATTACCAGATTTAGAAACTTATTGGCAAGCAGGTATTGATCCAAGAACAGGATTACCGCTTAAATTTAGTAATAGACGTTGCTTAAAAGATGATATCAAAAAACAATTAAGAATTAAAGATGAGCAAACTGCTATTAATAGATATAAATGGGAAAATCTGCCTGCAACTATTACAAGCGAATACTTAGAAAGAATGCTTTATTATAAGGGACAATTATGTTTCTTCTATGACAAAGACTTAGAAGAGTTCTATTTCATGCCTTATGCATTAGACGGAACAATTGATTTTTATGGACGTTTTAACACAATTCATCCAATTCCAATGACTTCTGGAACAGATGATAAAGGAAATAAAGCACAAGCTCAGTATTTAGCTCAAAAGAAATTAAAGTGCATTTACGACGAAACTCAAATTAAAGAGAATGATCCTAATACATTGACTATTTTACTTAAAGATTATTCAGAGCAATTAAGTCAAACTATTATTCCTCGTGTCAGCTTACAAGACTCATTATTAGACGTTATGTCTGACTGCATTCCATTCATGAGAACAGCATTATTGCTTTCTACAGGTATTGAGGGTATCAGAGTAAACGACGCTGACCAACAAGACGATATTACAGCTGCTAACAGAAGCATGGAAAATGCCGCACTTGTAGGCGACCCATATGTGCCAATCGTAGGCAGCGTAGAATTCCAAGAATTAAATAATGGTTCTGTAGGCAAATCTGAAGAATTCATGCTTGCTATGCAATCATTAGAAAACTTCAGACTATCTACTTATGGTATTGATTCTTCTGGCGTTTATGAAAAGAAAGCTCATACACTTGAAAGTGAACAAGACATGAATAAATCACCGGCTGAATTAATCAGTAATGATGGTTTAGCACTAAGACAAAAATTCTGCGACTTAGCAAAAGCAATTTGGGGTCTAGACATTAAAGTCAGCGCAGTTAAAGTTGAAGCTTCTGAAGGCGCTGAAGATACTATAGATGAAGAAGAAACTTCTTCTGAAGATAATGGAGGTAAAGATAATGAGTAATTCAATGTTACCACAATACTCTACAGTATTATTTACAGACGTTTGGGATGATGTTAGCGAATTCTTAAGCGATTATTCAAGTATTGGAATTCCAACTACAATTGCGTCTGATACAAGTGCTACTACATTATTCTATTTGCTTTATGCAAAATATGGCAATACCCCTATTGCTAATAATGACATAACTCAATTCAAATACAAAATATTCAGCATTATATTCCAATATGGTCCAACTTGGGAAAAGAAATTAAACATTCAGGAAACAATCAGAGGACTTCAAGAAGCTGATTTAATGGCTGGCTCAAAAGCTGTTTATAACACAGCCCTTAACCCAAGCACTGCACCAAGCACTGGTTCATTAGATGAATTGACCTACATCAATTCTCAAAATACAACAAACTTAAAAAGAAGCAAATTAGAAGCTTATGGAATGCTTTGGGAAATGCTTGATGACAGTTTAACTGCTAAATTCATTGAGAAGTTCGCTGTTTGCTTTAAAAAATTCGTTTACCCAGAAAAGCCACTATTATATGTTTCTGAAGATGAGGAGGAAGAATAATGGACATCGATATCATCACACAATACGTTTTAGCGATTGTACCTGCATTTACTGCAGTAGTCGGCATGATTACTACTTTAGGTGTGGCAATTGGAAAGATTAAAAAAGCCAATGCAGAAACTAAAGAAGAAGTCGTTGCTTTATCTCAAACTGATAAAGAATTAAAAAAACAGCTAAGAGATGTTCACAAAGAAAATGTTGAACTTAAAAAACAATTAAATGAAGTAACTGCAAGAATGAAACATTTATATTTTGTTGAAACTCCAAATAAGGAGGAATAATCTATGTGAGGCTCTAAATATACTAAGGCCTGCAGACGAAAGCTATGGTTATTTAGGATATTAGACTGGATTTGCTTGGCCGCACCATTAATTATTTACGTAGTAGTTGCATTGTCTAATGGCGAGGTATTAGTAGCACAAAAAGTAGCTGTTGTGTCTACTGCTATGATTGCCATAATGCTAACTGTATTTAACGCCATTTCACAAAAGAAATTGCGTTGCCCTATATGAATTGTATTAATAGGCCTTTTCGTTGCCATACGAGACTATTTGATGCCATTAATCATAATTCTCGCCATCACTTCTATATTAGACGACTTGGTATTTACGCCAGTCATAAGCTACTACAGAACAAAACTTATCTCAAATAAGGCTATTGACGAGAGACTTCCAGATGAAAAAGAATAAAGTATTAGAAGATTATAATAACAGACAGGACGCTTGAAAAGCTAAGATCAGATTAGAACCAAGCAAATGGAAAAGATTTTGGAAATGGGTTTGATATTTAATAGCCTTCCCATGAGTCTGAGTCTTCTATAATATCAGAGACTGGCGAACTGCTATAGTGTTCGTGATAACGTTCTTAGTCTTATCTTCCGAAGTATGGGTCCCGTACTTACTCGGTGTTATATTCAATAATAATTGACTTATAGGGGTCGGGACCGCCTGTTGGTTATTCTGACTTGGCCCAGGCACCCCATTTATGGTCATTTGCATTATTGCAACGATTGGAGTAAAAACTTTATGGAACAAGATTACAAAGAAGAAAGCAAATTAAGTAAAATAATTGCCCCTGACGTAGAAGCCAGAAAAGAAATAAGAAAAACTTTAAATGATAGCGCTTATTTCATTATTATTGGTTTAATCTCATTATTGGCAGTATTCATTCCGCCATTGTTTATGGGCTGTTTAAGCTCAGATATCGGACTTGCATTCCCAAAGAACTTAGAAGGCTGAATATTATATTGCGTAATGAATATAAGCACTGCTATAGCTAATATTTCATTGCTTGTATTGTTTAAGCTTCAAGCTAAGAAAAACGCACGAAACAATGACAATTTCAAAAAAGCAAATGAGATTTTAAATAGACTTGCTGGCAAAAAAGAAATATGGATTCCAAGAAGTCCAGCTAGAATGGACGCAGGCGATTATACTAAAAAGATTGTCGCCATCGTAGTATCTACATTTACAGCCAGCATTACACTCACATCGTTGATACTTAGCTTTGACTGAATGACGCTTCTCAGTTGTTTGGTCTCAATAATAATCACGTTATGCATCAGTTGAATAACAATGCTTAACAATGAAATTTATTGGACTGAAGAATACATTTTATATGCAGAAATGATTGAAAAACGTGAACAAGAAAAAGCTAAATTAAATATAGAAAAAGAAAAAACTTTACAAGAACCGGAAACGGAGAAGGAGACAACAGAATGTTAAGTTTTGGAAACAAAGAATTTAGAAATTTACAAGAACAAGTCTTGAAGAACATGAAAGATATTCAAGACATGGAAGAAGGCGCAACGGTTTTAGCCGACTTTGGTATTAAAATCGTCGGTCAAGTTGACAGCGCAAATGATTTGCCAAATCCTGCCACTTATGAAGGCGATTATGGCGACGCTTACATCGTAGGTGAAAGCGAACCTTATAGATATTACATTTTTACTAGAGCGTTTGAAGGACAAGAAAATCCATCTTGGTTTGATTTAGGTCAATTCCCAGTTCCAGGCCCACAAGGTGCTCAAGGTGAAAAAGGCGATACTGGCGCAACTCCAGTAATTGGTGCAACAGTTGGAAGTGTATCAACATTGAATCCAGGTCAATCTGCTACTGCCTCTGTTAGTGTAAGTGGTACTGCAGCTCAACCAACAATGACTTTCAATTTTGCAATTCCACAAGGCGCTCAAGGTATTCAAGGCCCTCAAGGCCCACAAGGTCCTCAAGGCCCAAAAGGTGATACCGGCGCTAAAGGTGAAAAAGGTGAGCAAGGCGGCTTAATTGATATTGTGGGTATTGTAGCTACTGCTGATTTATTGCCAGCTCCAAGTACACTTCAAAAATTAGATGCTGCTTATTTAGTTGGTGCAAGCCCAAATTATGAATTATATGTTCAAGTTGGTGAAACACCAAGCACAGCACTATGGACAAATTTGGGTGCTGTTAATGAAGGTACTGTTGTTACAATTAATGGTACTCCACAAACTGTTTGGGAAGCTAATACAAAAGTATCTGTTAGTGATGGCTATTTAATGAATACATTATATGGCCAAGCTGCTGGTACAGGTAATGGTCAAACTCATGTTCCATATGGTACTTCAGCTACTGCTAATAATATTGTTCAAAGAGATATTAATGGTCAAGTATTAGTTCCAGAAACCCCAACAGCAAATAATATGGCTGCAAGTAAAGCATATGTCGATGCTAATGCAAGTAATTCACCAATTCAATACCAAGGTGATTTAATTGTTGGTGATAGTCAAGGCAAAGAAAGTAGATTAGCTGTTGGTTCAGCTGGTCAAGTATTAACTGTTAATTCAACGGGTAATGGTTTAGAATATACTGATATTGAAGGTGTTCCAAGTTATACAAATACAGATGCAGATAAAGCTTTAAAAGTTAATTCTGCTGGTACTGCTCTTGAATGAGCAAGTGCTGGTGGTGATACAGTAGTTTCTAAACTTATCACAAATAATAAAACTCAAGGATATTTATTAGGTAATGATAAAACATATAGTGTTAATCCATCTCGTTCTTCAGCAAATAATGTAAATTCACTTTTTGTTCCAGCAATAACACAAACTACAACCACATTTAACCCATATGACATTATATCTTTTACTAACAGTATGTCAAGCCCAGTTAGCGTTCCACAAGGTGCTGATGGAAGTATTTATTTAGGCACAGTTGGTAATACAGTTTATAGTTCAATTGGCAGTATTATTGCAGGCAAAGCCGGAATTGGTAAGCAAGAAGGTGGAGCTTATCACAGTATTGTAATGGGAGATGCTTATGTATCTCAATCAGGAACCACTAATAATTTGCTGATCAAAGATAGCATTATTTTAACTGAAAGTAATTTTAGAGCATCAGAGTCCATTTCTGTTCATTCTCCAAAAATAAGAGGTTCATTAATATTAAATTCACAAGATCAATTAGATTTAGGTAGAGCTGATTACAATGCTCAAGAATATAGTGGCTGTATTATTGTAGGACCAGGACATAAAATTTCAACAACAATTGGTAAGTATGGCGTTAATGTTATCGGTGCTTATGGCACAATTACAAATCCTGCATCTCCAGCTAAACTAACAGTAGGTTGTGGTAGTAGCACAAGTGCTAGAGCAAACTGTTTTGAAACAGGTAAAAACTCAACAGACGGCTGTTATATTACAGTTGGCTCTACAAAGCTTACAGAAGCTCAATTACAAGCTTTATTAGCAACATTATAATAAATATTAACTAAATAAAAAAGAGGTCTTAAATGGCCTCTTTTATTTTTTAATTAATTCCATATTTTTTCTTCATAAACTTTGTGTTAATATGTCTTTGTATTTATAAGCTCTGACGTCTTCTTGCTCGATTATATTATCTCTAAGCTCTGGAATAAATGTATCGTTTATATATCTTTTCATGGCTACAGAAGGCTTTTTTTCGCCATTGTAAGGACAAATGATATTACCATCTCATATTGTGAACCAATCGCCTTGATCTTTACTAAATTTAACTATCATAATAGGTCTTGTCAATCTGCCTTTATATAGTAATTCAAGGTCTCTGACTACTTTATTAGTGAAGTTTCCGGTTCCGGTATCTATTTCGTTAGCTAATGCTTTTTTACGTCTTTCTTCATAAGCTTTGTTATTTGGAATATAATCTATTACGCAGTGTTTACGCTTTAGTTTATATACACCGAATTCAACAGGAATAAAGCCAAACATAGCCATTAATTCAGGGCAGTCTTCGGTGTTATTTAACATCATGAATACCCTTACATTATCGCGTTCTGAACGAACAATGTTTTCTATTTGCATCTTTAGATTATATACGACATCAAATGTTCTTCTTTGACCCTTCTCAAGTGCAACTTCATCAATAATAATATTGCAGCCTTTAAAAGTCGCTTTATCGAATATTGCAGCACCTTTGTTATTATATGCATTACTTAAGCCATATACGCGACATAATAAGTCTTTACCAATAAATATACTATCACCTTTAACTTTAACATTTTCTAAGTGATATTTACGAACTAATAATGGCTCAAACATCTTAGCTGCGTTGTTCATTAACATATTTTTAATAGCAATATCGTTTAATCTCATTCAATAAAATGGGACTTTATATAATTTGCTTTTAGGATTAAAGAATTTATTCAATACAAAGTCCTGAACACTAAAAGTCTTACCTCTTTCTCTCGCGCCCGCACATATATATCAGTTGCATCATTGATTTCCAAGTAATGATCTAATAGTATATCATTCTTTTTCATCATATAATTTCTTCTTAAAAGCCTTTTGGTCATCAGCTTTTCTAAGTTGCTCATATTTCTTTGCAGCTATCTTTTGCTCTTCAGTTTTTCTCGCCCTTGCCATATTACATTATTTCCTCTATTTCTACATCTTCTGGACTATTTGTAACATCAATAAAATAGCTTTTGCCTTCTGCATTTAACACATAGCCATTTCTATTTTTGTCCCAAGTGAGATTATCTTTTATAGATTGATATTTACCCTTGCTTCTGCTTACGTTTTTAAGCTTTTTATAAGCTTCTGAATGTTTTGTCTTAATGGCTTCAATCAAGTTCTCACGGCTACGTTCTGGAGCTTTTAAGAACGTTTCTGTTCTTGCTTCTTTTTTAGCTGCCTCTTTGATTGAGATATCGTCTTTTGCAGCTCTGCTTTTAACTCTGCGCTTGAATTGTATATATGACACATCGGCTTTGTCTTTAACTTTGTCATATTCTTTTCTGATGTTTTTATAAGCCGCCTTGTTTTTGGCTTTTTGTGTTTTGCTTAATTTTCTTCTTGCCATATTTCATTTACCTCTAACTTAAGTTCTTCTCAATTTAGACTATAATAATTTATTCTTTCTACAGAAACATCATAGTCTTTTAGCAGATCATATTTTCTGCCGTTTTTCTTTTCGAAAGCCTTAAACCAGCTTTTCGAAATGCCACGGTATGTTGGGTCTTCGTTATTGATTTGATATACGTTTCCAACATAACTTAAAGTATCGCATTTAATTTCTTTAAATTGCCCAATCTCAGTGCCTAATTCGAGTTCTGGGCGACGTTTTCTGCTAAATATAGCATCTGTATTCCAGAACAATGTATCTTCGTCTATAAGCTGTTTTATGACTTCATTGCAGCTATTGACTACATAGCTTCTAAGAAATGGGTTGTATCTTTGACAATAGCCAATTGGTAAGTTAAGCATTGCTTTCGCTTCAAGCTTTTTATTGCCAGTGCTATTCTTTTTTATATTATATCATTTAAGTAAGAAATCTTTTAGTTTTTGTGGTGTATCTATTAATTTGAATTTTACATCGGCCATATAGCCAGGCTTTACCATTGATAAGTCATCATCAAGTATAAACCCAATCTCGTCTTTTTTGACTTTAATTTGGTCTGGCCAATTTGCTATAATTGGGTTATGTAAATCTGGTATCTTTTTTAATAATGTATTTGCATATGCGCTGTTAAGGTCATATTCATAGCAGTCCTTCAACAATTGCTTTTCGTATTTTCTGTTATAATCCAATATTGGTCTTGCGCTGCAAACATATTTGCCGGTATATTGATCCAAATATCTTTCTAATCTTTCGATATTGTATTCTTTTGCTTTTGGTATTTTATATGCTTTGCTCATTTCTTTGAAACAGTCGATGCCGCTTTGTTTGAATATGTCTTCGTTATTTAAATCGAATATATATGTGCAAGGCGTTCCAAAGTCATAGTATCTTGTGGTTATTTCTAATTTAGTATCTTTAAGTTCAATTATCATATATTGACTTAGGCTTACTTTAGACATGTTGTGAGCTATTTTATAGCTTTCAATGCTTTTATGAGGCTGCCCATTACCAATTTTAATAACAGACAGCCCATAATAGTTTATCAATGAAAACATTTTATTTATTTCTTTTGCAGAAGTAATAATCTGTTTTCTTTTTAGAATATTTATTGACATCTATTCTCTAAATATTCAACACGGTTAACTAAGTTAATAATGACTTTCTCTAAGGTATCAATTCTTTCTTTTAATCTTTTTATTTCTTCTTTGTTATCGCTTAATAATTCTTCGTTTAATTTTTTTGCAGCTTCCTGAATAGTCATATTAGTCATTCTCCTTTATATTATATTTAGCAGTTAATACTACAGCTAATTCATAACTTCCGCCATTGATTTTAATATCATGAACGAATTTTGCCAAATCTGTTTGACTTGTTTGATATGTTTTTGTTGTATATTGATTTACATTGCATCTTGCGTTATCGATAAATCTTTTTGCTAAGTTTTCGCCAACGCTCAATATTTGTAAGTTATCTGGTCTATTATCATATGGGTTATTATTAATATGATCTACAACTTCTTTGTCAGCTACGTCGCCTTTGAACCATACATAGATGACCCTTGATAATGGTAATGTGATAACTTTTTGATTATAACTGAATGTGATTATCGGATAGCTTTTATCGGTTGTGTATTTGTGTTTGCAGACTGCGTTTTGAATACTTAATCTTTTATTAATTTTATTAATGCTATTGTTTTTATACCAATAACGATTAACGTATCATTGTTTTGACGCTTCATCCCAATGAATGTCAGTAATGCCCCAGTCAATGAGCATTTGTTTTGTTAAGGCTTTTCCATATTCTCTTGCCATAGTTTTTCTCCTGGTTATTTGGTGGGTCATTTTCCGTCGCCCTATTTAATTTAGCCAATCTTTTTTGACTATTTTTTAAATTTTTGAATTATTTAATATTATCATTTATTTTGCCGCCAAACAACTCATCAAGTACTTAAGGCGGCTTTATAGGGAGTTAATGAGACAGAGTTTACTCAACTTTGTCTTACATATTATTTTAGCAGATTATTTTTTAGAAATTTTTCAAAATTTGAGATTTACCAAATATCTGCGCAGCAGATGAATAACAGAGAATAATTTATTATTCGATGATTATCACACAGCGCTTCCATTTTAATTTAGCCAATCTTTTCGCCTCAATCTCGCGGAATTCACACTTCCGCTCAATCTCGGCTCAGCTCATGCGCACAGCTCTACTCTCATGCTTTACTCTCACAGCTTAAGGGCGCCGGAATAGCGAGTGGTAGCGAGCGATTGCAAGGCGCCCGTATCATAGATCATATATGCTTGCTTCGTC
>Ga0310694_10003953_pt1 | contig 14435 bp, 7 predicted proteins | sample 174DNAGHGhighgp2_FD_203884 | JGI IMG/M metagenome (GOLD analysis project Ga0310694, IMG submission 203884) | Sheep rumen microbial communities from Palmerston North, Manawatu-Wanganui, New Zealand - 1742 DNA GHGhigh gp2 (v2) (version 2) | ecosystem: Host-associated > Mammals > Digestive system >... | reverse complement strand
ACCTTCCTCTCAGAACCCCTACGCATCGTCGCCTTGGTGGGCCGTTGCCCCGCCAACCAGCTAATGCGCCGCATGCCCATCCCGGACCGACGGATCTTTCACCCAAAGGGCATGCACCCTCAGGGCATATGGGGTATTAGGCCCAGTTTCCCGGGTTTATCCCCCTGTCCGGGGCAGGTCGCATACGTGTTACTCACCAGTGCGCCGGTCGCCGCCAAAGGTATTGCTACCCTCGCGCTGCCCCTCGACTTGCATGTGTTAAGCCTGTCGCTAGCGTTCATCCTGAGCCAGGATCAAACTCTTCGTTGTTGTATTATCGTTTTCTTTATTTCTAAAGATTAAAATGAAAACGCAACACTCGACCGAATTCCAGTTTGCTTTCCTGGCCTCTAATTTCAGGTTGAATCTCGTATCTTACTGCCTGTCGTACATCGTTTTAAACGACTTGGAATCGACGGGAACAACTATTAAAATTGTCCCTTGTCTCTTGTACTACTTGTCACTGCAAACATGTCAAAGAGCTATTGTTTAGCGCCACACCAGTGGCGAAAAGCGGTGCAAAGGTACTGCCATTTTTGAAACTGGCAAATTTTTTAGCAACTTTTTTTCATCGAAGTTATTAACAGTTCGCTCAAAAACAGCTTCAACAACCTGAAAAACAAGTGGTTGAAGCACTAAAAAATTTTTTGAAAAAATTTTAAGTTTTTTTGAAAGCAACGGTAAATGTGACGAAAATCGCGCACAAAACGATTATTGCATCATGCGGTAAAGGCGGATGCCGATATTGCTCTTGGAACGCTCGAGATACCTGAACAGGGGTATAGACTTGCAGGCTTGGCGGCGCAAGCCAACAAGATAATCGCTACGAATCCAAAGAACTTCTTCATCTGGTCAAATGATTGTTATCCGTCGATTATTATCATTTCATTCATACAAAATTAATTCCAGCAAAGCGTTAACGTCGGCAATACCGACTTCGTTGTCACTGTTCACATCATAAGCTTCTTCATTAACACCACTCAAGATGGCATCAATCAACGTATTGACGTCTGCAAGATTGATTTCATAATCACAATTAAGATCACCCAAGCTGAGGCTGATGCCAACAATATGTTTAAACCACATCCAATCATTAGCAGATTTATAATCTTGTTTAGCAGTAACCGGCACCCTTAACAGTGCATTTTTTTTGCATTCGGAAGAGAATGCAGACCATTCAATGGCAGGTGGACAGAGTGCCAAACACGTCACTGTGTCGAGGGCATCGCAATCATAGAACGCTTGACCATCGATCTTAGTTACCGAGTTAGGAATGGTGATACTGGTCAAACCATTGCAACCAAAGAATGCAGAGCCACCGATAGAGGTAACGGAATTAGGGATATTGACGCTAGTCAGACCACCGCAGTCACGGAATGTTTGATTTCCGATGGTAGTGACCGATTGGGGGATGTTAACTGTCGTGATTTTGGAACCTTTTAAAAAATAATCTGGCAATACTACAACTTCATCACCAATCGTGACTTGTTCTATATTTATAGTTGGCATTTCTCCATTTGAAGAGCAATTCCTAGCATTCCAAGTAAGGTTTGTAATATTGCAACCTTCGAATACCCTGTAGCGAATCTCGGCTAAAGATTTGCCAATAGTCACGCTACCCAGGTTGATGTCGTTAGCGAAAGCTTGTTCGCCAATGTAATTGACAGCGTCGGGGATGTCAATGTCAGTCAATTTTTCACAGCCTGCAAACGCATTGCCACCAATACGAGTGACAGAGTCAGGAATAGTGATGCTGCTCAGACCACTGCAACCATTGAATGCCCAATCTCCGATAGTAGTGACCGATTGGGGGATGTCAACTGTCGTGATTTTGGAACTATTCACAAAATTAACTGGCAATACAACGACTTCATCACCAATCGTGACTCGTTCTATATTTCTAGTTGGCATCTCTCCATTTGAAGAGCAATTCCTGGCATTCCAAGTAAGGTTTGTAATATTGCAACCATTAAATGCATAGCGACCAATACTAGTGACAGACTCAGGGATCGTGATATCAGTAAAAGAGCCACCGTATTGGAACGCAGCTTCGCCAATGGTTGTGAGGGAATTAGGAAGATTGATGTTCTTCAATCTACAGCTGGCGAACGCCTCCTTGCCGATAGATGTGAGGGAATTGGGAAGAGTGATGCTAGTCAAGTTAGCGCAATCATAGAACGCTTCATCTCCAATGGATTTAAGACTAGTAAAGAATTCCAACTCATCAAACGTGGTCATATCAAAAGACCAACAAAAATCATTTGCGGCAATTTCAGTTACAGCAGCAGCCTCTTCCTTGCTAAGGGTAGCATCATCGTTAGTATCCCAACGGATCAAACATTTAAATTCTACATTGAAATCAGCAAATTGTATTTCATCTACAGGTGTTTGCGATTGATTGGTTGAAACATTAAAGACTGCGTACTGAGAATAAGGATAGCTCAACATATCATTTCCTGAATCGTTAACAGTGAGCAGGAAATAGCCATCACAGAGACCACCCCATCCCCAGTTGATATGAAAGTAGCCATTCTGATCATAACCATCGCAGACAAAAGCATGACTTTCGCTTTTATCATTATAGCCAGAATAGAGAACAGGGCGATTGCTTTTCAATTCCGTATAAACCATTTCCTCCCATTGAGCGTCAGAATAATCCCAACGCCACTTACTATTCACCTTTGAACTGTATTTAAAATATTTTGTCAATTGAAGTTCCTGCATTCTTGCATAAGACTCATTTAAGACATAGTCCACCTGAGCTGCAGCACCGCAGTATTGCATCAGTCGAGCTACAGCCTGCTTTTGAGCTTCGGTCGATGTATTATTATACTCATCAACCATATTATCCCAGTCAAAGGCTGAACCAGCAGGGATGGCATCAATACTGAAATGCTTGGTCCGAGTGGTGTAAGCAGGAATCTCTCGTACAGTTTGATGAACTGAACGGGCGCGGTGATAATACATCACCTGGGCCAAAGCCGTTGCCACACTTCCGGTCGAGCAATGCACCCCATCAATTATCGGACAATATGTATTGTAAGGCTCATATTGACCCCACTTAGAGGTCAACTTCGGTGCTATGGGAGAATGATTAGATGATACTCGTGGAAATCGGGCTGCGGGGGCGCCGTGGTCCTGCAAAAACTTAATCTGACGGGCATATTCATCCAACCACCATTGCACATTGACTGGAATGTCTTCAGCATCAAACTTACCCTCATCACTATATCCCAATATGGAGGGAGTGCTATCGTCGCCAGAGGCGATAACAAAGCCATTACCTTCATCGATGTTAAACACATAATAAGGTTGCAACTCAGCCGTTGGGGATGTACCCACCTGCACCCGATGCAACGATGAGGCAGTTAAACTTGCACCCTGCTGCTTCATGAATGACTGAACGTTGTTCTGAACCTGTTGCAGCGTAATGGGACTCGCATAGACTTGTGCAATAAGTCCCGACACGTTGACAACCACCACAAGCATCAATAAACGAAAGCTAAAATTTTTCATGACAAAATAATCTGAAGAAGTTAATTCACTGTTTAATGTTTTTATTGAAACAAAGATTCCTGCGAAAATACAAAAAAACAATCAACTCGGCTAATAACACTAAAAAAAATTGACTGATATTATATATAATGTGATACAATCGGTAGATAACTCATGAGATATCGTCAGCAAGATTGCCCAACAATCAAAAGGGATTGCGGGAATCGGACTGAAATAACCGAAAACAAGGAGAACAACTAAGGCATCATGCGGTAAACGCGGATGCCGATATTGCTCTTGGAACGCTCGAGATACTTGAACAGGGGTTTAGACTCGAGCATGACCTTTCCACCCGACATCGACGCGTCGAGCAGATAGGGATCGCCCTTGTCGTCAACGACGATAATGCCATTGTGGGAGACATCCAGTCCTTCCATCTTGGTCACCAATGAAACGAAGTCGCCCGAACGCAAGGCAGCCTTGACCTCCTTGTCGTTAAGCCACGAGCGCTTGAGATATGGGAAGCGGTGGTTGCGCAACTCGTGCTGCCGAATCTTTTCCACCATTGCGGAATCATTCTTAAGCTGGCGGTAACTGTCGGTGTGATGCGTCATGAAGTCAATGTTCTTGATCATGTAGTCGGCATGTGGAATGTCAGGAGTCACCTCTACGAGATTGCCGCGCACGTGATTGTCGATGATCCATTCGCTCATGTAGTGAATCCTGGTAGCGTAATCACCCATCTCACCGCCACGGTAGCGTACATTCTCGATGTTGGCGGCAAAGTCACGCCAAGAGTAGCGCCCTGCCAGCGTGGCCCGCGTGAGGGCGTAGAGCGTTTCGATAAACGTCAGGCAATCGAGCTGATGGACATTGATGGTGAGCACTTCCTTGTCGGCCTCGAGGGTGTGAGCGACATAGGGTGTACCCAACAGTTGCCGGGCGTAGAACTCGACGAGGGCATTGGCCTCCTTGAGTCCGCTCTCCATTCCTTTTTTTAGCAGATTGTTGATGACGATGGTATCGCTGTCGCAATGGAAGCGCATCTGGCTCATCGTTGCGGCATTGGCCACCTGATGTGAATTCTGTTGTGACGAACAGGCAAACAGCAGGACGGCTATCAGGAATAATAACTTTTTCATTTTATTCAGGTAAGGTTATATTTATATATAATAATGTGAAACAAACGAAACGATGGGGCAAATAGTCTTTACCAATTGCCATGGAGCACCCTGCCGATGAGAGCGGTAACATCAGAGATGTCGATCGCGCCCTCCTGGTCACAATTGGCGGCTTCAACAATGATGTTCTTGTTAACGCCCAATATGTATGAGATCAGGCTGGTCACGTCATCGACATCGATGAGCGTGTCACCATTCACATCGCCGAGGGTAAAGGCTCCACCCACCGAGATAAGATTGGCCTCCCACAATGCACTCACTACAGAACGTGTTGCCCCATTGGGCAACATGTACCCGTCAAACGCCGGCATAGCCTTGACAATAGCCTTGATATCATTGTACACATGGCCCTCTTGGAAGGTCGCACCCTCATAATCGGCGAAGTTCTCCCAATAGCCATCGCTGACATGAGCCAGAAACGCTCCACTCAGCCCCTCGAGATTGACCGTTGCGCCATCGCTCTCAGGAACGGAGAAGATGAATGTGTAGTCATCGACCTTCTCACTACAGACAGCACGCATGATGTTGACATATTCCTGAGGCTTTGGCTGCACCCAAAAAAAATCCTCTTGCTCGACAAAATTTTCAGGGTAAAACGTGTTGGGTTCATAGGACGCTTCCCTGGAGGGTATGGGGATGGCGCGAAGCGAGATTGTCGGATTCTCCCTGTCAATCAAGGTTCCGATGACCGTCTGAGCCAGGAGTGTTTTGCCTTGAACAGCCGTCGGCTCAACCGACTCAGGGAGCACGAGCTGCGCCCAGTTGCTCTGGTCATATTCCAGGCCCTCGGTCACCTGTGGCGTCGGCAGTCCGGCCGTGTTGCAGCTCGGATTGACGGCATCACCATCATTGTCCTTTGCCCAGAGCCAATTGCCCTTCTCGTTCAGCCACACGCCGTTCAAGTCGTTGGCCACCACATAATCCTTTCCGAGCTCTCCACTACTGACAATATCGGCCAGGGCGAGCAAATCACGGCTGACAGTTCCGATAAGTCCATAAGCATCATAATAACCGCCATTGACAAAAGCAAAGTCAGGAGATTGGCTCGTGTTATCGCCATTGTCACTGAAGACCACGGTGGTCGGCATCGACGTAATATCACCCGAATATACCCATCGATAGATGAGATTGCCGTTAGGAGCCACGCCGACAGGTTCCACAAGCGCCTCACCGGGCCAACTGCTACCAGTAAAGACCGTTGTCTGGTTGGTCACCCAAGCATGAGGCTCGGCATACGGACGACTGTTCTCGAAATAGAAGTAGAGCACATCGTCACCCATTCCCGTAGCACATGACGGCAAGGCACCATTACCCAAGAGAGAGAAGTCCTTGATCGCATACTGGTCATACTTGAGACGCCACTCACATGCAGGAGGCACCACGCCCTCGTTCATATAGGCTCCCGTAGAGGGGTTGAAACGGCCCATATTCACGCCATTGGACGACACCGCCAAATCAGAAGTTTGCTTGCCATTACCGTTAATGATGTATTTATCCACCGGGCTGTCGGTATGGAGATAGTAAACAGGATTGCCGGCATCAGGGCAGTTCACCACCTGAGTCATCCTTGTCCCGGGCCACGCGCCAAAGACGGGAGTGTCAGGATTCACACTCCACGCATACAGATTGATATCATTGCCACCAGCAAGATTCATGATATAGAAGTTTGTTCCCTCGATGTACACTGCAGTGTGATGGTTCGTGCCACCCGAAGTGACATCTGTCCAATAATCGACATAGTCGTCGGTGACGTTCTCGAACGGTGCCGCCGTGTTTCTGGCGTCAAACTCCATGAAATAGGCGCCAGCAAAGATGGCCCGCTGGTCGCCACTCTGGACGCCAGCACCATTATTGATAATGTAACGGATGGAGTCACTTGCGAAGTGATAGTAATACCACTGTTTGCCATTGATGAGTTTCTTCTCGGCCATCTGGATGCCAGGCCATGAGCCGGACTGCTGAACGTCTCCCGAAGTGGGTGACTGCCACGAGTAGATGTAAGGTGCCGTTTCGTCGGCACTGTGGACATAGATGCTCACGCCCGATGTTGCAGGGGCCTCGGGTGTGTAATTGTGTCCATCGCCGATGTAGTAGGTTCTTGCCACCTGATTGATCACCTTTCCGTTATAGAGAATGCCCGCCCTCAAGACATGGCTACCCTGGCCCGAGAAGGTGACGCTGCCCTGATAATTAAACGAGGGGCTTGATGCCGTGGGTTCGCTGCCGTCGGTGGTGTAAACAATCACTGCGTCGCTGTTGCTGGCGTTGAGGCGCGGCGTGATGTCTTGCAGATAGTCACCGCTGGGCAAATCGATAGAGACGATCGCGTTATACAAAGCCTGGGTATAAATCGAGGTCAAGTCACGTGCGACACCATCGCTGAAGGCATAGAACACATCGCTGGTCACACCGTTGATGTCGGCAGTCTGGGTTGCGCCACTGCCATAACTCAAGATGAAGTTCATTTCACCAGCAGGAACCGTGGCATGGAGCCAATTCACGCCACCCACCACTACACTATTCTCGGGGCTGAACTGCCAGCCAGGGAAGCCACCTGTCAACGAGTTGCCCTGATTGTCGAAAGCAAAGATATAGGGCAATGCTCCCCAGTCATATTTTACGTAAACCCTGATATTGCCGTCATCGGCATTGCCATCCACGACATAGTCACGGGTAACGACACTGGCGCTGCGTACCTCGCCATTGGCCAAGACGCCCACCTTGAGGGTTGTGCTCTGATTGAACGTGAGATCCAAGCCCTCGGCGCGCGTAATCTGCTTGCTGAATGCGTTGGGCGTCTTGCCGTCGGTGGTATAAACCAATACGGTTCCTTCGGTCGAAGGTTTCACGTTGACACGGATGGGCGCGCTGTAGTTGCCACTGTTACGGCTCACGACAGGATAGCCATACACTAGGTCCTGCTTGACATTGCCATCCACCTTATCGGCCAGCGACGAGGTGATGCTCAAACGGCAGGTGCCTGAAGTGTTGCGCCACACCTCAGAGAATCCGCTGGGGACACCTGTATTCACCGACTCGCTGCCGAGCTGCAGGTAGAGTTCGCCCTTCTCGCCGGTGACACGCCAAGCGATGCCGTAATAGCCCGTCTCTTCAGGTGACCACACCGTGCTCTCGTTAGTGATGCCTGCCGTGCGGCGCGCCTTGATGAAGCGGCCGATGATGTCATGCCACTCAGGATTCATAAAATGGGGATAGAACAGGCACGGCGTGCCAGGCATCGACAAGATGAAGCAGTTGGCCTCGACAATCTGGGAGTTGACACGATGCTGATAGTTGCTGTTGCTGGCATCGGTCGGCAGATCCTTGAACGTATCGTGGTTATCGATAAACGTCACCGCATATCGCTTGAAGCGGTAATCCCAGATCAGGCCGTCGTTCTTGAGCAATCGGAAGCTATGGCCGCTTTGGTCATTAAAGGCCTGCCTGATCATCTCCTGCAAGGGGAAGTCAAAGGCTGCGCTCTGGAAGCCGCCCTCATCATACACGCCCTTGATCCACGACTTGATGTCATCGGTCGTTCCCCAGAACTCACCCACCGAGAAAGTGGGCCTCACCGTGGTATTGTAATAAGCGAAATGCTTGGGCTCAAAGCCTCGTGCATAGTCATAGCGGAAGCCGACGTAGCCCAACTCATCCTTGAGGTATCGCAGATAGGTGAGCACCTTTTGCTGCGTGGCGGGGTTGTGGTGATCCACGTCACGTGCCCAAGTACCCTTGCCGGCATCACCGCCGCAGTCAGCATTACCGCTGCCCTTGCCGCTCTCGTCGTCCCAGCAGATGTCCTTGCACTTGCCGTTCTCGTCCCATTCCCACTGGATGCTGTATGTACGGCCCGTGGTGGGTCCGATGACACCGACCTCGTCCACAAAGTCGGCTGCATTGTCCACGCCGCTCCACGTGCTGAGTCCGCCCTTGTGATTGGCCACGACATCCTCCATGGCGCCCGTTCCAGCGGCCTTATAGGCGCTGATGAGGTTAATCAGCTCACTCTCGGTACCGAAATAGCTTTTGGGGTTCCATGTCGTACCGTTAATCTGATAAGACTGCCCACGGCCATGGTCCAGGTAGAATACCGGCACAAATCCCATGCAGTCGGGATTATTGATCAGGTCGCCATATCGTGTGCACACCCACGAGCCGTTGTGACCTGCACGCCAAGCTTCACTCTCGGTGGTGAACACACTCTGGTCGGAGCACACCGTCGCACCACTCTGGGGCAGCCAGAGCAGGTCGATATAGGGAGCGATGTAGTCCTTCTGGTTCAACAACTCGGCCCATGTGGTGACGGGTACATACCACTGGTCGTTCTCGCCCCACCCGGCATCATACATCGTCGCCATGGTCTTGCCTTGATGGCCTTCGGCAGGACGGAAACTGTCCCAGAAAAAGCCCTGAAGAACCACACCGCCATAGCCGGCAGGCCACCCCTGCGACATCACATTCAACGATGCCGTAAGCGCTACCATGAGTAATAGTAAAATCTTTTTCATAGTCCTTGATTCTTTTTAAGTTAATTTTCACAATGGCAAAATAAGTGAAAACCGCACATAAAACCAAGAGTTTTTTATTCTTTTTTCACGTCGCTTCCTTGATGACGGCAGTCCCAGCAATAAGATGCAAAATCTCGAATGATTCATTCATCTTTTGGCGTGTATTGAGAATTAAATTGCGACAATCTGGCGAATTAAACGAAACCATTGTCGTTTTGTCTAAAAAAATGTGTAACTTAGCAGGTTGAAAATATGAAACTGAAACGATTGTTCATAGCATTGATGGCGCTGTCACTGACGGCTGGCAGCCTGTGGGCAAAGGATGACGAGGTGATCGTCACCCGCCAACTCACCATGGGGCAACGTAACGCCCTGCCCGACAAGACCCTCATGGTGGAGATGAAGCGGCTGTCGTTTGCCAAGAAAGCCGACCCGGGGCTCGTTGACGCCATCACCCAAGTAATGGACACCATTGCCAAGGAAGATTACCTGAACCGCACCTTTGTGCTGCTGATCGAGCCAAGGGCCAACGGTGAAATAGCCATCGGTGCACGCAACGATGACATCGTGACCCGCGGCATCCAGGATGCGACCATCTATTACGGCACGGTGGAACACAAGCGCTACCACTTTGTGGTGCTCCCCAACAAGGATAACGGAGAGCTGCTGAATCGGACCTTCAAGCGCGAGGGCAAGGTGAAGTTTGTGCAGGAGTTTGAATTTGTGGACTTCCCCACCCCACCTTATCCCACCAACGTCATCGGCCAGTGGGCACCCAGCAAGGCCCTGAAGTGGCTCACGGTGGTCATCAACGATGACCCGTATGCCGACCACGAAGTCACCCAAATCAAGGATTGATCCCAAAAACGATATAACGATGAGCGAAGACCCTAAAACCAACAAGAATTATGTGATTGCCATCGGACGCCAGTTTGGCAGCGGCGGCCGTGAGGTGGGCCAACGTGTTGCCCAACTGCTGGACATCGACTACTATGACAAACAACTGCTGCTCGAAGCGTCTAAAGCCAGCGGCATCACTCCCGAAATGTTTGAAGCTGCCGACGAACGCACCCCCAAGTTCTTTCCCAGCCTGTGGCCACTGAACCTGGCCATGGCGGGTTCGACCTTTATGGGCGACGTGACGATGAGCGATGACAGCATCTACAAGGCCCAGTGCCAGGTGATGAAAGACCTGGTGGACCGCAAGTCATGTGTCATCGTGGGGCGCACGGCCGACTATGTGCTGCGCGACCACTGCCCCGTCATCAGCGTGTTCCTGCACGCCCCCATCGATGACCGCGTGAGGCGCATCATGGAACGCGGCGACTGCGACACGCGCGAGGCCGCCGAGAAGCGAGCCGACAAGGCCAACAAACTGCGCGCCGAGTACTACAACTTCTACACCGACAAGCTGTGGGGCCACGCCGACAGCTATGACCTGTGCATCGACTCGAGCCTGCTGGGCATCGAGGGCACCGCACAACTCATCGTCGACTACGTCAAGCGCCGCCTGGAGTGAAGACGGTGTGTCATAATTACGACTCGGTAATATAACCGTGCTATCGCACGGGAAATTAATCAAATTTTTAATAATAATTTGAATAATTTGGCTTCGCCGAGTTGAAGGGTTCCTGCTCGCAGGGCGGTTATTCCTTCTATGCGTTAGTTTTGCAACACCCTCAGTTTAGTGGTTAACGGTTAGAGGACGAAAATTGTCGGATTCTGTTGGTTATCTCGACGAGAATAGCTTAAGTCATTAAAGGAAAACAAATACAATAAGTACAATTTACCGGATAATATTAGATAATAATAGACAATCCGATTATGAAAGGGTTTTCACATCTTTTAGTGCTAAAAGGTTGTGGGGGTGCGGGATTATGTGTAAATTTGGCGTTCTTTTTTGTGAAACCCGCATTATCAATTAGAAAATGACAGATAAGATCACTAATAAAATCACTAAGATTGTGTTGACTGGTGGCCCCTGCGCCGGCAAGACGACGGCTATGGCAAGGATTATCGAGCACTTCAGCGGCCTGGGCTTCCAGGTGTTTGCTATCCCCGAGGTGCCGACGATGTTCAGCAGCGCTGGCATCAATTACCTGACGCACAACAAGTCTCTGTTCTTTGAGGCCGAGAAATCGACGCTCAACATCCAGCTGGCACTCGAGGACCACTTCGCCAAGATGGCTGCCGCTTGCAGCAAGCCCGTGCTCATCGTGTGCGACCGCGGCACGATGGACATCAGCGCCTATGTGTCGCCCGAGCTGTGGGAGGCGTTGACCGAGGAGATGGGCACCAACACCGTGAAGCTGCGTGACGCCCGCTACGAGGCCATCCTGCACATGGTGACGGCCGCTGCCGGTGCCGAGCAGTTCTACACCAACGAGAACAACAAGTTCCGCAGCGAGGACGTCGAGATGGCCCGCGAGCTCGACCGCAAGGTGCTGAGTGCCTGGACGGGTCATCCCCACCTGCGCGTGATTGGCAACCACATGGACTTTGACGACAAGCTGCGCCAGGTGCTGAACGAAATATCGACCGTATTGGGCGTTCCCAGTCCCATCGAGCAGGAGCGCAAATACATCGTCAAGGTCACCGGCGACATCCCCGACTATACCGAGAGCGAGATTACACAGACCTACCTGCTGAGCGAGCCGGGCACCGAGATGCGTGTGCGCAAACGCGGCTGGCAGGGCAGTTACGTCTATTTCCAGACCATCAAGAAGACCGTGAGCAGCGACAAGACCATCGAGACCGAGCGCCGCATCACCGCCCAGCAGTATGTCGACCTGCTGCAGCTGGCCGACCCCAACCGCAACCCCATCAGCAAGATGCGCAAGTGCTTCGTGTGGAAAAACCACTACTTCGAGATCGACACCTACATCGAGCCCAAGCTGGGTATGCAGATTCTGGAGCTCGAGGGCATCAAGGAAGGTGACGAGGTGGAATTCCCGCCGTTCATCAAGGTCGTCGAGGACATCACGGGCAACGAGAAGTACTATAATTACCAGTTGTCGCTGCGAAAACGCCCTTGAGAGAAAGGCAAATCGTTGTTTTTTTGAAAAAAAACGCCAAAAACTCTTGCAGGTATCAAAAATTGCAGTACCTTTGCACTCGCTATTTGAAAATACTTTCAGCATAGCTACCGGAGAGGTGGGTGAGTGGCTGAAACCAGCAGTTTGCTAAACTGCCGTAGGGGTAACTCTACCGCAAGTTCGAATCTTGTCCTCTCCGCTTAATTAGGGTTAACGATCGAGAAATCAGATTGTTAGCCCTATTTTTTTGAAATTCCATAGACACGGAATAGACAGTAAAAAACGGACTAATAACTTTGGCATTTTTTGGAAGTGGTAGAAAGCCGACAAAAAATGTTAAAAAAATGTCGTCTTTTAGAGAAAGAAATCGCGCAGCCGAACTTCTTGGATTCACCTATCCAAAGCTGCATACTGGAAAGAAATGGTTTATAGATTTCTTTGCACTCGATCCCTTGACAGGGACTATGAGGCGCAAGAAATATCACATTGATAACATCGAAAAAATTGGTGAACGGCGCAAGTATGCAGCTGAACTAATCGCTATAACATTGAAAAAATTACGCAGCGGTTGGAATCCATGGGTAAATACCCAAGAAAGCCGTGGGTTTACATTTTTATCAGATTGTCTTACTCGGTACATGGAATATATCGAACGGAAATCGAGGACAAAAACGAAGCATTCCTACCAGTCTCGTGTGAACATCCTCAACCAATATCTATCCTCATGTGTGCTTCCCATCAAGTATGCCTATCAGTTTGACGGGGCGTTTGTCAACGACTATCTGGATTGGCTCTACCTCGATCGAGGTGTGAGCGAGCGCACAAGGAACAACTATCGCGGTTGGTGCTACAGCTTTGCAGAGTTCCTCGTCTCTCGCAAGTACATCGAAACCAATCCCGTTGACCACATCCCGGCACTGGACGAGAAAAAGAAGCACCGCAAGGATTTGTCACCCACGAAGCTTCAGCAGATGCGACGACATCTTCAGAAAGAGGACAAGTTCTTCTTGTTGGCCTGCTATATGGAGTACTTCACATTTATACGTCCCACGGAACTCTCCTACCTTAAAGTGGGCGACATCAGCCTAAAGGATAAGACGGTGTTTGTGAGCGAGGACTTCAGCAAGAACAAGAAGAGTGCCAAAGTCGCACTGAACGACACCATCATCAAGCTGATGATCGAACTTGGTGTGCTATCCAAGCCTGCAACCTTCTTCTTGTTCGGCAAGAACTTCAGACCTGCGGCTGAACGCAGCAACGCTGACCAGTACAACCGCAGATGGAAGAAGATGCGAGAAGCTCTGGGCTGGGGAGACGAATACCAGTTCTATTCCTTGAAGGATAGTGGAATTCGTGACCTGGCCAACGAGGAGGGCGTGGTGGTCGCCAGAGACCAGGCTCGCCACAGCGACGTGAGCACGACGAACCGCTACATCCAGGAGCACAACATGCAGGTGCATGATGAGGCCAAGCAGTTCAAGGGTGCCCTCGTTGAGGAAGATGCATAGTTTTTCCTCTACCCTTTCTCGACCTTGAAGAAGGTACCGCGAAGTAACTGCGACATTCCATCCTCAGTGAATGTCGCGGTTATTTTTTCACAGAGGTATTGTTTGCCGTCGATGTGGAAGAGGGAGCGGACGTTGGGGATCTTGTCCGACAGGAAGGAGAAAGTGTATTTCTTCTTCTGGTCGACGGGATAGTAGGTGCGGCGCTCCACGCCCTGGCCATAGGCGGCATTATTGAGGCGTAACGAGCAGGCCTTGCCGCTGTCGGTGCGCTTCCAGGTCACCAGCAGCGTCCCGGCGTTGCTGTTGGGATTGGTAGCCGAGTAGCTGTAGTCCACGTCGAAGATGTCCGTCCAGGGATGCGGGAGCCTCGGGGCGAAGCGGCTGTAGTCGCCCCACCAGTAGGCGACAAACAGTTTGTCGAACACGGCGCCGTTCTTCTCGCGCTTGCCTGCGCTCACGGTGGGCAGGGCTCCCCACTGTATGGGCACGTCCTGGTCCACCTTCTCTGACCAGCGGGGGCGGCCCGTGTGGGTCTGGTCGGAATAGGCGCTGTCGCCCTCTCCAGTCTCGCCGCATTCGAGGAACACCACGTTGCCGATGGTGCCGTCCGTCTCATCGATCCAGGCAGGGACTATCTTCATCTCGTCGATGTCGTCGGGATGGTCC
>Ga0310694_10003950_pt1 | contig 14440 bp, 13 predicted proteins | sample 174DNAGHGhighgp2_FD_203884 | JGI IMG/M metagenome (GOLD analysis project Ga0310694, IMG submission 203884) | Sheep rumen microbial communities from Palmerston North, Manawatu-Wanganui, New Zealand - 1742 DNA GHGhigh gp2 (v2) (version 2) | ecosystem: Host-associated > Mammals > Digestive system... | reverse complement strand
TGGCATACGAACATGTAATGATTCTAAGCCTAGGTTTAGAAGGAATGCGTTTTGTGGAGATTGGATAGAACCAAAGTCTCTCATTAATTGAGCAGTAGCCTTTGTAATGAAGGCACCCTCCTTACCAAACTTTTCAGCGTATGTAATTCCGTGATATGAATCATCTGGTGTACAAAGTCCTGGGAATTTATCCTTATGTGCCATCCAGTCAAATTTACCTGAATCAACAATTACACCACCAACAGCGGCACCATGACCATCCATATACTTAGTAGTAGAATGAGTTACAATATCAGCACCCCATTCAATAGGTCTACAATTTACTGGTGTTGGGAATGTATTATCAATAATTAGTGGTACTCCATGAGCATGTGCAGCCTTAGCGAACTTTTCAATATCTAAAACTGTTAATGCTGGGTTAGCGATTGTCTCACCAAATACAGCCTTTGTGTTTTCCTTAAATGCAGCATTTAATTCCTCTTCAGTACAGTCTGGAGATATGAATGTTGTAGTAATTCCCATCTTAGCCATTGTTACTGCGATTAGATTAAATGTACCACCATAGATTGATGATGAGCATACAATGTGAGAGCCACATTCACAAATATTGAATAATGCGAAGAAGTTAGCAGCCTGTCCTGATGATGTAAGCATAGCGGCAGTACCACCCTCTAAAGCGGCAATCTTCGCAGCTACATAATCATTTGTTGGATTTTGAAGTCTAGTGTAGAAATAACCAGAAGCCTCTAAATCAAATAGCTTACCCATATCCTCACTTGTATTATATTTAAAAGTTGTTGATTGAATAATTGGAACCTGTCTTGGTTCACCATTTCCTGGTCTATATCCTGCTTGGACACATTTTGTATTAATTTTATAGTTATCCATAAATATCTCTCCTTTATAAAAAACTATCATTAGTATATCACATATTTCATATATAATACTAGGAAAAATAGGATAATTAATTTTTATTATCTTAGATAGGAAAAAACTATAACACATTATTTTATATTATTAATATATATGGTATAAAAGAATTATAAAAAGACGGTGTTTAATATGATAAAAACTAAGGAAGATTTAAAGTATTATCTAGAACAGGATAGGCTTAATCTAAAAAAGGCAGGAAAGAAGCCTAAAAAATACGATATTGTTTGGATATACGAAATAGTATTAAGAAAAACAGAATATTATAATAATAAGGAGAAAAAGTCCTTATTAGATAAAATAATGCTAAGGCATTATAAAAAGAAGCATAGAAAGATGACTTATACCTATACAACAAGTATTCCTATTAATGTTTGTGGTCCTGGATTATCTATTGCCCATTTAGGAACAATTTATGTTAATTCTAAATCACAAATTGGAAAGAATTTAAGAATTCAATCTGGGGTAACTGTTGGTGGGGCCGCAGGAAAGGATGGACTTCCAATTTTAGGTGATAATGTATATTTAGGTGCGGGCTCTAAGGTTATAGGACCTATAAAAATAGCATCTAATGTCGCCATTGGCGCGAACGCAGTTGTTGCCAAAAGCATAGAAGAGGATGGAACTACCTGGGGTGGTGTACCAGCTAAAAAGATATCTAATAATAATTCTTGGGCATATATCGCTGAAGAGGTATTGAAAGAAGAATTAAAAAATGAGCAAAATTAATTGCTCATTTTTTGATCCTCTAAATCATATAAATAATCAAATAAATCATCTTCATACATCTTAAGTAAAATCATATCATCCTTAATTTCAAAATAATCAGTTAAGACTTGATTTCCACCTAATTTAGTAACAAGCTCATTGATTTCATCAACAGTCTCATCATCAGAAACCTCATCCTTTTTATAGAATGATTTAAACCATTCCTTGTTTTCTGCCTTTTCTAATGCCTCATCGTATTTTAATATCATATCCATCACCAATAATAATTATATCATTTATTCTATAAATTTATATATAGTTGTTGTTTTTAATTTTAATAAATGGCACTATAATTTTATTGGGTGATACGTATGTTTAATAAGCATAATAAAAAGAAGAATAGCTATATGCTAAAGGGAAAATTCGCTAAAAGAGGATATGACTGGTGGTGGCATTCATTCACTGGTATTGATGTAAAAACAAATGAAGAAAAAGCATTTTTTATTGAATTCTATTTAACTAATCCTAAGGTATCTAAGGATGAGGTTAAGTATGGAAGACTTGGTGATATTCCATCATATTTCATGGTTAAATGTGGAGCTTGGGGAAGTGATCATTCTCAATTACATAAATTCTTCCCAATTAAGGATGTTAAAATCAATGATTCACCTATTAAGATTGAGTGTGGTGATTTTTATTTGGATGAGGAAACATTAAAGGGAAATGTAGTAGTTGATGATGCGGAAAGTCATCCTGAATATATGTGTGATAATGGCTCTATGTCATTTAATTTAAAAATAGAAAAGAATATAGCATTTAATGTAGGCTATGGAACAAGCTCCTTATTTAGAAATATTCATGCCTTTGAAATGTATTGGCACGCAGAAGGAATGAAATCTAAATATGAGGGTGAAATTATATATAATGGTAGAAAGTATGTTGTAAAAAAGGATTACTCATATGGATATGCAGATAAAAATTGGGGTTCTAATTTTACATCTCCTTGGATATGGTTATCTTCTAATTGCTTATATAGTAAATTAAAAAATAGAAAATTAAATAATTCTGTATTTGATATTGGTGGTGGAAGACCAAAGGCATTTGGTATTCCATTTAATGCTAAGCTATTAGGAGCATTCTATTACGAGGGAAAGGAATATCAATATAATTTCTCTAAATTTTGGCACCCATCAAAAACATATTTTGATTGTAAGATATTAGATGATTTAGTAGTATGGGATATTAAGCAAAGTGATAGACATTCAATTATGGAAACTCATATTGAATGTAAAAAGAGCGATATGCTACTAGTAAACTATGAGGATCCATACGGACTTAAGCTTCATAATAATCTTTATAATGGTGGAAATGGATATGGAAATATAAAGCTATATTCTAAGTATGGAAAGAAAATAGAATTAATAGATGATATTGAAGTAAGCCATGTTGGATGTGAATATGGCGAATTTGATAAAAAATAGTTTTAAAATAATACATTTTAATTTATAATTAAATCAAATTTTATTTGAGGTGTATTTATTATGTTAAAAATGGCTGTAATTGGAAAGGATGTATCTGAATCTTTATCTCCTAAGATGCATACCTTTATTATGAATAAGCTTGGAGTAGAAATTAATTATGATAAGGTATCTATTCCTGTAGAGAATTTTGAAAATGAATTCCCTAAGGTTTTAAAGGAATATGATACATTAAATGTAACTATTCCATATAAGCTAGATGTTATTCCTTATTTAGATGAATTAAAGGATGATGGTAAAATCTTTAAATCAATTAACACAATTGATTGTAGAACTAAATTTGGCTATAACACTGATGGTGTAGGCTTTATGCTAATGATTGAAAATGCTGGAATCTATGCTAAGGATAAGACTGTATTAGTTTTAGGTACTGGTGGTGTAGGAAGAACTGTAATAAAGAAGCTAGTTACAAGTGGTGCTACAGTATCTGCCTTTGATTTAAATCAAGATGGATTAAAGGAATTACATGATGAATTCCCTCATTTTACTGCATTAGCTAATATCGAAAATAAGCCATATGACATTATTATAAATTGTACTGGTGTTGGTATGCATAAGAGTGTTGGTAAGTCTCCTGTAGGAGAGGATTTATTAAAGCTATGTAATGCCGCTGTAGATTTAATATATGTTCCTGAAAAGAGTGAGTTTTTAAGGCTTGCTGAAATAAATGGCAAAAAGATTTGTAATGGAGAAGCTATGCTATTCTATCAAGCATATTATGCTGATTGTATTTTCTTAAATAGAAAGTGCGATAATGAGGAAGCTAAGAAATTATTCTTAGAATATAGAGGTATGTAAAAATGGACCACAAGTGTGGTCTTTTTGAGATTTCATTGATAATATTAAAAATTAAAGATATAATTATCTTTAGGGTAGGAAGTGATTTCGTTGGTTAGAATAGGTCGTTTAGAGGATTTAGATGACATTATGGAAATGCTAAATTTATGTAAGCTAGATATGAAGAAAAGAAAATTAAATATTTGGAACGACGATTATCCTAATCAAAGAATCATTTTAGATGATTTAAAATCTAATGGAGCTGTAGTATATGAAAATGAAGAAGGTAAGGTTGTTGCCTTTTTAGTAATGTATCCTAAGCATCCTGATGCTCAAGAGGAGATATTTAAGGATCATGATAATTATTGCCTTATTCAAAGAGTAATGGTACATCCATTATATCGCCGTCATGGATATGCTCAGCAGATTTTAGATTTTGTTGAAAAGCAGGGCTTTACAAGTATTAGATTATTAACAAGAAATACAAATACATATTCCGTAAATCTATATACCAAGCTTGGTTATCAGGTTGTTAAAACTCAAAGAAAAGATAAAGAGATTATGCAAACTTGTGAGAAATTATTAAAGGTGGAAAAATAATGAAGAAGACATTATCATTCATCATCGCAATATTATTTGTTTTTGTCCTAAGTGCATGCTGGCTTATGGAAAAAACAATTGTTGGTGATGGAGAAAAGGTTACATATGAATATAATGTTGAAGATGCTACTGAATTAACAATTAACCATATTTATCTAGAAAACAACAATACAGAAATCTATTCACATCTTTATATTTTCGATGCTGAAAAAGAAGGAGAGCATAGAATTTTAATTGAGGGTCAACAGGAAATTATTGATTCAATTCACGTAAGATGTAAGGATAATAAATTATCGATTACTGGTAATTTTTATGAAAAATATGTTACTGATTTATTAGCAATTAAGATTTATGGCTTTTCATTCGAAAAGGTTACATTAGATGATGTAAGAGGTAGTATGGTTTCTAAGATGGAGGCTGAAAATATATCATTCGAATTATCTGGAATGTCATATTTATCTTGTCCTAATCTTAAGGCAACTACATTAAATGTTTCTTTAAAGGAATCTGCTCAGCTAGTATTAGGTAATGTAATTACTGATGAAACAAATTTAACATTAATTGATTCCTCAAGCCTTTTAGCTTCAATGCTAGTTGCTAAAAAATGTGTTGCTTTATTAGAAAATGCATCAAATATTACATCTAAGATTGTATCTGATGATTTCAAGTTTGAATCATCTGGAACCGTAAATGGTACGATAGATGGTAGTACAACTAATACTAAAATAGAGGTATCAGGTAGATCTAAGCTAAATTGTATTGCATTACTTACAACATATACTGAGGCTAATATTATGGGCGCTTCATCTTTATCTATTTATGTAAGTGAAGAGCTAAAGGCATATATTAATGGCGATAGCTCATTATCATATAAGGGTAATTGTAAGGCAAAGATTGACGCATCAGGTGAGTCAATAATAAACCATATTGAATAGGAGAAGAGTATGATAAAATTTACTTTAAAGGCATTTTTCCTATCACTTAAATATTTCTTTGTTCCATTAATTGTTATGGCAATCTGCTTAGTACCTGCAGTTATCTATTTTTATTTCTTTATTCAATCTCAAATGGATGAATTAACAACATCATTATCATCTGAGCTTGGAACATTATCATATGATATTAATGGATTAATTAATTATGTTTTTGATGAGGCTAAGGCTTTACCATGGACAACACCATTTAAAACATTAAAAATGATGTTTGATGAGGGATGGCTTGGTCAAACTATCAATACATATTTAGAGAATGCTAATGCTGGTATTTATACAGCTGCCCTAACAGGAAATGTTAAGGAAACTGCTAATAACATTTCTGGTGGTCTTGGTGTATTTACATTGGCTATTATTGCTGGATTAATACTATCATATTTTATTACGGCATCTATATTAAGAAAGAAGCTATGTCCAAGAAGCTTCTGGAAGATGATTTTAAATATTATTATTGACTTCATTATTACAGCAACATTAGTAGCGTTTATTACTGGTTTTTTGGGCTTATGGATACATAGTGTATTTATAACTACATTCCTAACAGCACTACTATATGGATTTATTTCTATATCTGAGGCTTATATTATCCATAAGGACGAGGATATGAAATATAGAGATGTTGTTAATCTAAAATCATTATTTTCTTTAATACTTTCTTATTTATTAATTTTAGTTGTTACTGTTGTAATTATTGTTTTATTATTCCTATTACCTTGGAAGTTAATCAGCTTAGCAATTGCATTACCTGTAATTATAATTGCCTTTATTAATTATAATTTAGCAGCTGAAAGCTATGTTAGATCAAAGAGAAAGGATTATGGAAATCTATCAAAAAGATTTAGCTAGCACTTGTTTGCTAGCTTTTTTAACAAATTGAGGATGTAAAATTTTCATATCTTTAAGTTGTTAAAATTATAGTTGCTTGAAAATGCTTTAATTAAGATAATTATCAAATAATTATGGTAGAAACATTTAAAATGTATTATAATTCAAAAGGTGAGGTAATTAATTATGAAGAAAAGACCAGTTATGTTAATCATTATGGATGGTTATGGATTAGCACCTGCATCTAATACAAATGCAGTTAGCTTAGCTAAGAAGCCTAATCTAGACCGTATTTTTAAAGAATATGATATGAAAACTTTAAATGCATCTGGAGATGCAGTAGGTTTACCTGAAGGACAAATGGGTAATTCAGAGGTTGGACATATGAATTTAGGTGCCGGCCGTGTTGTTAGACAATCATTATCTAGAATTAACTATTCAATTAAGACAGGTGAATTTAATAAGAATGAAGCTATCCTAAATGCTATTAAGAATGCAAAGGATAACAATAAGAAATTCCATATTTTTGGTTTATGCTCTGATGGTGGTATTCACAGTCATACAAGCCATATTATAGCAATCGCTAAGATGGCACATGAAAATGGAATTGAGAACGTATATTACCATGCATTTATGGATGGTAGAGATACTGCCCCAACTTCTGGTAAGGGATTCCTTGAAAAGATTATTAAGGAAGGTAACGTTAAGGTAGCTACAGTTGGTGGTAGATATTATGGTATGGATAGAGATAAGAACTTTGATCGTATCCAGGTTGCTTATGATGCAATGACTTTAGGTGATGCAGAATATTTCGCTGATCCACTTGTTGGTATGCAAACATCATATGATAGAGGTAAAACTGATGAATTCGTTGTTCCATTCGTATCTGATAAGAATGGTATGATTGAAGAAGGAGATTCTATCGTATTTGCAAACTTTAGACCAGATAGAGCTATTCAAATCGCAACAGCTTTCTCTAATCCAGATGGAATTGTTTATAATCCAGAAAAGCCTTATAAGCTAAATACATCTAAGGGTCCTAAGTCAACATTCTTTGTTTCAATGATGAAGTATGCTGACCAGGTTAAGGGTGAATTAGCATTTGGCTTACAATCATTTGATAACTTATATGGTGATGTTATTTCTGCTAATGGCATGACTCAATTAAGAATTGCAGAAACTGAAAAGTATGCCCATGTAACTTTCTTCTTTGATGGTGGTGCTGATAGAGATATCAAGGGTGCTGATAGAATTTTAGTAAATTCTCCAAAGGTAGCTACATATGACCTAAAGCCTGAAATGAGTGCATATGAGGTTTGTGATAAGGTTGTTGCCGCTATTGAGGCAGAAAAGTATGACACTATTATCTTAAATTTCGCAAACTGCGATATGGTTGGTCATACAGGTGTTATTGAGGCAGCTGTAAAGGCAGTAGAGGCAGTAGATGATTGTATCGGTAAGGTTATCAACGCTTTAGATAAGGTTGGTGGTGTTGCTATTATCACAGCTGACCATGGTAATGCTGAAAAGATGGCTGATGAAAATGGTAATGTTTATACAGCTCATACTACTAACCCAGTGCCAGTTGTAATTACTGATAAGAATATTAAGATTAGAGATGGTATTTTATCTGATATCACTCCAACATTATTAGAATTATTAGGAATTGAAATTCCTGCAGATATGACTTCTAAGTCCTTAATTGTTTCTAAGTAAAATACCACCCTTAGGGGTGGATTTTATTTTCTAGGGGGTATCTATGGTCAAGATAGATTTAATTACTGGTTTTTTAGGAGCTGGTAAAACTACATTTTTAAAGAAATATGTAAGCTATTTAAAGCAAATGGGTGAAAATATTTGTATATTAGAAAATGATTATGGCGCTATCAACGTTGATATGATGCTTATATCAAATTTAGGCGTAGACGCTGAAATGGTAGCTGGTGGCTGTGATTTAGATTGCCATAAAAGAAGATTTAAAACAAAGCTTATTTCTATGGCAATGAGAGGATATACAAGAATAATAGTAGAGCCTTCTGGTATATATGATACTGATGAATTTTTTGATACATTATATGAAGAACCAATTGATTCAATGTATGAGATTGGAAATGTAATTTGTATTTTTGATTCAACAATTAAAGAATTATCTAATGAATCAAAATATTTTGTAACAACACAGGTAGCTGTAGCTGGTAGCATTATTTTTTCTAAATGTGATTTAGAGAATTCTAATAAGGAATTAGCATTATCAATGATAAAGGATTCATTAAAGGAAAATAATTGTGATAGAAATATTAATAATATTATTTATGATGTAAATGATATAGATAAATATATAAAATGTGGCTATTCAAGCTTTTCATATGCTAAAAGAAATTTAATAGATGATAATAATTATGATTCATTATATTTTATGAATAAGAAGTTTAATAGAGATGAATTAATAAGAATATCTAATGAATTAATGAATAATTCAAAATATGGTAACATAATGAGGATTAAAGGATATTTGTTTGAAAATAACATGTGGTATAATATTAATGTTGTTAAGCATTTACAAGAAATTAATCCAATAGAGGATGGACAGGATGTTATCATTGTTATTGGAGAAAAACTTAATAAAGAGGAAATAGAAAAAATAATGGAAGGAAAGTAATTTTATGTTAGAGGTAAAGGATTTATATCGTGAATATAAGCCTAAAAAGGGTGAACCTGTAGTTGCTTTAAATCACGTTAGTGTTAAATTCCCTGATAAGGGATTAGTATTTATCCTAGGTAAGTCTGGTTCTGGTAAGTCTACATTATTAAATGTAATGGGCGGACTTGATAAGGCTGATGGTGGAGATATTATCATTAAGGGAAAATCATCTAAGAATTTTAAGCAAGGTGATTTTGACTCTTATAGAAATACATATCTAGGTTTTATTTTCCAGGAATATAATATCTTGGATGAATTTAATGTAGGACAAAATATAGGCTTGGCTCTTGAGCTTCAGGGTAAAAAGGCTACATCTGATGAAATTAATAGAATATTAGAGGAAGTAGACCTAAAGGGCTATGGCAATAGAAAGACTAATGAGCTATCAGGTGGTCAAAAACAAAGAGTAGCTATCGCTAGAGCCTTAGTTAAGGACCCTGATATCATCTTTGGTGATGAACCAACAGGTGCCTTAGACTCTAAAACTGGTCTTGCTGTATTTGATACATTAAAGAAGCTTGCTCAAAATAAGCTTGTAATCGTTGTATCTCATGATAGAGAATTTGCAGAGCTATATGGAGATAGAGTAATTGAGCTTGCTGATGGTAAGATTATATCTGATATAGAAAAGATTAGTGTTGCTGGTGATAAGAAGAGTGAAGGCTTAACATTAATTGATCAATCAGTTTTAAAGGTTGAAAAGGATTATGAATTAACTGATGAGGATATGGCTTTAATTAAGAAATATCTTAATGAAAAGAAGAATCAGGAAAGATTAATCTCATTAGATGATTCAGTTAATGGTGCATTTAAGAGAATTACAAGAATTGATGATTTTGGTAATAAGGAATCATTTAAGACAACAGATGAGGCTGCGATAGTAAATAAGCAAGAGGATTTTAAAGCAATTAAGTCTAGATTATCATTAAGGAAATGCTTTAGAATTGGTGGCTCAAGCTTAAAGACGAAGCCATTTAGATTAGTAATTACAATTTTGCTAGCAATAACAGCATTTGGTATGTTTGGTCTTGCTGATACAATGGGTAGCTATAATAAGGTTTCATCAACAACTGATTCCATTATGGAGCTTGCAAATGACTCAATAGCAATGGAAAAGGTTCAATATTATAAATATAGTGATACTGATGATTATGTATCATCTAGAAAGATGTATGCTGACGATGATGATCTTAATGAATTAAAGAATAAATACGGTATCGACTTTAAGGGCGTTTATAGATTAAATGAGAATGGTGAATCATCATTCTATGAAAATATTAAGAATAATAACAGTGATTATTATTCATCATATCCAAGCTATTTCTCAGGATTATATTTATCTAATCCAGCAGATATAAGTAGAATGGGTTATACATTGATTGGCTCTTACCCAGAAAATGATGGTGAGGTAGCTATTACTAAGGTAATGTATGAAACATTCAAGAAAAATGGATATAAGGATAGTAATGGTAAATCTATTGATCCTACAGCTATGACTGAGTCAAATATAATTGGTAAGACATTATCATATTATTCTAGCAATGGTCAAAAGAGCTTTAAGATTACAGGTATTGTAGATACTAACTTCAATAGAGAAAGATATGCAGCACTTGATAAGAGTGAGGCAAGCGATATGGCAAGCACAATTGGCTATTACATGCTTGCAAATCAGTTCATGTCTGATTATAGGTATAGCTTTAGCTCAGTATTATTTACTAATCAAAAGACAATTGATAATATTGGATTAGAATTAAAATTAGAAATTGATAATGGTAATATTACAATTGATGGTTATACAAATAATTTCTATAGATTATCTTCAATTCCAAGCAATGCTTTAGTTATTGGTAATGGTAATTTAAGTGAAAATCAAATTGGTATTAGCTACAATACATTTAGAAATAATTTTAATTCTAATTATTCAGTTCCAAAGTTCTATGCTTTAACTGGCTGGTACGATAAGGAAAATGAAAAATATGAAACTAACTATTATGAGATTGAATATTTAGGTGAAGCAATTAACTATTTTAGTAATTATTATGAATTATATAATGCGTTTACAGCATTTAAGGCAAAGAATGATCCTAAGGTGGCAGCATATGATACATTTGATGATTATTATAATTATTTAAAGGAATTAATATTTACTGATGACGCTAAGAATTATTTATTAAATCAAGTAAATAATCTTCCTGTTTCTATAAATGCAAGTTATAGAGATATTAGATATAATTCAGTTCAATTATTCAATAATAAGCAAATGACTATATCAGCAATCGTTATTGATAATTCATATAGTGATTCTGTTTATGTAAATAACAGCGTAATCAAGAGTGCTAATGCAGATACTGGAAAATACACATTCGTATTAGCTGATATGCCTAATGATTCATCATTAGTTAAAAAGATGGTTACAGATACATATGCTGATAGAGAGGATGGTACGACTATCTTCAGAATTCAAAATGGTGTAATGCCAGCTTATGAAAGTATTAATGATTTAATTGAAACATTATCAAAGGTATTCCTATATGTTGGTATAGGCTTTGCTGTATTCGCATCATTAATGCTATTTAATTTCATAACTATTTCAATCTCTTATAAGAAGAGAGAAATAGGTATCTTAAGAGCAGTAGGTGCTAGAAGTAGAGATGTATTCAATATCTTCTTTGCTGAATCATTCATTATTGCAATGATCGCATTTACATTTGCAATTGTATTAACATTCGTTATATCTAGAATAATTAATACATCATTAGTAAATGAATATAATTTAATGTTTACATTATTATCTCCAGGTATTAGACAGGTATTATTAGTACTTGCTGTAAGTATTGGAGTAGCATTTATTTCAACATTCATTCCTGTATATAATATAGCAATGAAGAGACCAATAGATGCAATTAGAGATAGATAATAGATATGTCCTCATAGTATTTAAATGCTATGGGGATTATTTATTTATGTACAGATAATCGTCTTTTATTCCAAAATAGTTATATTTAAAAGTTATTGTACAATATTTGTCAATATCACTATTTTTGTAGAAAAATGTCAAATGCACTTGACTTTTTATTTGGGGGTATGTATAATGATAATTGTAAAAACTAATTTTTCTTTTTTTGATTTTTATTATATAGCTTTAGGAATTATTTACCATGGCGACGGCTATGGTAATTTTTCTATGTAAGGGAGAGGTAGAATATGGCATGTACAACAATTTTAGTAGGTAAGAAGGCTTCTTACAATAATTCAACTATGATAGCTAGAAATGATGATGGTTATTTTGATGTAAAAAAGCTTATTGTAGTTAATCCTAAGGATCAACCAAGAAAATATAAATGTAAAATATCACATTTAGAAATAGAATTACCAGATAATCCTGTTTCTTATACATCAACTCCATCTGTTGATGATAAGCATGGTATTTGGGCTGCCAATGGTATTAATGCATATAATGTTGGTATGACAGCAACTGAAACTATTACATCTAATTCTAGAGTATTAGGTGCTGATCCACTTGTTAAATATATTCCTGCAAAGAATAAGAAGGAAAAGGAAATAGTAGGTGGCATTGGTGAAGAGGATTTGGTAGTTTTAGTTTTACCTTATATTAAGACAGCTAGAGAGGGTGTTTTAAGATTAGGTAGCTTACTTGAAAAGTATGGTACATATGAATCAAATGGTATCGCATTTAATGATGAGAATGAATGCTGGTGGTTAGAATCTATTGGTGGACATCATTGGATTGCAAGAAGAGTTAAGGATACAGAATATGTAATCATGCCTAACCAATTTGGTTTAGATAGATTTGATTTAGATGATGCCTTTGGTGAAAAACGTGAAAACCTATGCTCAGCTGATTTAAAGGAATTTATTAATGACAATCATTTAGATTGCAATAATAATGGTGTATTTAATCCTAGAAATGTATTTGGATCTCATACTGATTCAGATCATGTTTATAACACACCAAGAGCTTGGTTTATGGCTAGATATTTTAATCCAAGAACATATAAGTGGGATGGAGATAATGCTGACTTCACTCCTGAAAGTGATGATATTCCTTGGGCATTAGTACCTGAAAGAAAGATTACAGAGGAGGAAATTAAATATATCCTTTCATCTTATTATCAGGGAACTCCATATAATCCATATTCTAAGGCAGATAATCCTAAAAAGGGAATTTATCGTCCTATTGGAATTTCTAGAACTGGCGTTATGGCTATTCTAGAAATTAGAGATTATGTCCCAGATGAAATAAAGGCAATTGAATGGATTTGTTTTGGTTCAAATGCGTTTAATTCTGCATTACCTTTATATGCAAATGTTAAATCTATGCCTAAATATGTTTCTGATGTTACATTAGATTGTGATTCTAATAATTTCTATTGGTCTAATAGATTAATTGGCTGTCTTGCTGATAGCAATTATGGAACAGCTATTCAAGCAATTGAAAGATATCAGGCTGCTATATTTAATGAAGGTACTAAGCTAATTAATGAATATGATAAGAAGTTTATTGAAGCTAAGGATGCTAAGCTAATAGCAGAAGCTAATGAGAAATTATGTAATATGGCAAAAGAAGTAACTACTGATACCTTAAATAAGGTATTATTGAATGCTTCAGCTCATATGAAAAATGGATATTCTAGATCAGATAATTAATGAATTATAAAATAAATATGGTATAATGTTGCTAAAGTAGGTGATTAATCGTATGAAGGGATTTTTAATTGCTTTGTTAGCTTTAATTGGTAGATTAGCTGCGTTAGTAACAATTGGTTATTTTTTCTTCATTTATGCTAAGGCTAAATGGATTGATAATTCAGAATTAGTATTCTTAGTAGAGAATAAGCAATTTGTAATATATTCAGGTATTATAATTGGTATAGGCTCATTACTAAGCTTAGTTGATGCTTTAAGAAAATTATTTAGTATTAGATTCCTAAAGGGTTTAATATTATTAATTATTACAGCTGCCTTTGTAGCTGCGTATTGGTTTATGTTTAATAATATACCATTCTAGTCTTAAGAGAAATCTTAGGACTTTTTCTTTTCGAAGGTATTTTTTTATGCAATAAAATTTGGTATAATTTAATTAGTTTTTGAAAAACAAGGAGATTATAATTATGAAAATTAAAGATGTTGATTTTGAAACATATTTAAGAAACTATCCTGATGAAAATGGATATTTTAAAAATTATGGTGGTGCTTATATTCCAGATGAATTAAAGCCTGCATTTGAAGAGATTACAAAAGCTTATCAAACTATCTGCCATTCATCTCAATTCATTAATGAATTAAGAAGAATAAGAAAGGAATTCCAAGGAAGACCTACTCCAGTATATCATTGTGAAAGCTTATCT
>Ga0310694_10003949_pt1 | contig 14441 bp, 12 predicted proteins | sample 174DNAGHGhighgp2_FD_203884 | JGI IMG/M metagenome (GOLD analysis project Ga0310694, IMG submission 203884) | Sheep rumen microbial communities from Palmerston North, Manawatu-Wanganui, New Zealand - 1742 DNA GHGhigh gp2 (v2) (version 2) | ecosystem: Host-associated > Mammals > Digestive system... | reverse complement strand
CGCATCGAAGGAGTGGTCAATGAACCAGCAGAAAAGCGACTTTTGACTACGTCGAATCTCGATTTCGACAAGCTCAACGACCGCCGCCACGTGAATCAATTCATGCTGGGACGAGGGATTTTGGCGAATCCGTTTTTGGCGGAGGAAATAAAGGATTCCCTCATTGCAAGGAGGGATGACGAAATAATCCAGAAAAGCGTCTCCCTAGATTGCTTCGTTCCTCGCAATGACGCGAAGCGACAGACGGAACGGCTGCACAATTACGTCATCGATTTGTACGAAGACCGTCTACGCCATGCAGGAGGAAACCCAAAGGTACTGGGCAGAATGAAAGAACTATGGTCCTACCTGATGAATAGCTTCGAGGAACCGCAAGTTGTTTGGCGGAAAATCAAGAAGATTAATGCCCTGAAGGAATACGAAGATGCCGTTGAGACCATCTTCAAAGAGATAGCCATCAAATGAAAAAGCCTCCCTTGCGAGAGGCTTTTTTGTTTTCCATCCATCAGAATCATTCGAACGAGGCGATGGCCTTCTTGATGATTTCGATGGCTTCGCGGAGTTCGGCCTCAGTGATGACCAAGGGCGGGGCGAAGCGGATGATGTGCTGGTGAGTGGGCTTGGCCAGCAGGCCGAGGTCACGCATCTTGAGGCACACATCCCAAGCTTCCTTACCGTCTTTGGGCTTGATAATCACGGCGTTGAGCAAGCCCTTACCACGGACTTTCTCAATCATCGGGCTTTTAATCTTGCCGATTTCCTCGCGGAAGATCTTACCTAGACGCTCGGCGTTCTCCATCAGGTGCTCTTCCTTGATGACCTCAAGGGCGGCGATGCTCACGCGGGCAGCGATCGGGTTGCCGCCGAAGGTCGAGCCGTGCTCACCGGGCTTGATGTTCAGCATGATGTCGTCGTCGGCCAAGACACAGGAGACCGGCACCACACCGCCACCGAGGGCCTTGCCCAAGATGAGGATGTCGGGGCGCACGCCTTCGTGGTCGCAGGCCAGCATCTTACCCGTACGGGCGATACCGCACTGCACCTCGTCGGCCATAAACAGCACGTTGTACTTCTTGCAGATGTCGTAGCACTTCTTCAGGTAGCCATCATCCGGCACATAAACACCAGCTTCACCTTGGATAGGTTCCAGCAGGAAACCAGCGATTTCGTTGCCTTCCTTAGCCAGCACTTGTTCCAAAGCATCGGGGTCGTTGTAAGGGATACGGATAAAACCAGGAGTCATGGGGCCGTAGTTGGCATACGACTCGGGGTCGTTGCTCATGGTGATGATGGTGATGGTGCGACCGTGGAAGTTGCCTTCGCAGCACACGATCTTCACCTTGTCGTTCGGGATACCTTTCTTGACGACACCCCAACGGCGGGCGAGCTTCAGGCCCGTTTCGTCGGCTTCGGCGCCCGAGTTCATGGGCAGCACCTTGTCGTAGCCGAAATATTCGGTCACATATTTTTCCCACACGCCGAGTGCGTCGTTATAGAAAGCGCGGCTGCTGAGGGTGAGGCGCTCGGCCTGGTCGGTCATGGCCTTGATGATTTTCGGGTGGCAATGGCCTTGGTTGACAGCGGAATAAGCCGACAGGAAGTCGAAATACTCTTTACCTTCGACATCCCACACCTTGGCGCCCTTACCTTTGGCGAGGACGACCGGCAGCGGGTGATAGTTATGGGCTCCGTACTTGGCTTCCAGGTCCATAGCTTGTTGTGATGATTTGATTTCTTCGATCATAACGTATTTGTTATTTAAGATTTAAAGATTTAAGATTTCAAATTTCAAGATTTCAAAATTTCAAAATTTCAAAATTTCAAAATTACAGGGTGCAAAGGTAGGGTTTTATTTCAAGGTTTCACATTTTTGGCTCGATTTTTACGAACAATTTTGTAGGCCACCATCAAAACCAATGCAAAAAGCACTACGGCCAACAGTCCGAAGAAGGCCAGACGGTATTGGTTGCGTTGGGTTTGGAGGGTCTCGATTTTGGCATTTTGGGAGTCGTATTGCTGGAGAAGGCCTTGGGTTTCGTCTTGAAGGGAATTTATCTGGTCGTACAAATCGTAATTTTCACGCTGTAGCGCTTGTCGATACTCATCGAAGGCATCAAGTTCCGAAGCCATTTCATCAAACCGCCCCAGTCGAGCGTAATTAAGAATGAGAGGCTTCTTCACGGCGGATTCCATCATTGTAATGCCTGACCGCTTTGCTTCTTCTGCATAGATTTCGAGATAATGCATTGAAATCACTGCCTTTCCTTGCGATGCATACAACTGACCAAGACTATATGCCGATTGCATTATGCCCAAATGGTATTTGTTTTTCTCCGCCAACGAGAAAGCATTCTCAAAATGGTTCTTTGCCGTCAGCTCATCGTGACAATTGACAGCGACATTGCCCATTTCAACCAACAAGTCAACCTTAGAATAAGCCATGGTCTGGCGGTCGGCGCGCGACAATGATTCCGATTCAAGGCAAACCAATGCCTTTTCGAAATAATAAGAAGCCGAATCATAGTTGACCAAATCGCGGGCGAAGAGCATACCATAGTTCTTATAAGCCGTCAATAGCAAGTCCGTCTTTTGAAAAGCCTCAAGCTGAGGGATGACTTGGGCAAACAATTCCCGTGCCTCCTTTGTCCTTCCGCACTCGTTCAAAATAATGGCCAGATTCAAATTGGTATGCGTCACGGCAAGACTATCGCCAAGCAAGGTATACATATCTCTGCTCGATTTATAGGCTTTGACAGCGGTATCGAAATCTTTTCTATGATATTGAATGAAAGCCAAATTGTCGTTCGCCTGTGCATACGCCAAACTGTCATGACGCTGTTCGGCTACTGAAAGCACTTTCTGAAAAGCCACACAAGCCGAATCCATACTGCCCAAAATCAACTCGAAATAGGCCATATACCATAGTGGTTCAAAAGCCTTATCTTCATTTCCCGATTGCTGATAAAGGCCATACGAGTTTTTCAAATAGACTTGGGCAAGGTCAAGGTCGGAATGATAGCCATAATTAATGCCAAGTGAAAAATGGGCATCAGCTTCAAGTTCCACATCACCAATTTCATGAGAGAATTGGATGGCTTTTTCGCTCCAATCGATGCAGTCATCAAACGAGAAATCGAAAAAAGCATTGGAAAGCTCAATCATCGTCAGCACCTTCTCACGTCCTTCTTGCTTCGCCATGACACTCTCGAGACTATCTATAGCCCGTGTCTCTTCCTGAGCGAAGCTAAAAGTAGTTAAAAACAAAAGAATCAATATGTTAAGCAGCCTCTTCATCAAATGAACAGGTTATAGCGGCGCTCGTCGAAGATGGTGGTGGGTTGGTCGTGGCCAGGATACACTTCCGTGTCGTCGGGCAAGTGGAACAGCCGCTCGATGATGTTGGTGCGGAGTTGCTCGTAGTTGCCGCCTGGGAAATCGGTGCGTCCTATGCTGCGATAGAAAAGCGCGTCGCCGGTGAAGACCCAGCCCTCAATTTCGGCATACAAACTGATGCTACCCATAGCATGGCCTGGCGTGCTGATAACTTCGAGGGTGCTCTCCCCCACTTTGATGACTTCGCCATCCTCCAGGTCACGGTCAGGCAGTTCGCCGTTGCCCAAGGCCATACCAAACATGACTGCTTGCTCACGCGAGCGAATGAAATCGGCCTTCACGTTGGGATGTGCCGCGACAGGAATGCCATAGCGTTTCTTGACCGCAGCATTACCCACAATGTGATCGATGTGGCCGTGCGTGTTGATGGCCATCAAGGGCTTGAGATTGTGGCTGTCGATAAAGCCAAAGAGTTCGTTCTCCTCGCCAGGCGTGGAACAGCCCGGGTCGATGATAATGCAGTCTTTCGTGTCGCCATCGTAGACGACGTATGTGTGTTCGCTAAAGGGATTGAAGACAAAAGATTCGAGTTGGAGCATGGGAGGGGATTTAAGATTTAAGATTTCAAGATTTCAAATTTCAAGATTCAAAATTTCAGATTTCTAATTTCAGAGGGCAAAGATAGTGATTTTTTGAAAGCGTTCCCGATATTTTCCTTATCTTTGTCGGCTAAATTCGTATTCATGTTGCCGAAAACGAAATACACGATTCTGCTGCTGTTGCTCCTCGCAGTGACTCCCGTGGCTCATGCCCAGTTCTACAACGGAATGAACATGACCTTCGGGAAAAACCGTGTACAGTGGAAGGATTTCCATTGGTCATATTACCAGAACGACCATTTCGACGTGTATTTCTACCAAGGTGGCGACGACTTGGCCAAATATGCCCAAGCTTACGCCAAAGACCAGATTCCACGCATGGAAGTGCGCCTCAACAGCCGCTTCAGCAAAAAAATCCAATTCATCGTCTTCAACTGCAAGGGCGACTTCAAGCAGAGCAACATCAACCTTGAGGAAGAAGAAATCGGCAACACAGGCGGCATCACCAAAATCATCGGCTCGAAAGTCATCCTCTACTTCGACGGCGACTACACCCACTTCGAGGCGCAAATCCGCGAAGGCATCGCCCAACTGTTGTTCAGCCAAATCATCAACGGCACCTCGATAGGCTCACAAATCCGCAGCTCGTATCGCTACGACGTGCCACAATGGTTCCGCGACGGATTGGTGGCCTTCATCGCCGGCAATTGGGACAGTTACAAAGAAAGCCAACTGCAACGCGGCATCATTTCGGGCAACTACAAGAAAATCAACCACCTGCACGATGAAGACGCACGGATAGCAGGCTATTCGTTCTGGAACTTCATCGACGAAACATACGGCAGCAAGTCGTTCAACGACATTTTGGCTTTGGCCCAAAACTCCCAAAACGTCAGAAAAGCCTTGCTCTACGTAACGGGAAAAGAATACAAGAAACTGGTCGAGGAATGGTTTGAATTTTACAAAAACCGTTATGAGACCCTCATGACCAACCAGCCCTCCGACGTGATGAGGCTGAAATACAGGAAATACCGCACTTTCACGCAACCGCGCATCAGCCCAAATGGGAAAAACATCGCCTACGTCAGCAACGATGAAGGCAAAATTCAGCTTTGGCTCGAAAACCTGCAAAGCGGCAAACGGCAGCGCCTCTTCAAGGCAGGCTACCATTCCGACGAGAACATCGACACTTCATTCCCGCTTTTGGCATGGCACCCCAATGGAGAAATCCTGTCGTTCATCATCGAAGAGGAAGGCAAAATACAACTCTACAACCTCGACATCAACAGCGGCAAGAAAGCCAGTACCTATTTGTTTGATTTCCAAAAGGTAAGCTCGTTTTCATACGCACATAAGAGCCGTAAAATCGTCCTTGCCGCCACTCGTATGGGCAAGCCCGACATCTACGTCTACAACCTGTTCTCGAACACGTTGGAGCAAATCACCAACGACTACCACACCGACCTCGACCCTGTTTTCACCTTTGACGACCGACAAATCGTGTTCAGTTCGAATCGCGACAACGACACGCTGAAAATCCAAAACCAAATCGGATTTCAACGCAATCAGTTCAACCTCTACGCCTACCATTATATTAATAAAGGTGAGGTGCTCCAAAACCTGACACGCCAATGCATCTCGAACAGCACCCAGCCTGTGCCGCTGAAAGACGGAAGCTTGCTTTACCTGAACGACACCAGCGGTTACTATAACCTCTACCAAATCCGCTTCGACAGCGCCATTAGCCACATCGACACCATCGTCCATTATCGCTATTTCGGTAAAAAAGAACAACTTACCGACTATTCGGCCAACATCATTGACTACAGCTACCAGCCCCGTGACCACAAAGTGGCCATGCTCATGGCCGACCAAAAAGGTGAACGCTTCTTCATGTCGCCTATCCTGCGTGGACGCGAAATCGGCCTCAGCCAGATGAATCCTTATGCACAGAAAAGAATCTTCAACGAGCTGGTTTACAAAGAAAAAGACACCATTCAAGCCCCCGCTTCAAAACACCGCTTTTCGACCAGTTACCGCTATTCGAGGCGCAAACGACCCACCAACGGCATGATAGGCGGCGACTCCACCCAATTGGCACAAAGTCACGCGCCGCTTCCCGAACCGAAAGCCAAGCCCAAAGACACCATTCCGCACCCCAATAACTATTATGTGGAACTCTTTGCCGACCAGCTGATGACACAAATCGACTTCAGCAGCATGAACTACAGCTACCAGCCTTTCAGCGGCGGCATCTCCCCCATCTTCCTCTACCCTGGCTTCAACGTGATGATTGGCACCACCCTCAAAGACCTGATGGAAGACTACAAAATCGACCTCGGCGTGAAGCTCAACACGACCCTCACCAACAACGAATATGTAATGCGCTTCAGCCAATTCGGCAAGCGTTTGGACAAGAGTCTCACGCTGCATCGCTACGTCACCGACAACCAATCGGGTTACTACTACCGCACCTTTACCAATGAGGCATTCTACACGCTGAGCTATCCTTTCAGCGAAATCCTCAGCCTCAGAGGCACAGCTATCTATCGCCTCGACCACACCGTCAATCTCTCCATCGATGACTACAGCTTGGCCGACCGCGACACCTATCGCAATTGGGCCGGATTACGAGCCGAACTGGTGTTGGACAACACGAAACGCATCGGCACCAACCTACTCGTCGGTTCGAGAGGAAAAATCTTCGCCGAATATTACCAACGCATTGAGCGCAACACCGCCAATATGATTGTGGCCGGCTTCGATTACAGACACTACACCCGCATCAGCCGCAACTTTATCTGGGCCAATCGCATCGCGGGCAGCACCTCGTTCGGAAAAGAAAAGCTCATCTACTACATGGGCGGTGTCGACAACTGGATTGTGCCCAAATTCAATCGTGACACACCCATCGACTACTCGCAGAACTATGCCTACCAAACCCTTGCCACCAACATGCGCGGCTTCCCGCAAAACATCCGCAATGGCAACAACTTCGTGGTCATCAACAGCGAGCTGCGTTTCCCCGTGTTCAGCTACTTCATGAACCGCCCTATCAACAACAACTTCATCAGGAATTTCCAGATTATCGCTTTCGGCGACATCGGCACAGCTTGGACAGGATGGAACCCCTACAGCCCGAACAACTCATTGTTTAACCACTACATCACCGACGGCAACCTCAACATCTGCGTGACAGAAATGCGCAACCCCATCGTGGGCGGCTTCGGCTTCGGACTGCGCACAACGATATTAGGCTACTTCATCCGAGGCGACATGGCCTGGGGCGTTGAAGACGGTAAAATCAGCAACAAGCCAAGATTCTACGTGTCGTTTAATTTGGATTTCTAAAGCTTAATAATACTTCTGTTCGAAAGGCTTCAAGCCTTCCTCTTCGGCCTTGATGACGACAACCATGCCCTTGAAGGCATATTGCTCTTTCAAGATGTCGAGGTCGTCATTGCGCAGCCGAATGCAGCCTTCGCTGGCACGACCCGGAACGCTGTCCTCATTGTTGGTGCTGCCATGGATGCCAATGCCCGAAAAGCCAGGGGTTTTCAGACGCATAAACCAATTGCCGTAGGCCAAAATCGAACCGCGGCCATCGCCAAAGTCGTGACTCCAGTTGGATGCATTGACGATTTCGGTGATGACGAAAGGCTCTTCCCAAGTGCAATGAGGCGTGCGCATGTCGCCCTTCTTCTGTTTCTGACCTAAGTTCTTGCCCATGCAAACAGGATATTCGACCAAACGAACCGTGTCGTCGCCCACCACCTCGCAGACATAAAGCTTCAGTTCGGGCTTCGAGATGACAATGAAGCAGTTCTCCTTAACCTGCATCTGAGCATAAGGAGCAACGCTATCTGTGACCTTCACTGAATCAGGTGCAACAGTCTGGTTTTCTTTGGCTTTATCACCATTGCCACAAGAGAACAGCATCGTCAGAGTGCTGAACAAAACGAGAAGGAAATTCATTGATTTTGACATTTTTAGATTATTTGCGCATTTCACCATTCAGTGTATCAACGATTGTCTCGACGAGATTGAAAGCACCGTCGTAAACATCCTTTAGCGTTGCGTCGAGCATGTAGGCAGGCGTGGTGAAAACGAGGTTGGCGTTGTCAGCGCACACGTCACCGTTTTCGGTCTGCACATGTTGCGCACCCAGTTTTGCCATATTGTCGGCATCGGGAGTGCCATCATTGCCCAAGGTAACGCAAACGCCAGGAATCAGTTTGGCCAACAACACTGGTGCAATGCACATGGCCCCGATGGGTTTCTTGGCTTTGTGGGTCTCAAGGATAACACGAGCCACATCGGGCTGCACCTCCATATCGGCACCTTTGAAGGCATAATCACAATGATTTTTGGCCACACCAAAGCCACCGCTAAAGAGCAGGCCATCGAAATCTTCGGCTTTATATTCCGCGATGGGACGCACCCCCAAGCGAGCCAATCGGGCGGCCTCAGTGAGGATATTGCGTTTGGCATTGGCCACTTTCTTGTCCGTCAAATGGTCGACGACCTCGGTTTGTGGACGGTCGGGCGCAAAGCATTGGTATTCACAATGATGCTGCTCAATAGAGAGTAACAGCGTGATGGTTTCATTGATTTCGCTGCCGTCTTTGCGACCGCAGCCGGCGAGGATAACTGCAAATTTTTTCATATTTTTCTTGATATTGATATTGGAGGCAAAAGTAAGAAAAATCCTCCGAAACATCGGAAAGCAAGGGCAAGTTTTTCCAAAAACGACGCATCAACCCAACGGGAAAAGTGTCCCATGTCAAATAAAAAGGTAGGCTAATTTTGATCATTTACAAATATACGAAAGGGCAAAATTTGCTTCAAACCTGCTAAACTTTGAAAAATTTGACAAGTTTAGCAGTTTTGAAACACTTAATTTTGTTTCAAAACATCCTTTAGATCTCAAATAAGTCTTCTGCTGTAATATTGTTGTGAATGTCGCCCCAATGTCCAGTATGGGTGATACCATTCACGGTTATCATGGTCAGGCTGATGGATTTGCCCTTGCCGACGCTTTCTACAAATCGTTTGGCCTTGTGGTGCAAGCTATCCGCATCTTCTTTCGTCACCGTGTATTCGGTCTTTGAAAATTTCATCTCACAGATATTCACCATGTTGTCGGCACGGTCGATGAGCATATCGATTTGCGCCCCTGCCTCTCCATCGACACTTTTGCCAATGCGCCATGCATAGACATTGGTAACAACACCACTAATGCCGAGGGCTTTCTTTATCTGTGGAATATGCTGGAAACACACCCTCTCAAAAGCCAACCCCACCCATGAAGTGCGGACTGGTGAAAGGTAACTATGCGACCAAAACTGCTCGTCGTTGGTCTCGTTTTCCTTATCGAACTTCAAATAGAACAAGGTGTAATTGTCAATCAGTTTGTACATTGCCATGTTTTTCAAACCAAAAGTGGGAATCTTCTTAATGAATCCACACTCTTGCAAATCGTTGAGAATCCGCGTCGTCTTACCATTACCGTCGAGATTGCAACGAGCCACCAACTCCTCCCTATTCAAGCCTGCCCCTGCTTCGCCCAATGCCGTAACGACACTGATATATTGTTCCGGGGTTTTAAACAACGAATCATAAAGTTCGTAAAACTCATCATGCAATTTTCCATTGGACAAAAAAACAAGACGGTCGATGCTTTGAGCCACACTTTCGCCACGTTCAAGCAATGACCAATAAAATGGCACGCCACCAAACACCATATAAAGTTCCAAGAGGTCATACCGCGACAAACCGATGTTGCGACTTCTCATGTATTGTTCACATTCGTAAAGGGAGAAGGGCTGCAAAGAAATTCTGCAAGTCACGCGATTGTGCAAGCCGCCATGGTTTTTCAGTACCTTGTTGATAATCCATGAAGTGGCACTACCACAAATAATGAGCAGAACATCTTTCCGAGCCGATGCAAAAGCGTTCCAAAAATACTCCAACGACGAAAGAAAATCGGAACGCGGAGTATCCATCCAAGGGATTTCGTCAATGAAAATGACCTTTTTGGCTTCTGGCGATTGTTTGATAAACTGCCTCAGCAACCCGAAAGCATCCATCCAATTGACGGGAATGGACATTTTTTCCATACCTGCCTCAACGAGTGAATCGCGGAAAGCCCTCAATTGTTTACGATTGTTACCGTTGGCCACCCCAGAATGTTCAAAGGTAAACTTGTAGTTGAACGTCTCACGTATCAAAAAGGTCTTCCCCACTCTTCTGCGACCATACACGGCTACAAACTGTGAATATTCCGACTCAAAAGCCTCAAGCAGTTCCTTTTTTTCGATTTCTCTTCCTATCAACATTTCATTGAATTTTGCTGCAAAGATAAGCAAAATTTGCTTCAAACCTGCTAAAGTTTGAAAATTTTGGCCTATTTAGCAGCTTTAGAGCGAATTCCAATATGGCTTCCGCTTTTCAAAAAACGCCTTCATCCCCTCTTGGCCAGCAGCTGAAACGCGCTGTGAGGCAATCAACAGCGAGGTTTGGTAGAAAATCGGGTTGTTGGGGTCGTCGGTGCCACTCACCATGCGCAGCAGGTTCTTGCACTCTGCCACAGCATCGGGCGAAGCTTGCATGAAATGGTCGATGTATTGCCGCTCGGTATCAATCATCGCCGACTCGTCGACAACGACATTCACCAAGCCAAAGTCTTTAGCTTCGTCGGCAGTGAAACGACGGCCTGTCAGCATCAGCTCCTTGGCGGCGGTATTACCGATTTTACTTACCACAAAGGGCGAAATCGTGGCGGGCGTCAGTCCCAAGCGAACCTCAGTGAAGGCAAACTTGGTATCCTTTTCGGCAATCACGATGTCGGCAGCGGCAATAATGCCGTTAGCCCCGCCGATGCAGGCACCATGCACGTCGACAATCACAACCTTGTTGCAATAATAAATGGTGCGGAACAGCTTGGAGAGCTTCTCCGCATCAGCAATATTCTGGGCATGACTAAAACCAGCCATCGCTTTCATATAAGCCAAGTCGGCACCTGCGCAAAACGCCTTGCCGTTGCCTTTAAGGACGATGACGCGCACATCGTCGCGGCTATTGAGCCAATCGAAGACCTCGGTCAGTTCGTGTATCATCTCGCCGTTCAGGGCGTTGCGCACATCCTGACGGTCGAGGTTGACCCAAGCGATGCTTTCGCCCAGCTGTACTTTTATCGTGTTGAAATCCATTTTTGTCAGTTTTGATTTTGCAGTTTGCAGTTGTTCAGTTCATACGAAAATGCAATAATCGGAAAAAAATGCCAATCTGTCGCAATCAATCCACGAAAAAAGCGTTTCTTTGCAGGCGGAATGGTTTTTGCTGGGCCTCGCCCGATGAATTAGACACAGGGGACACCCATTAACAACACAACTAAAACAACATCCAACTAAAGAAAATGGACGAAAACAACCTCAATAACGACCTCGAGAATCTCTTGAACATGTTCAAGAAGATGATGGAAAACCAAGACCTTGACGCCATTCCGGGCCTCAACGAAGAACAGAAGGAACAGCTGAAAATGTTTCTTGAGGACTTCGATGAACTGAAAGACGACATGAAGGTGGAGATTTTCAAACTCGACCCCTTCACAAAGCAGATGGTCGGCATGGTGATGGGACAACTCAAAGACCTCACTGGCGGACAAGCCACCACAACGCAACCCACAGCACCTCAAGAGCCGCAACCCATCAAGGAAAAAGACCTCGCTGAGATTCCCGGCACCAACGAGAACCTCGAAGCGCAACTTGCCGAAATCGACCGCCAGCTACGCAACCCTGACCTTAGCGACGAAGAAATCAACCGACTGCTCGACCAACGCTCAGCCATTGCTGCAGAATTGAATCAATGATGACGCGGATTGCAAATCCGCCATTCAACGCGGTCGGATTGCAAATCCGCCCGAACTGAACTTAAAGAACGATTAAACAAACACAAACTATATGAAAAAAGTACTTTTCACCCTTATTGCACTGGTGATCTCGGCGACCTCGTTTGCCCAACTCATCGCCAACAAGACCGACAAAAGATTCACCTTGGGTTTCGACCTCTTCAGCGACTTCCAACTCGCTCCCTCCGACAATTGGGACCCGCGCGGCTTCAACCAAGGCGTGAGCCTCGCCCTCACCTACAATTTCCCCTTGGGCGAAAGCTCGAAGCACACCGTGAGCATCGGTGCCGGCATGACGTCGCACAACTACTTCTCCTACAGCCGCATACTCAACCCTTACACCAACGAGGAATTTGAGTACCAAGACTACCGCAAGGTCGAGAACTTCAAGCGCTATAAGGTGAACCCGACATACATCGACATCCCGCTTGAATTGCGCTTCCGCATCAAGGACCAAGTGAAAATCGGGGTAGGCTTCAAGGTAGGGATCAATGTAGCCACCAAGACCAAATTTGTCGGCCCCGACAACGAAGACGGCACCTTGACCAATGGCAGCGGTGCTCTCGTCCACGAAAAACAATGCTACATCAAAAACGTCGAGCGCATGGCCTATTCGGCTACGTTGCGCGTGGGCTGGAAATGGGTGAGTGCTTTCGCTGCCTTCCAAATCAACCCCGTGTTTACAGTAGGTCACAACGCGCCCGAGTTCTTCCCGCTTTCAGTGGGTCTGTCGTTTGCTCCGTTCTAAGACACGGGACCACGGGACGCGGAACTAAGGGACATGAAAACGCTATCTCAATGGATTGTTGCAGAAGCTCAGCAAATGGGCTTCGATGCCTGTGGCGTGGCTCGTGCCATGACCTTGGAGCAAGAGTCGGCCAACATGGAACAATGGCTTGAGGCCGAACATGAAGGCGAGATGGGCTACCTGACCCGCAACCGCGAAAAACGCTACGACCCGCGTCTGCTCGTGGAAGGCACAAAAAGCATCGTCAGCGTACTTTACAACTACTTTCCGAAACAAACCATCGGCGACGGTGAGCACTACAAAATTGCCAAATACGCCTACGGCGCCGACTATCACGACGTGTTGAAACGCAAAATGCGGCAACTGCTTGAACGCATCGAAACCCAAACAGGAAAACTCGAAGGCACCCGCATCTTCGTCGACTCGGCACCTGTCCTCGACCGCGCTTGGGCTGTGCGCTGCGGCTTGGGCTTCATCGGCAAAAACACCACGCTGATTCACCCCAAAAAAGGCTCGTTTTTCTTTATCGGACATCTGTTTTTGCCTGTCGAATTGGCAGAAACCGGCTCGCCGATGAGCAACCGCTGCGGTCGCTGCACCCGATGCATCGATGCCTGCCCAACGGGTGCCTTGGAAGCCCCGTTCCACATCGACGCGCGAAAATGCATCTCTTATCTGACCATCGAATACAAAGGCCCGTTGGACGGCCACGACCCATCGCAATTCAAAGGCTGGATGTATGGCTGCGACATTTGCCAAGACGTGTGTCCATACAACCGCTTTGCCCTGCCCAATTTGGACCCAGAATTTCAGCCTTCGGAACAGTTGCTTGCCATGAAAGACGAAGATTGGAAACGCCTCGACGAAGCCCAATTTAAGGCTTTATTCAAACATTCCGCCATGCAACGCGCAGGGTTTGCAGGACTGAAAAGAAACATCGATTTTATCTCAAGGGAGAATTGAAATTGTAGGTCAGCGTGAGCTGCCAGACTTTGTTGTAGTAATGGTCGAAAATCCATAGTGGATCACCATTAAAGCGGCATGGCACAACGGAATACATCCATCGTGCCCCGACACCAAAATGCTCACCAATAGCAAAATGGATGCCTGCATTGGCCGTTGAAGACAGCAAACACCAACGACGCGTTGTCACTTCATAATCGCCATCTGTATCTTCGGTGACACGTAACCTGACATCCAAGCTGGCGCCCAACTCCAACGTGACGAAATCCAAGGGACGACCTCCAATTCGGATCCAACCCAAATTATGGCGCAACATCAGCGGAATTTCGGCATAATGCAAGCGAAGACTAAAAGCCGGGTAGCCATAGTCAACTACCTCCCTGTGGGAAGAATGTGCCCCAAGAAGCGAATACTTCAGCTCCAACTGACCCGAAAAAAGATCAGAAAAAGGCAAATTGACGTAGGGGCCTACGGTAAAGCCTAATTGGTGATAGCCCGCATACTTATCGCCATCCACCTGACAGAAAGTGGGACCCACAATCAGGCCGGCATTAAAACTTTGGGCAGTGGCTTTTGAAAGGCCAGCGAAGAATAAAACAATGGTAATAAGAATGATGTAAGTGTTTTTCATAAGTAGATGAGCTATTTAGTTTTTATATTGGACGCGAGACTACAGAACCATGACTTGTGACCATAACTATGACCACTGGCAAATTGTGGTTGAACTTAACGGCTTTACAATGGCTAATCACTTGCCCAAAGAAAAGCCCGCATGCTCTCGAACTCTGTAAAAGTGGTCATGGTCATAGTCAATGGTCATGATCAAGAAGTTCCGTGTCCCGCGTCAAAAATCATGTAGTTTAATTTTGATCAGTTACTAAATTTGATT
>Ga0310694_10003947_pt1 | contig 14447 bp, 17 predicted proteins | sample 174DNAGHGhighgp2_FD_203884 | JGI IMG/M metagenome (GOLD analysis project Ga0310694, IMG submission 203884) | Sheep rumen microbial communities from Palmerston North, Manawatu-Wanganui, New Zealand - 1742 DNA GHGhigh gp2 (v2) (version 2) | ecosystem: Host-associated > Mammals > Digestive system... | reverse complement strand
AACTTTTTCATGATTATTTAATTATTTATGGGAGTTAGCGGGAGTTAACACCAAAATTATTATATCGTCTCGGCAATCACCTCAATCTCGACCAGCGCGCCCTTGGGCAATGTCTTGACGGCAACGGCCGAACGTGCAGGATAGGGTGTATTGAAAAACTCGGAATACACGCTGTTCATCTCGGCGAAGTCGTTCATGTCGGCCATGAATACGGTGGTCTTGATGACGTGGTCCATCGTCGTGCCAGCCTCATTCAAAATGGCTTTCACGTTAAGCAACGACTGGCGGGTCTGCTCCTTGATGCCACCTTCGACGAAACTACCCGTGGCAGGATCGATGGGAATCTGTCCGGAGGTGAAGATGATGTTTCCAACTCGAATAGCCTGGCTGTATGGGCCGATGGCTGCTGGTGCATTTGTTGTGCTGATAACGGTTTTCATAGGGTTATGGGTTTTGAGGGGTTCTGAAAGGTTCTGAAGGGTTCAGAGGGGTTAAGAGGGGTTCGAGGGGTTAAGAGGGGTTAAGAAAGGTTCGAGGGGTTAGGGTATGTGAGGAGTATTAGGGGACAATCAACCTTTCGCTCCGAGCTCTGCTCGCGTGGAGCGAAGCGTAACAACCCCTCGAACCTTTCGAACCTTTCGAACCCCTCACAATATACACAATGCTATCGCCGCGCACGCCTCCGCATCGGCTAAGGCGTGGTGATGGTTGAGCAGGTCGTAGCCACAAGCGGCAGCAACGGTTTGCAACTGGTGGTCGGGCAACGAACGTCCGAACCAGCGGCGTGAGGCGGTCAAGGTGTCGAAGAAGCGATAGTCGGGATAATCCATCTGATAGACCCGAAAGACGGCGCGTAGACAACCTGCATCGAAGCGAGCATTGTGTGCCACGAAAGGTACCAAAGAGCTATCGGGGAAGATGGCCTCGATGTGCTTCTCGATCTCTTCCCAAACGTAGGGAAAGACGGGGGCATCGTCGGTTTCTTTCGCCGAAAGTCCATGCACGCGCTGGCAGAAATACTGGTAGTAATCGGGTTCGGGATGAATGAGGCTGTAAAACGAATCTGCCACTTCCCCATCCTTCACGATGACGATGCCTACCGAGCACACGCTGCACGGCTGTTCGTTGGCGGTTTCGAAGTCTATGGCAACGAAGTCTCTGAGCATCTCTTAGGGTTTGATTCCGAGCATCTGGAGGATGAGTATGGCATCCTCGTCTTCCTCGCTGGCTTCCTGACGAAGTTCCTTGACGATGGTCTTGCCGTCCTTTTCGTTCTTCACGGCACGTTTGAGCCATTCCTTGGCCTTGGCTTCGTCCTTCTCGACGCCCTTGCCCTTCAGGTAGCATTTGCCGAGAGCCAACTGGGCATCGCCGTTGTCCTGCTTGGCGGCCTTGGTGAAGTACTCAACGGCTTTGAAGATGTCCTTGTCAACGCCCTCGCCGTTCTTGTACGATTTGCCCACCTGATATTGTGCCTTGGCATAACCTTGTTCGGCAGACTTGAGATACCATTCAAAGGCCAGGGTGTTGCTTTCCTCCACTCCGTTGCCCTTGTCGTAGCAGCGGCCCAAACGATATTGTGCCTTCTTGTGGCCCTTTTCGGCTGCGGCTTTCAGTTTGGGGAAAGCTGCTTCGTAGCGCTTGGCGTCGTAAAGCTCCTTTCCATCGTTGTAAAGTTTCTCGGCTGATTGTGCGCTCGCTGTGATGCCAATAAGGCACATCAGCAAAAGTGTCATTAGTTGTTTCATCAATTTCAAAAATATAATAAGAGTTTATAATTTCGTGTTTTATTCCGAACGTGTTTTATTCCGAAAACTTCGAAAATTACGAAAAAATACGAAAACTATAATTAGAAAAGCAGGTCAGTATCTTTTTTTCGTTCTTTTCGTCTTTTCGGGCTTTTTCGGAATTACCCCATTTTATTTCCCGTGTGCCGTGCTGGTCACCGCCTTCACATTAGGCACATTTTCAAGCGGCGAAGGGATGGAGCAGTCGGCGCTGACCATCAGGTGGCCACGAGGGCCATCAGCAATGATCTGGCGAGTCATTTCGGCAACTACCTCAGGCGCAGCCTTGCCAATTTCGGCCTTGCGGTTGAATCCACCGACCACAGGGCGACCGAATAGCTTGTAGGAATCAACCGTAGTGAGCGGCTTACCATCGATGTTCAGAGGAAGGTTGACCATCTTGCCAGGATATTCCAAATAGCGTGTCAGGTCGTCCATCTCGCCTTCCCAGTCGCAGATATGCAGGATGGTGAACTTTGTATCCTTGGCGGCCTCGTTCATTACGGTCAGGTCGTAGGGCTTTATGTAGGTTTCGAAGAAACCGCCTGGAACGTTGAGTTCGTAGAACTTCTTCTCGCCTCCTTGCGTGGCACAGAAGAATGACTCCACACCCGCAGCCTTGCATTCGCGGATGAACCAAAGGATGGTAGCGGTGTAGTTGTCGAGCATACGCTTGTAGGCCTCCGGTCGTTCTACGGCATATTTGCACACGCCTTCGTATCCAAATGCCTGGAGAGCCACCTGATGCGTGCTCAGAATGGTGGGCATCACATAAACTTCGTTGCCCTTCTTGGCGAGGATATCCTTGATGACATCCAGCACGGGACGATAGTGGTCCTCGGGCACGAGCGGAGACTCCATAGTCAAATCCTCGATGCGAGGCATTGGCTTCTCGGTCTGCACCTTAAGGATGTCGCATCCACCTTGTTCATACAGGCTCAGATGTGCCTCGACTGCCCCCTCTCCCAACTTCTGGTCTTTGCCGAAATGGCCCCAGAAGAGCACAGGAACATACGATGGGTCGAGTGTCCCAGCCACAAACTGGTCAATAATCTCCTTTTTGTTGGTCGGCACCTTGCCTCCCTCCTTCTTCGAAGAACAGGCACTCATAACCATCCCGAACGATAGCGCAGCGATAACAATCGCCAACATTGATTTCATCAGTTTCATAGTTTCAAAAATTTGAGATAAAAATATCGACAAGCTGGTCATCCCCCTAAGCAGGGGGAATGAGAGGGTCTATCGAATGAAATTCATCCAATTCGTGGCCTCCCTTTCCGGATAATCGGGATCGCCAGTGTGGATCTTCTTCAAAAGCCAGGCCATGTTGTTGGCGAGGGTGCGCATAGTCTGAATGCCCTCGGTATCGAGCGAAGCCTCACCCGGAGCAGCACCATAGACAATGTTCCAGTACTGCGAGGTGACCACAGGCATATTCATCATCTGGAATGGCATTGTCAAGGTCTGGAAAGCTGCCGTGGCACCGCCTCGACGACAAACGCAGACGGCAGCAGCCGGCTTGTTCTGCACCTTGCTGCCCGCAGCATAGAACATACGCTGCATCAGCGAAAGCAGACTACCATTGGGCTGTCCGTAATAGACGGGCGAACCGAATACCAATCCGTCGGCGGTGTCAAGCTTCTCGATGATTTTGTTGCAGACATCATCGTCGAAGATACATTTGCCCAAGGCATTCATATGGCATTGGCCGCAAGCGATGCAGCCACGGATGGGCTTCACGCCAATATGTACAACCTCTGCTTCGATGCCTTTTTGCTCCAAGGTCTTGGCCATTTCGGAAAGGGCCGTGAAGGTGTTGCCCGAACGACGCGGACTGCCGTTGATCAATAATACTTTCATTTTCTTATCAGTTTTATTTGGTTCGTTTACTAAGTTGCTTGTTTCATTCGCTAAATCACTCTCGTTCGTCTTTGCCACCAGCCTGCCCAACGGACTTGCCATCAGCAGGCTGCCCATGGTGACCAAAGCCGATTTCTTGATAAAGTCTCTGCGATCCATTTATTGATAAAGATTATCATCTAAAATCTCGAAAATCATTTTTCGTATATTTCGTTTTTTTCGAAGTTTTCGAAATAAATTACAATGGATGTTATTCCGAAAAAGCACGAAAAGACGAAAAGGTCGAAAAACTATTATTTGTTATTTTCGTTATTATCGATGTTGTTAATTTGTAGTTGATCTTCGAGGAACTCGCAAGCATCGGCCACGCAGTCGGGACAAGCACGGAGTACGACCTTGGTGCCGATACCCTTGAGCAGTTTGCATTGCGTGGCACAATTGCGCTCCTGGAACTTGTTCATGATTTCGCGCATTTGCTTCATTGACTTCGCCTTGTCCTTGTTAACAAGTCCAAGCACGATGCCGGCACCGACCAACGCACCGCAGGTCCCTTCCATATTTCCCATACCGCCACCAAAGGCATTCGCCACATTCATAGCCGTCGCATCGTCGATGCCGGCAATATCGGCATAGGTCTGTACCACGGCCTGTGCGCAGTTATGACTGTTGCAGCGCTTCTTCTCCGCTGCTATCTCTTTCCTTGTTTCCATTATCTTTATTAACACGAATTATCGTGAATTATCATAAATTTTTCTTTATCAAGATTCGGGACTATACTTCATCCAGTACTGTCGCTCATCTTCGCCCATCTTCTCGATTGCATATCGCAGCATCGTTCTAGGCATTTCGTGAGCGTGACGTTCGAGGAAGTCGCGGAGCAGATCCATATTGACCTGCTTGCCCATCTCGCGCAACATCCAACCCACCGCCTTGTGCATCAGGTCGTGCGGATGATGGAGGTGCATCTCGGCATAACGCAGGCACCACGACGGGTCTTCATAACGCGAGGTCATCCACGTGCTCACCATGCTGATGCGCTTTCGCCAAAGGCTGTCGCTCGTGGCAAGTCCATCCATTGTGGCAAGCTTGTCGTCAAGGTGCGAAGGCAGCATCAGCCAATGTCCGATAATCTTCGGAGCCGAAAGGTCCACGAGGTCCCAATTGTTAGCATAGTCGGCATATTCGAGATACATCTTCACAATGGCATCCCTTCCTTCGATGGCGGCTTCGTCATTCGTTTTCTTTTTCGTCGCCAGTTCCTCGAAACGCTTGACGAGCAGGAGGAAGCCGCACAGACGGATCTCGTGATAGCGATTGGTCAGCAGCTCGGGAATTTCCTCGAAAGGCACGTCCTTGGCGTATTTCACGACCTCGCGCGTCTCGGGCACTTTCAGTCCCAGGAACTCGTCGCCCTCGCCATATTCGCCCTTGCCCGTCTTGAAGAATCGCATCAAGCCAATGCGCTGCTCCTCGTTGCGTAGCGACTCCATGTATTGGATAACCTCTTTTGCAGTCATAATTTCAAAAATCTTTTTAATTCCGAAAACATCGAAAATATCGAAATATACGAAAATTGTTTAAGGAACGCTCGTCAATATTTTTTCGTTCTTTTCGTCTTTTCGGGCTTTTTCGGAATTACTTCAACTCCTTGCAAGTCGCTTTGACCAAATTGGAAATGAGCTGGTGGTCATCGACATCCTCGATCCAGAAATAGTCTTTCGCGCCATCGTAGGGAGGTCGAAGCACAACCGTGCCGAGCAAAGCGCGCCCCGCCTCGGTGGGCTTCACATAGAAGCGGTTGTCGCAGATCAGCCCGAATATCTTCCCGTTGCAATAGATGCCGTAGTCGCCGAACATCTTCTTGACGGTTATCGTCCCTGCGCCAGCACACTGGTCGGCGATGTATTGCACAAAATCAGGATTGCAAGCCATAGTATTATCGTTTTTTTCGAACATCAAACAACTTGCCCTTCAACCATTCGCGCACCGGCATATCGTAGAGCCTGAACGCAGCATAAGCCAGGCCGATGGCCAGGAGCAGGATACAAGCTGCCACAAAGATATGCTGGCTGAGCGGTGCATCGCGGTGCTTGTCCACCCACGACATCTGCATATAGATGAGCGGATAATGGGTGATATAGAGCGGGAAACTGATGTCGCCGAGGAACTTGTTGATGGCCTGGCTCTTGCCGCCCTTCACGCTGCTGCCTGCGCCTATCGAGACGATGAGCGGGAAGCAAACGAGGATGCAGAACGCCTCGTAGAGTCCATTCGTCCAGCGGCTGTCGCCCTCGGTGCCTATGCCCATCCAGGGCATGCAAAGCAGGATGACGATGAGCAGCGAACACCACCAGAAGCCGCCACGCACCTTGATCACCCAGTTCATACGCGATAGGAACAGTCCGCTGAAGAACGGATAGAGCAACCGGGTGGCGCCCACTTGAAGCTGGTCGGGCGTGGTGCTCCATCCGCCTACGACGGTATAGGATGCCCAGCTACGCGCTGCCAAAAATCCGAATACATCAATGTTGAGACAAAGTATCAGCGTCAGCATAGCGAAAAGTGCCACACAGATGCCCAACACCAGTTTCGAGAATCGGCGAATCACAAGCGCATAGAGGATGTTGGCGATATACTCCCATTGGAGCGTCCACGCCGGGCCATTGAGCGGATTGGTTTCGCCCCATCCTCGTATGTCCATCGAATTGGGCAAGGGAATAAGCGTGAAGCACCACAGCATCACCCCAAGCACCACGTACCACGGTGTCTTGTCGATGAGCGTGAACGTCGAGCAACTGCCGAAATAGAACATCACGGCTCCGAAGAACGTGCCAAAAATCACCATCGGATGCAGACGAATCAGACGGCGCTTGAAGAAGCCCCAGGTGCTCATCTTGTCCCAACGGTCGTCGTAGGCATAGCCGATGACGAAGCCTGAAAGCGCGAAGAAGAAATCGACCGCCAGATAGCCGTGGTTGATGGGTTGGTTGGGTGCCATTCCAAAGTAGGTCTCGAAGAAATGAAAGCACACCACCAGCACGGCCGCCACTCCTCGCAGGCCGTCCAGAATCTCGTAACGTGGTTTTGATTCAAGATAAATGTTGTTGCTCATATTGATGAAGCCTAATTTAGGCGCAAATATGAGGAAAATATCTGATTTTTCCAAATTATTGACCGAAAAATGACCGCTTTTTTTGTAATGTTGGCGCACAAGTGTGAAATATGCTGCTTTTTATGAAATTCTTTTAAGAATTTGAATGAAGCACTATGTCGCCCGTCACAATGCTTTATCCGATAGTAGCAAGCACTCTGTCGCCCGTCACAATGCTTTATCCGATTGTAGCAAGCACTCTGTCGCCCGTCACAATGCTTTGTCCGATAGTAGCAAGCACTCTGTCGCCCGTCACAATGCTTTGTCCGATAGTAGCAAGCACTCTGTCGCCCGTCACAATGCTTTGTCCGATTGAGCAAGCACTCTGTCGCCCATCACAATGCTTTATCCGATAGTAGCAAGCACTCTGTAGCCCATCACAATGTTTTATCCGATTGTAGCAAGCACTCTGTCGCCCGTCACAATGCTTTATCCGATAGTAGCAAGTATTCTGTCGCCCGTCATAGTGCTTTATCAGATTGAGCAAGCACTCTGTTGCCCGTCATAGTGCTTACTCGTTTTTAGAATACTTTTTTTGTTCTCGAACAAGCCATTCGATGGCAGAACAACCATAATAACGTTCGAAGACGTGTGACATCACACGTTCCGACCGCCACCCGCAGCGATTAGCGACCTCGTTAAGCAGTTTCCTTGCTTTTCGGTTCCTGGTGTCATTCAGATTCTGATGGCTAACCTTCTCTTTGATCCAGTCCTGTGCCTGCATGACTCGCCAATGGGTAATCACGTCGATGAGCTTTGTTCCAGTCAGCATGTGCCAGGCTGCACGTAGGTCTTTTGGATCCACGTCCATCAGCAATGCAACGTCTTCCGGATAGATGAACTTGTAATGGCGCATGATGTCCAACACAGTATCGACTATCACTTCCCCAAAGGGTTCTTTTGCGGAGTACATTTCCTCCACGGTTTCTACGATGTGTTTCATATCTGCAAAAACTCAATTATGATGATGGTTGTCGAATTTCGTTAAAATTTTGTCATATTCCGGGGGCAATCAAGGTGCCCCGCCCTCCCTAAGTATTATATATACCCTTCCCCCCCTATATAAGGGGGGAGGGTTAAATATATATATACTTGGGTGGGCAGGGGTGCCCCATGATTGAATTGTCGATTGTTTTCATTTTTTACAGAATCATTGTTTGTACTGTGTTAAGCTAAAAAAACACTGCAATCCAGCGATTTACTGAACTTGCAGTGCAAATTTACGAAAAAATAACGGAATATTGAAATTTTGAAGGTAAATTCGTCAAAACTCAATGCAAAACTCAACAACTCAATGTCACGAAACTCAATAACTATACAAGTTTTTGAAGCCAAAGAACTCACAATGATTCAGAACGGCAGATCATTGTTTTCCGTACTATTGCGTTTCAGGAAATCCTCAATCCTCTCAATCAGGTTCTTTTGGAAATAATCTGCAACCATCGAATAACTGTTGTAGGTCGTTTCCTGTGCTCCTTTGGCTTTGAAGAATGCTTTGATATTCCAAGGATAGTTCTTCTCATTTAAGAAGTATTTGGGGGCATTGTCCATTGCTCCTTTATCGCACGGCACAATTTGTGGTTGGATGTTTCGACATACCCAATCTACAAATTTGGGTCTCGATTTGAGTATAAAGACCGATTCGCCACCTAAAGCCTTCAGATTCTGACGAAGGACAGTATAGATCGAAATCCAATGACTCTTGTTAAAGAAATAGGCCGACTTGTTGGGGCCGTCGGTATAACTACGAATGAATGTAATAAGTTTTTGCTCATCAATCTGCTCATTGATATAGCTATTCTCTGAAATGGCTTCTGAGGATTCCTCACTCTCTTGATCGGTAAAAGTTCGCGTGAGATCGATCGTCGGCTTTTTACTCTCATCTATTCCATCGATGAAATGGATATATTTCTCTTTCAGGCCATCGTAGAGTTCACACTTGATCATATTCTCGCGATGAATTCTACCGAAGAAGAACATCACGTTGTTCGCATCTACATTTATGTCGAACAATTCATCATGTTTGAACAGAATATCCCAATCAAAAAGATTCTCTTCATCAGATGTTTCTCTTAAAATAATCAAAAGCTTTTTGTTCTTCTTCAGTTCATTAAGATCGGACGAATCATATAGATCTTTGCAGGAATTCTCATCGACTGTTTCGTCATTGATGATTTTTCGGATAATTTCATCATCAGCTTCGGCAAGCTTGGCCCAATGGGGTTTGGAAAGCATCTCAAGTTTGCTGGATTTGAAGTGTTGGGCAGAGAATTTGATTTTTTGAGGAATATGGTATTTATCCATCTTTACAAAACGACGGAATTCTGATACCACAAACTCCTTCATTTCGACATTTTTTCGAAATGTTATTTGAAGATTCATCTTTTGCCAAGCATCCAATAATAATGATAAATTTTCATCCAACAGCTCATTGAAGTAATTTATCAATATCTGACTCACATTATGATGTCTTTCAATGATCGAATCGGGATAATTGTAATCTCCAATCATTCTGTCCGCTATGAACTTTGCATTATCCTCGGAAACTTGATTGTATTCAGTCTTTTCGTTCGATTCTTTTGCCTGGGTCAATAAGGAATAGATGCGATCGTAGAGGTCATGATAATTCTCATAACTTTCCTTTAGATTCAAGTAGCACCAGATGTTGGCTGCGTATATATCATCGTATGTGATAATGTTCAATAACTTTCTGCCTATCGATATGAGTTTGTCGAACATGTCACGCTCGAGATAAGAAATCAAATTGAATGAATCGCACGTTACTAATTCATCAACTTGCGATTTCAATATGTCCAGTTCGAATGACGGAATCGCATAATCGTCTTCCTGTATAATGATTTCTTCGTCAGAAATGATCATAAAAATTGATTCTACTAATTATTTAAATATTGTCTCGTCACCACAGATGTTGCGCATCTTCATGCAAAGGGCTTTCTCTGCGCAGGAGATTAACTATAATTCGAGCGCAAAGATACATCATTTTGCCGACATGGCCAAGAAAAACTCAATAAAAAACTATATGTGACACAATAATTCGAAATTACTACTGCCTCGACATATACAACACCACGATAGACACTATGAAGAAGATGACCGTGATAATCATATAGGCGATACAGACGTATTTATAGAGTCTGGGACGAGTTTTCGTCACTTGATGCAAGGGACATAACGAGGTGGGATTAGTGGAGGACGGATAGTACAAGATTGGAGTGAAGTGGTACTAAGTGAGCGGTGAAGTGTTAAACTAATGTTAAAGTGATGGTGGCACAAGGTTTTCAAATGAAAAATCCCATATCTTTGCTCCGAAAGCTAAGATAGAACGTAAAAACACTAATAATATGAAAAAACTTTTTTTATCTTTGTTTCTTTTGGCATGCAGCCTGTTGGCTATACAAGATGTGTATGGTCAATATTATTACAAGGATTACTATATCAAAAAAAGAGTTGCCGAACTAGTTCCGTATATTCCTGATCACGGGATGGATAATTGCCGTATGGTGGCGTTTGAACCATCGTTTTACAGGCTGCTGGTTCACGCGTTCGAGATTCCTGAGGGCGGTATTGGCGAAATCGGTGCAGAAGAATGGCTGTATTATTTCATAACCGGACAAGATTATGATGGATACGAAGATGCTAAGGTTGAGGTAATAGATTACACTTTTATCGGGAAAAAGACTGCTTATGTTACGGTGAATTATATTAAACGCAATCATAATATCGTCCTGCATTTCAATGGATTTGATTGGGTGATTTCGGACTTCGATAATGTGAAGACAAGATTGGAGCAATACATTGTAGAAATGCGTGAATATTTCCGCTCAAGCGAATGGGATGCGTATGTGGCTGATATTATGAATGGTGATGATGAAGATTGGAAAGCGTCGGCAAGAAGAAAAATGGAAGAGATTGAGGAGTATTTTAGAAGGTATCCGGTTAGGAAATGAAAACAATTTTATGAAAAAAAGGCAAAGCCAGAAAAAAGCCATCCGGATCGCTTTTTATTAATCACGAATTTGAGAATTATAGAATTATTCATAAAGAAGGTGAAAATGGCAGGAGACTGCGGGCTCAATGGGATTGTTTATATGCGGCTAAGGCCGTCCCCATGAATGGGGCCCCTTCCCTTGATTGCTGCAAAGCATCAATCTGCGGGTCCGGAAAATGTGCTGCCTCAATGGCAGGTATTGGACCTGAACATTTTCTTGCAGATACAACCAGGCCATTGAGGCCGAGGTTGTCTGCATTGCTCGCGTTGTCTTACCCTCTCGACAAATAGGCGTGCACGAGAGCCACGATGAAGAAGATGACCGTTAGGGTGCCAAAAATGATGACTGCGTATTTATAGAGTTTGGGTCGTGTCTGCTCCCAGGAGTAAATCTTATCGAGGCCCGAGAAGATGAGGTAAATTGACAAGAGCACACCGAACCCCTGGGAAGTCAAGTTTCTTACACCCGAGAAGTATGCAAAGAAATTGTAGATAAGATACACGGCGCCAAAGAGAACAAGGAAAAGGGCAAATTTTTTCATAATCAGCGTCTGATTGTATGCACAATGAATTAAAATTCCTCAGCAACAGCAAGTTCCATACCGCGCCAAACGAGAATCAGGCGATGGAGATGGGTGTGTCCGATGGTGTCGGCAATGTTGATGCCTTGGGCATAGCGGGTGAGCTGGGCAATGGCGGTTTGGCGAGCTGTCTCGACTTCGGAGTCGGTGGACGACGAGGGAAGATACTTCAACTCCAGCAGATAGCTGTGTTCGAGGTCGGGATAGGTGTCGAGACGAGGCTGCATATAGATGTCGGCATAACCACCACTCACCTCCTGTCCTCTCAGGCTCTTCACGCCAGCATCCTGCTCGCTGATGGGCAAGTAGAAATTCTGCAGGCATGTCATGGCAAGGGTGAATCCGTGGACGTAGAATTCGCCCTTTTGCTTGTCGCGATTCGAGGAGTAGTGCTGCAACGTTTCGGCGATGAACTCGAAATAGGGACGCCAGTCACCATCTATCGCCATATTGGCCATAAGCGTATTGCGCTGGTAGTCATCCACCGAGAGATCGTTGTCGCGGTAAGTTTGTGTCAAGTAGCCGTACATCTGCTCACGCACTACTTGGTTGGGAATTCGGAACTTTATTCCCCGAAGACTGCTTCCTGCGATAGTAAGCATACCGAAATAGTAGAGTAGCGAAACGAAGTTGTCGGGATCAGTGATACGTTCCGAAGGGAAATGGTCTTTAAGTTCGGCTGTGATGCTGCCGGTCTCGACGATGTGCTGAATGGTGCTGGCGTCGTGCTCGAAGCCTCGATCCTTGCGAATCAGCATACGCAGCTTATTGTAGTCGGTGCGGATGTTCGCGTCAAGCATATTTTTGGGAATGCGACCTTCACTATCAATATAATTATAAAGGAAGTAGAGCACCATGTCGCTATTGTACAAAGGTGATTCATCAAGACATTCCTCCGAGAAGCAATAGTTGTCGTACCATGGCTTCATGATTTCGATCAGTTCGTCGGTAGTATGTTTGAACGTGAAATGCTGACGGTAGTAGTCGAGCATCTCGCGAACCTCCTTTTCGGTGAATCCAACCATTGCATTGAACTTGCGGTGCATGGTGTAGTTGGTGCCGATGTTGAATCCGCTGGTTAGGTCATCCATCGTCACGGGGCTGACTCCCGTGATGAAAGCACGTTTGATGGCGCTGTCTGAACTGCCTTTCACAACATTGAAGAACTGACGAAGGGCACCAGTGCCGTGGGTTTGCGACTTGTATGCCAGTTCGGTGGCTGGGTCAGCAAGGATGTCGTTGGTGAAGTGGTCGTACTCATCGATGAAGAGATAAATCTGTTGACCTGCTTCACGCGCCATGATGCTGAGGTGTGACAACATCTCTCTTGCTGACATTTTTTGATTAAGTCCTTCCAAAGTGCCATCTGGCAGTAAATCCTTATAGACACGACAGAATGACTGCATTTCCTGCATGCAATAGAAGTTCATGCTCTCCTCATACTTGTCCAATCCTCCCCCAATCATCGAGAAGTTCAGATAAAGCACGAGGTACTGGTTGTGGCTCTCGGTGGGATGCTGGCCAATCCACAGGTCGCCAAAGAGTCGGTCGAAGAGCTCGGCTTTGCGCACGTCGTAATATTGACGCAGCATATTCATCAGCAGCGACTTGCCGAAGCGGCGAGGACGGATGAAGAAGAAATAGTGATTCGCTGCCTCTATCTCGGGGATGAAGCGGGTCTTATCGACATAGTAGTAGTTCGAGAGGCGCACGTCCTCCCAGTTCTGCATCCCGTAGGGGATTCTTTTGGGTTTATCGTTCATCATGTCCTTCAATGAGTGTTTGAGAACTTTTTTTCACTTTTTCGATGCAAAGATAGCGTGTTTTTCGATAAACTCCAAAAAAATGGGGAAAAAAATAAAACGGGTCACGAAAATGTAATAAGTATCTATCACGACGGGGGTGTAAGCCCCCGTTTGACAACGTACCAATAACGATTTACCCCCTCGACATATACACCTCCACGATAGTGGCGATGAAGAAGATGAACGCAAATATCATAAAGGTAATTCCGAAGTATTTAATGAGTTTGGGGTGAGTCTGCTCCAGGTTGAAAATACTGTCGAGACCAGAAAGGATGAGGGAAGTGGCAAGGAGTAATCCGAAAATCATGTACATCAAACTTCTTTCGCCAAAGAAGTATGCATAGAAGTTGTAGATGAAATAAGTGGCTCCGAAAAGAACCATAAAAATAGCGAATTTTTTCATAGATTAAATATTGAGAGGATTGTTTAATATAGTCGATCTTAGACGGCACAAAGATACACTTTTTTTAATATATACAAAAAATCAATAATTTTTCTACAATAATACATTTAAATATGTTGCTAAGATTGCATCTTTTTTATTTTTCCCGTATTATTGAAGTGAAATGTGGTTTTTGGGAGAAGTTTTGTTTTGAATGTTCGGAAAAAATCACTATCTTTGCGGCGATATTTAAAGAAAACAAATTATGAATTCTTTCCTTGAATTGGCAAAAGAGCGGTGCTCGGTGCGCGCATACAAGTCGGATCGAGTCGAAGCGGAAAAGCTGGATTATATCCTTGAGGCTGCTCGAATGGCTCCATCGGCGGTGAACAAACAGCCTTGGAAAATCTATATGATTACGCCTGAGAGCGGTGGGGAACTGCGCGAGAAGGTGCAGCGCTGCTACGACCGCGAGTGGTTCAAGACGGCTCCGTACTACCTGATTCTCTGCATCGAGCACGACCAGAGCTGGCATCGTGGCAACGATGGCAAGGACCACGGCGACATCGACATCGCGATACTTGCCGAGCATATCTGCCTTGCGGCTGCCGAGCAGGGCCTGGGCACTTGCTGGGTTTGCAACTTCGACGCGAAGATGTGTCACGAGGCGTTTGGATTCAGGGCTGACGAGGAGCCTGCCGTGCTCATTCCCCTTGGCTATCCCGCCGATGACTTTGAGGCGCGGGAGAAGACGAGAAAGACTGTCGAGGAAATTTGTTGTCCACTTGTCAATAATTAGCATTATTCATATTTCTCTACGGATTTACACAGATTAAACGGATTTAATTTTGTAGAGACAAACAAATAATCTG
>Ga0310694_10003946_pt1 | contig 14447 bp, 9 predicted proteins | sample 174DNAGHGhighgp2_FD_203884 | JGI IMG/M metagenome (GOLD analysis project Ga0310694, IMG submission 203884) | Sheep rumen microbial communities from Palmerston North, Manawatu-Wanganui, New Zealand - 1742 DNA GHGhigh gp2 (v2) (version 2) | ecosystem: Host-associated > Mammals > Digestive system >... | reverse complement strand
TCCGTGATTATGGCCTGTAACGGCTACGAAATGGTGGACCTCGGCGTGATGGTTCCCGAAGATGTCATCGTGAAGGCGGTCATCGAAAACAAGGCCGACATCTTGAGCCTCTCCGGACTGATTACTCCGTCGCTCGAAGAAATGTGTACCGTTGCAAAGGCCATGCAGGACGCAGGCCAGCGCATTCCGATTATCGTCGGCGGTGCCACGACTTCGCCCACGCACACCGCCGTAAAGATTGCTCCGTGCTATGACGGCCCCGTATTCCACGTGCGCGACGCCGCAAGCAACCCGGGCCTCGCCCAGAAACTTTTGGATCCGGCAACTAGCGAACAAACCATTCGCGAAAACCGAGAAGAACAGCAGCGCATCCGCGACAAGCAAAACGGCATCCAGACCGAGGCCGCAAGCGCCATGGCCGCAGCAGAGAAAACTCCGCTCGAACGCCGCTACATTTGCGACTGGAGCAAGTACCAGCCCGTGGAGCCGCCGTTCATGGGTGAAAGCAAGCTCCCGCCGATTCCGCTCGAAAAAGTCATCCCGCTTATCAGCTGGGAATACTTCTTCTTCACTTGGAAAATCAAGCCCGAAGAGGAAGAAGCCAAGAAGCTCAAGGCCGATGCCGAAGCACTTATCAAGAGCCTCACGAAGCCCGAATATGCGCTGCGTGCCGTGCAGGCGTTCTACCCTGCAGCCGGTACGGAAAATTCCATCAAGTTCAACACGGGCCGTACCGGCACCGACTCCGACCTTGTCGAAGTCGCCACGGCACGCCAGCAGAACCCGGAAGGCACCTGCCTCGCCCTCTGCGACTACGTAGCCCCTGCCAATGCGAACACCGCAAGCGTCTTCGCCGCTCCCGCCGGTAAAGATGTTTTCCGCGACATCGTAGGTGCATTCGCCGTCACCGTAAGCGACGCCTTCGTAAAGCGCCTCGAAAAGCTGAAAGCCGAACAGGGCGGCAGCGACTACGACGTTCTTTTAATGCAGACTGTCGCCGACCGCCTCGCCGAAGCAGGCGCCGAATACTTGAGCCAGGAACTCGCGCGTACCAACAGCTGGAAGGGCATCCGCCCGGCCGTCGGCTACCCCGTGCTCCCGAACATCAAGGAAATCTTCAACGTCGCAAAACTCATCGATTTCGGCAGCGTAGGCATCAGCCTCACCGAGAACGGCGCCATGTACCCGCAGGCCTCCGTGAGCGGTCTCTACATCAGCCACCCCGAAATCGACTACTTCCACGTGAAAGCGTAAGAAAAATACGCATTTTACCTTATCCAATCCGCACTCGTTGCGGATTTCTCAACATAAATGAGCTCAAACACCCCCGGCGACACAGCCGTTTTTTCTAAAAAGAGATTATTTTAAAGACAGGTTGCTTTTAAAAGGGTGTTGTATGAAAAGTATTCTGACCGCGTTCTCCACGAAGGCAAGTCTCGCCACCGTGCTCATCGCTAGCTCAGCGACATTGTCCTCCGCAGCAATCAACATTTCCGTTGACGCGCAAAAAGGAATCAAGAAGATTTCGCCGTACCTTTACGGGCGAAACATCGACAAAATCAGCGACGGCAACACCGAAGTCACCGCAGACGAATCCGCATTCATCAACCAGATGCTCGATGCGGGCATTCACTTTTTACGCGCGAACAACGGCAACAACGCCACGCGCTACAACTGGCGTCGCAAAATGACGGTTCACCCGGACTGGTTCAACAATGTCTACTCGCACGATTGGGCGATTACCGCGCAAAAGGTTCTCGACAACATGCCGGGAGTCGACGCGATGTACGCCTTCCAGCTCACGGGCTATGCAGCAAGCAGCACCGAATACAATTTCCCCGACTGGAACTGGTATCAGGAACACGGCTCTTATCCGTCGCAGACATTCGACCTCGCGGGCGGCGGCGAAGTTTCCGACGATGGCAAAACACTCATCAAGGCGGGCGACGCCTCGCTCTACAACATGGAATGGCCAGCCGACTCGACCGTCGCGATTATCCCACACTGGAAAGACGAACTTAAGTTCGACATGAGCCGTTTCAAGTACTGGAGCATGGACAACGAAATGGAAATCTGGCGCGGCACGCATTCCGACCTGGATTTGCCTGTCACGGGAGACTTTCTCGTTGAACGCTACATCGATGTCGCCAAGAAGGCCCGCGCCGCCTGGGGCGACATCAAGCTCACCGGCCCGGTGGTCGCAAACGAATGGTTCTGGTGCTCCGTGTCCTCGTACAACAAACAGGATAGACCCAAAGGCCCCGATCGCGATTACTGCTGGCTAGAATACTTTATCATGAAAGTTGCCGAGGCGCAAAAGTCCTCTGGCACACGTCTTCTCGATGTTTTCGACATTCACTGGTATCCGAGTGAAAAAGATTACGAATCGCGCGTGAACTGGCATCGAGTTCTATTCGACACCACCTATAACTATCCCGGAGCAAACGGGATCAAGATGGTGAACGGAGGCTGGGACAACGACAACCAAAAGGAATACATCTTCAAGCGTATCAACGACTGGCTCGAAAAATATTTCGGCAAGGATCACGGCATTACGCTCGGCATTACCGAAACCGACCTGAACGATTCTGATCCTATGGTGACAGCGCTCATCTATGCGTCTTTCCTCGGAACCATGCAGGACAACGGTGTCGAGATTTTCACCCCGTGGACATGGGGCGACGGCATGTACGAAACGGTGCACCTGTTCAGCCGCTACGGCCATCCGAACCGCGTGCAGTCCACCTCCAGCAATGACTCGCTGGTGTCCGCCTACAGTTCCATCAGCAACAAGGGCGATTCGCTCACAGTCATCTTCGTGAACCGCGCCGAAAAGGATGCCCAGGATGTGAACCTCGGCCTTGCGAACTTCGCCTCCGACGGTACTGTCAAAACACTCACCTTGCAGGACATCCAGGGTGAAACGTTCGTTTCGCATACAGAAAACGCTCTACAGGCAGGATCCGCGACAGCCACCGGCAACAAGGTTGCGCTCAAGCTCCCCGCAAAGTCAATTACCGCAGTACTGCTCACTACGTCAACGCCGACCGTCGTTGACGCCATCAAGCCCAAGACCACGATCCGAACCGCACCAAAATACGGAGCAACAAGCCGTTTCGACACCAAAGGCCGAAACGTCACGCACACCCGCACAAGCCCCGGGTATTATATTCTGCGATAATTCTTTTGGCGCGCTCAAATTGTCCCAGCCGACCCCGTTAAATAATACCGAGAATTATTTTTCTACGACAATCAGTTCAGCCGCACCGCGACCCGGGAGCGGCTTAAATATTTTCACGTTTGTCTGAACCGCTGGGCCACCGAACGCATTCATTTCGCAAACGAACAGGTAATTCGTGCCTGCCACAACCTGCGTCGCGACACTCAGCGGCTTGAGTCCCAAATAGGCATAGTCTTTGGTCGCCTCGATAAACGCAGCAGAATCTTCCGCGGTAAGCGGGCGCTGTTCCGAGAAGCCTCCCAGAAGCATTTCGTCAGTCTTACCCGTTTCAAGATCCGCAAAGAACGACTCAACTTCCTTCGCCGCAACTTCGGCTCCATTTTCCGCCGTGATTCGCTTGTTCGAAATCCCAAAAGCGAGAGTCACGTTCGCATTCGGCTCAAGCGTCTTGAGTTCCGCGGCAGACGCCTTGCGACCACCGCTACCGTATGTGCAGAACGGCACCACCACCTTGCCGCCCAGGTCATTGGAATCGAGGAAGGTGTAAATCGGCGGAGCAAAGGAGCCAAACATAATCGGGTAGCCCAGGTAGACCGTGTCGTACTTGGCGAGTTCCGGCTTTGCATTTTCGAGCGCGGGCCACTGCTTACTTTCACGCTGCACCTTCACCGCGGCGATCGTGCTATCGTAGGTCGATGGGTAAGCCGTCACGAGTTTGAGTTCCACTGCATCGGCATTCTTCGCCTTTGCGAAAATCTCGGCAAGTTTCTTGGTCGCACCGTTCTGCGAATAATACACCACCACCGACTTCGTTGGAGCCGGCGTAGGTGCAGGCGTCGCCACCTCAGCGACATCCTTTTTCGCCTCGGCCTTAGATTCCTGCTCGTTGCACGCGGCAAGCATTGCAGACATTCCAAGCATCGACAATGCGGCAACAGCCAAATTCAATTTACGGAACATAAAAACCTCCTGTAAAATCTCGGCGCACAGATCATCTGCCTACGCTCTCTAGCAAAAATATAATTATTCTTCCGAATCCAGCTCCGGTTCGTACCTGTTTTCCACCATCAAGGCAAGTTCCAGTTCGTCGTTGAATTCCTGCAACTGACTGAGCGAGGCGTCGTCCAAGTCAAAGCTCACAAAAGCCGTGATGCCCTCGGTTCCCATATTGGCGAGCAGGTTCAAGATACGCTTGCGCCGCCAGCGGGGCATGTCGGTGATAGGATATTCGTGAAGTCTGTCCAAGGGCGAACCGGGGCAGTAGTCCATCGCATTCGAGAGCTTTTTCTTGAGCATCTTGCGGTACTTTTCGACCTCGCCCTTCTTACCCACCAGCGGAGGCTTGCGCAAACCAGGCTCGATACCCTTGAGTGAGAACTGGTCCTTTGCATGCTCTACCGAATTGAAGTCGATTTCACCCTTGTACAGGAACAGGTATTCCGTCTCCGTATTTCCCTCGGAATCAGTGTAGGTGACCATGCCGCGCTCGATATGGCGTTCGTTCCCGACGACATCGCTCATCTTGACATTTTTCCCGTCAATCTGAAACTCCACCCGGAAATACTTTTCGGGTAAATACTTCATAATGTACTCACGAGTGTAAGTAGAAAGCCACTGGCGTTTGAACAGGTTGAGCATTATCTTTCCCCTTTGAAAGTACATTCATATAGTCCCCAGCTCCATGAATGGTACGTAATCCCTGGATAATTCATCACATTGTATTCCCATTCGATAAAAGCGTTATTCGCATCGTTCATTTCCATGCACTCAAGGAATTTTTCCATCGAGATTCGCTTTCCATCATAGGAATACTTGAAAATGCAAGTATCTTTCTTCGTTTTTTTCGACGCAGAAGTTGACAGATTCATGGAACGCCTCCTTGGTAAAATGTTATGTTCCAAACAAAAATCGGCGAATTTTCGCTAAAATCGTCATCTTTGATTCATCAGCATGATATTTCACCGGGTGCCTACGAACGGGACAGGTCTTGTACACGGTATGATTGTCGCGTTATTATATATCGTATTTCAGGTGTTTATCCGTAAAAGACAAAAAGACCGCAGCAACATGCTACGGTCTAAATTTTTAGGGCGTTCCCCGCTGGCGCGGGTCGGGCTGTCGCGGTATCGCGAATCAAGTTTCCTGAGCCTGCCGAAGGGGTGATTCGCGTCCGTTCAGCCTCGGCTCCTTACAGTCACCGAATCCGACCCCTTCGGGCTTCCATCCCTAACGCGTTACGCAAAAAACGTTTTACTCGTTTTCACCAAATGCATTTTTTAGCGTTTCTTTCTATGCTTGGAATACTTCCAGTCAACTTTTCCGTTTTTTTCAATTACATTTCCTTCATCATCTAAGCATGATCTAGGATGCTTTATAAACCGCAAAAAATAGTCATTTTCATGAGTCCATGAAATCCATTTATTATAAGGCCACTCATTTAAATCCGTGTATTCCTTAAACATGCATTGTGCGATAAAACCACATACAACGATTTCTTCAAGATTTGAAAACGATTTAAGACAATCTTCCAAGGAATTTTTATACTCGTTGAATATGCTAGGGGCTCTCCGGTTAAGTTCCAATATTTTATTCGTTATTTTAGCAGAATGGCATTCCATTTTCTTGCATTGGCGCCAACTATCTTGTTCAACATCCTTTAGATTTTGCCAAACCGATTCGTTTTCATCAAGAGTTTCACCTAACATCAAGTCGTCTTTTTTTAGTGGAAACTTGAAAGTATCAAAAATTGCATATTGAAAAACATTATGATTTTCGTCTACAATCAATTCACCAAAAGCTTTGTCTGAATCGGGACTTATTTTGAGAAGTGCTTTTGACATAACTTCGCCACTTGGACCTGCACATGGATATCCCTTTTCTAGCTCTGTTTTCCCAGGAGACTCCAGAATAAATAGAGTCTTGACTTCGTTTTGTTTTCCCTGAACATAATGTTCATGTTTTTCTAGATGATTTGCCATAATAACGTTCTCAATAAATTTGACCTATAATTCAAGTTCCTGCTCAGCAGGCTTGAACTGCTTTGTTTGCGAAAGAGAAAACCCCTTTTTTGGTTATAAATCTTTCTTTCACATCTTTGTTTGTATACCGGTAAAAAAGGATTTTTCCCTTACGTGAATAATTCTCCTTCTTATATCGGGGCACACTATTCGGACCTAGTACAACGATAAGTTCATCATATTTAGTTGGGTCTCCTACGTGAATGTTCTTGGCTTTAGTGGAGTCGCTGAATTTGATTTGCATTTTTCTTCCATTTTCTGTTGCATCATAACTAGGATTTGTTTTGGATTGAACCAACGTCAAGTTAGGATAAACCTGATTACAAAGAAATTCACCAATATCGCCAAATATGTTGTCAGACCGGATGATGCCTACTTTTCTCAACTCTTTGATTAGTTCGTAAAATTGGTGTAACTTTGTTTTATGTTTGATATCCAATCCCATAATAAATTTCCTTTCTTCCGCAACCGCGCTTCGCGCGGGCTAGGGGTGGGGCCGTGGCCGCGGGCGGCCTAGGCCCAATTCGCTCTACGCCCAATGACGTAGGCTCACTCGGAATCCTTGACGAGACGAACAGAGAAACCGTACGACTTATTGCTGAGGTTCGAATTCATCGAAGCGCCCGTACCGAAGTAACGGTAGTAGGCGAGGGAAGACGAGTACTCAGTGGCCGTCCAGAAGTACGCGTAGCTGCCTAAATCGTAGAAGGAGCCCGAGTACTGGCGACCAGCGGGAAAGGCCGCAAAGCCGTAATCATCTGTACCATTGCCGCTATTCCACCCATTTTTAGACTTGAGCTTAGCGCCAGCATTTGCCACTCCGCCCACATTTGTGGCTAAAATACCCCATTCTTCATTTGTAGGCAAATGCCAGCCATTAGGAACTGCAGACATGGCGGCAGCCCATGTGTAAAGACGACCATACTTTTCACAATTTTCTTCTTTGTTTCCATAGCACCAGCTATTTGAGATTTCATAATTCAGGTTCTCAGCCATCCATGTTTGAGTTCCTATGACAACCGTTTTGTATGTCTTTCCATCCCTTGGATCCGTCAAAGTACCATAAACAATATTTACAACAGAACCTGCCCATAGACTGCTTTTGCATGTGTAAATGGAGTCTTGCGTGTCGGATATCTGTTTTCTTATTTCTTCATTTTCCGTATAACTGACGCACCCTTTATCCAGTGATATTTCTTGCTCGTTTGCAACTCTAAATGAGTTCGCGTCGCAGACATATTTGTTGGACGTCTCGACTTCTCCAGCAACAATAGATCCGTCTGTAAGGCAGGATTTTCCGTAAGTATCATACTCCAGCACCGTTGCAACATTCCAACTTCCCAACTTACAGATGTAATACACTTCATTTAACATCTCAACAACCCCGTTGTTTGAAGCAGAGCAATATCCCAATCCATATTCTTCGGCAGTTATCTGTTTCCAAGTTTTATTCTCACAGATGTAATACTTGCCACTCTGAATATGCTTTTCGCCATCCTTGCTTGTAACACAAGCACCGTATTCATACTCCATATCGTTTGTCGTAGCACGCCAAGCACCTTCCACATACACATAGTGGTTCGATGAATTTACACTTCCTGCCTTCACTTCGCCTTCTATCCCCGCACTCCAGCCGTAGGTATCATATTCCAGAGCAGTCGACAAAGTCCAATCTCCGGTTTTACAAGTGTAATAGGAATCAGCAAATTTAACCACCTCATTTTGTCGTCTAGAAACACAAGCTCCGAGATTGTTTTCTATCTCATTGGCACTTGCTCGCCATGCCCCATTCTCATAGACATAGAACTTGTCCTGGTTCACCTTGCCCGCGCGAACTTCGCCATCATCACCCTTGCCGAACCCGTCGGTATCGTATTCAAGAACAGTCGCTGTGCGCCAGCTCTTGTCTTCGCAGATAAAATAAGTTTCATCAATTTTCGCAATCTCCCCCGCACGGTTTGTGGAGCAAAGTCCCAAGGCAGTTTCATTCTTCGCAACCGTCCACTTGCCATTTTCAAACACATAGTAAGTCGCCGTCACGTTTCCTTTCTTGACTTCGCCCTCTTCACCTTCGGCCCACTGGTAGGTGTCCTTCTCGTAATCGGTAGCCTTGCGCCAACCTGTGGCCTTGCAGATGTAGTGGACTTTGTAATTCTTGCTCTTGGCGTTCCTGTTCTGGGCCACCACATCGTAGCGGGTCGAGGCGCAGCCGCCCAGTTCGTAGGCGTTGTTCCAGTAAATGGTCAGGTAGTTCTCGTAGGCGGGAATGTCCAGGATGTTCCAACTCTTCACGTTGGCCCGCACGGAACCGCCGTCAAAACCTTCGGCCCAGTCCGCCATGTCGGCCTTGGTCTGGGCGTCGTTCCACTCGCCGTCACCGGCCATGTCCTGCTTAAAGTCGGCAATGGCCTTCTGTATTTCGGCTTCGCTCCTGTCGCCAATGAAAAGCAAAGAAATCGCCATCAGGGTGGCATTGACATCGTGGTTCGTGCTGGTGGATGGCACGAATGTTTTCAGGTCTTCGGAATACTCCACCGTCGTCGCAAAGCCGAAAGCCGTCATGATTTCATATTCGGCCTGCTTCTTGGCGGCGAACACGCTGTAGCCCTTGTTCACCAGCTGTACGGCGCGGTCGTATTCCAGGTGGGTGAGCAGGTTGATGTTCACCTCGGTGCGGCTGGTCAAATCGGTCAGGGCGCGGAGCGTTATGGAATCCTTGCTCCATTCGCCGGTCACTTCGTTGCGCCACAGGCCACGGACTTCAAGCACCGCGTAGGGGTAAACCAGGTTCACCTTCGGAATCACGAAGTCGCCCTTGTTGCTGGAGATTTCGTCGATGTATTCGCGGCCCGTGTAGGTCAGTGCGTCGTCGTGCAAAAGGACTTCGCGGAGCGTCAGGGGAGAATCGAACTTGAAAGGACCCTTCTGCGCCGCACCCAAAATGGACGCGTTCTTCACGATATAGCCGTCGGCGGTCTCGGGCACCCACTTTACGGAATCGCATTTGAAGAAGACGGAATCCTTCTTGACCAAAACGCGCTGCTTGGCGTTGCCTGCGTGGCATTGAGGCAAGTTTTCCTTGGCGGGAACGATGTCGTAACCCGGATAGATTTCGTCTTTTGCCCAACCATTCGCCTTGCACGTAAAGTAAGAAGAATCGGCCAGCACCAGGGCGCGTAGGCCCATGAGGCTTGCATCGCAGGTGCCGAGCTGCTCCTTTGTAGGAACCTCGATGAAGGACGCGCGAACCGACGAACTGGAACCGCCGTTCAGCGGGTCGTCAATGGTGGAACTGCTGGATTCCGAGTCGTTGCCCGGAATGACGCTGGAGGAAGACTGCATCGGGTCGGGATTCTCCGGCAGGGTCGTGATGTCGAGCCAGTTGTTGTTGGAGCACAGATAGTCGATGGATTGTGCCGTGACATAAACCGTATCACCTTCGCGGTCGGGGGTGCAGGCTCCCAGGTCGTAGATGGTGGAAACTTCGCGGACGGGGACATCTTCTGCTCCGCTGGACTTGCTCCCGCTATCACCACCGCAGGCGGCAAGCACAAGGGCCGCCATGGATCCTATCGCTAGGCTCCAGGAAGAATACTTTTTCGGATTTGGCATGGTTTTCATGGTGTTGTCCTCGATTTATAAATGCGACAAGGCGCGCCGTGCAAAAGTGCAGGTGTGAACATGTTGCGGAGGCTGTCCGCAAAAGTTTGGACTGGGTGCCGCGAATCCGCAAGGGCGAAATCGCTTATATTGCGTATAGAAAAGTTTACACGGGGGGGGGGTAACGCTACGCGTTCATGGGCCGACGAGAGGTGCCCCCCGCGGCAAACAAAACCAGGCCCGTCTTTCGAAAGAAATCGGCGGTTTATGTAGTTTACGCTCGACATATACACCCTAAATATAACCTAAAATTCCGCGCAACCGCATGAAATGTTTACAAAAGAGACCGGTCTTGAGATGAAAACGGCGATGCTCGCTATTTTGTAAAGAAAAAGGTATTCCAAATTGGAACACACCTTTCCATTCTGCAATCTTTCTTATTGCATCATTTTGCGTATCGGACAGCGTTTACTTCCGCCATAATTTCCTCTTCGCTAAGAAGAAGTTCCTTAGGGCGAGTGGCTATAAAACGTTCAAGCATCTGCTCCTTGGTCCTTGTCCGCCATCCGAACTTTCGGATAAGTTCACTAAACAGAGACCAGTCCTTTTCAGGGACATCCAGATAAATTCCTTTTGTCGCTTGCTCCGCTAGCATATTATACCTTCGTGTTAAGACCTACGAACAATATATATTTTCCGCAAAAGAAATGCAAGTTGCCCACATGGAAAAGAGCCTAGAAATATGCAAAAAGACCGCAGCGGTGAGCTACGGTCTAAATTTTTGTCTTGCGAACCTTCGGTTTCAAGGTCGGTGAGCTTGCCGAACCGACTTGGCGGAGTTCACTTCGGCAGGCTCAGTGAACTTAAGCCCTAACAGTCGTGAAGCTAAACGCTTCGCCGTCGGCGTCGTTGGCTTCGAGGCCATCGGCGGCGGCAGCCCAAGCAATCTTCACAGCCTGCGTTTGGCACTTCGTGCCCAACCTCTTCGGCTCGGCAATGTCCACGCAAGCGTGGCCGCTGCTCTCGCCTTGCGGGGTTGTCACCTGCGATGTACTTATCTCACAGCTTCAACGAAGACCTTTTCGCCATCTGCATCAGATTCCTGCAAACCTGCAGTAGAATCCTTCCATACAATAGCATTAGCTTGAGTCTCGCCCTTGATGTAAGATTCGTTTTCCTTCACAGCCTGTTTCAGCACTTCGCTTTCAGTATAAAGTTCAATGCTGATACGGTCAGAAATTGCAAAGTTCTGATCCTTTCTTCTGTTCTGGATGCGGTTCACGAGTTCGCGGGCCACGCAGGCGCGGCGGAGTTCGTCCGTAATTTTCAGGTCCAGAGCCACTGTGAAGTGCTGGTTGGCTTCCACGGCCATGCCGTCGGCCACGATGCGGTTGAGCATCAGGCAGTCTGCACCGACTTCACCGAAGTCGAACTTGATGGTTTCGCCAGCCTGGAGAGCCTTGATTTCATCGACGGTCAGCGAATTCAGCTTGGCGGAAATCACCTTCATGTTCTTCGCGTAATCCGGGCCCTTCGCCTTGATGGCAAGGAAGTTCGGCTTGGCGGAGAGCTGCACGAGTTTCGTCTCATCTTCCAAGAACTTCATTTCGCGAACGTTGAGTTCTTCGAGGATCAAGTCCTTCATGCTCTCGGCGACGTTCTTTTCTTCGGTGCCATGAGCAACCACCGTCATGCTGGCAATCGGCATACGATTCTTTACGTTGTTCGTAGCGCGAATCACGCGGCCCATTTCGACCATGCCACGCACCATGGCGATGCGTTCTACGAGCTTTTCGTCCATCAGGGACTTGTCGGCGCTGGGGAATTCGCAGAGGTGCACGCTCACCGGAGCCTTATCATCGACTTCGCGAACGAGAATCTGGTAGATTTCTTCGGCGAGGAGCGGGAGGAACGGAGCGAGAATCTTGGAGAAGTCCACCAGCACCTTGTACATGGTGGCGTAGGCGGCGTTCTTGTCGCCATCGTTTTCGGACTTCCAGAAACGACGACGGCTGCGGCGCACGTACCAGTTCGTGAGGTCATCCACCGCGGCAATCACGGCGGGCACCACGTTGTACAGGCGGTAAGCCTTCATTTCCACTTCAACCTTGGCGGCCAAATCCTGCAAGGTTGCAAGCATCCAGCGGTCAAGTTCATTGTCGCTCTTGACTTCTTGACCCGGCTTCCACGTAAGCTGGCCCTTGGCGGCGTCGGCGTTGTGGTTAGACACAAAGAATGCAACAGCGTTCCAAAGCGGCAACATCACCTGCTTCACGATGCCCTTCACGCCTTCTTCGCTGAAGCGCAAGTCTTCGGCCTTCAAAGCGGCAGAGTTGATCATGAACAAGCGAATAGCGTCGGCCCCCGTGCGTTCGATGAGGTCGTTCGGGTCCGGGTAGTTGCGCTTGGACTTACTCATCTTGGAGCCGTCTTCGGCCAAGATAATACCGTTCACAATCACGTTCTTGAATGCAGGCTTCTGGAACAGAGCGTTCGAAAGCACCGTCAGCGTGTAGAACCAACCGCGGGTCTGGTCGAGGCCTTCAGCAATGAAGTCCACCGGGAAGCTGCGTTCCACCAGTTCCTTGTTTTCGAACGGGTAATGGCGGCTGGCATACGGCATGGAACCGGATTCAAACCAGCAGTCGAACACTTCCGGCGTTCCCTTGCACTACGGCAAGGTCGGGCTATATTCTGGGGGCAATCGGCTGCGCTTACGCTTGCCGCTCACCTCCCAGAACAAAGCCTCGCTTCGCGAGTCTTGTCCCCAAGGGGTCACTATCCCTAACGCAAATGGGCGGGCTTACGCCCGTCCCCAAAAAAGTTGTTGAAAATTTATTTTATGCTAAATTTCTGAGTATAATTTTCTATTCGTATCAGATAGTTGCCTGCCCGCGGTATAACAATATTGAAATTAGCCAATTCAACGAGCCCCATTTTCAATACTTTTCCCTGCATGTCAAAAATTGCATAAGCAGAACCAACTTTTGCTCCCGCAATCTGAACTCCGCGATTAAGGGCTTTCACAGTAAACGGTGCATTCACAGATATGCTAATCGGCATACTACTAGAATTACACGGTTTATTCGGGTTTCTTATGGTTAGCTTGATTTTATACACATTGCCGTTAACCGTCAAAGAATCCGTTTCAACAGTCCCATTACATACAAGATCCCTGTAGGTTTCGGGAACCGTTCCGTAAATAGACAGATCAATTCCAGATTTTTCCACCTTTAGGAACGGAATGTCATAACTTTCGCGAACATAACTTTGGACATCTCTAAATATTATTGTTTCCATCCAATCGTTTATACCGAGCGTTTGTTCTAGATTTCCATATATGACAATTTTGTTAGAAGATGACGAAGTTGTTTTACTTGAACTACTCGACAAAGCTATAGAACTACTACTTTTTACAGAACTCGATGATTTTGGAGCACTGCTGGAACTTGATTTAGCAACACTGCTAGAACTACTTTCAGGATTCTTCGAATACTTCGCTGTAATAGTAATATCACTTACAACCGAGATTTCAGTTCCTGCAGTTCCGATTTTATTGTCACCATTATAATAAGCATCAAAAGTATAGCCATCCTTTTTAGGCGCAGTCGGCAAAACGTAGGTTTCATTTTCTTCAACCTTAACACTATCTATTTTCTCATCATTTGGTCCAACAACCTTAACGATATAGGTAATTAATTCTTCAAACAAAGCCTTAACCGTTAAGTTTTCTGTCACATTTGCAAAAGTAGCGTTCCAACCAACAAATTTATAACCCTCACGAGCTACATTTGTAGGAGCTACAGCAGCACCACCATAAGGAACCATCTGTTCATCAATGATGGTCGTCCCATTCAAGAACGTCACCTTATATTCAACCTTACTAGAATCAAACAATGCCGTATAAGAAGCATCTTCTGTAACATAAACAAGAGCAGGTTTCCACCCCTTATGCGTATATTTCCATTCAGCTGTAGTCGCACGAGATGGCGTCTTCGAACAACTTGGCATTTTGCCATATTCGAAAGCTTCACTTTCTATCTTTGTTCCATCATAATTATTAAATGTAATGACATACGAGCGTATCGTAGAATCATAAACCGCATGATAGTCAAAATCTTCTACAGCATTTGTAGGCTCAACATCCCAGCCTTTAAATGTATAAGTGTATTGAGCCGTTGTTTCTTTAGTTGGCGTTTCGCCTCCATATGCAACAACGCTACCATGCTGATACGACTTGGTTTCAAGCAAAGTTGATTTTGCATCCGTATTGAAGAAATTGATAGTCCAAAACACTTCACTTGCATCGACATAAACAGCATTAATCGTTTGATCAGCAGTAAACACCGTTGTCGGCTTAACTCTGACATCGTTAGCATTATACCATCCAGTAAAAACAAATCCTTCTGCAGGTTCTGGATTTTCAGGGAAAGTCGCCAAACCTTTGTTATTTGTATAACGATTTGTCATCACGCCTTCATCATTAAAGATGACTTTATAGATAGCGTGATTTGACTCATCAGCAAATATAGGATATCCACCATTTCGACTCCAGACACTACTATTTGTTTCCGTTCCATTTGTCGTGTTAAGAATCCAAGCGAATTGGTCTTTTTGCATATCTTTTGTTGATTTTCCCGCCACACTTG
>Ga0310694_10003945_pt1 | contig 14448 bp, 14 predicted proteins | sample 174DNAGHGhighgp2_FD_203884 | JGI IMG/M metagenome (GOLD analysis project Ga0310694, IMG submission 203884) | Sheep rumen microbial communities from Palmerston North, Manawatu-Wanganui, New Zealand - 1742 DNA GHGhigh gp2 (v2) (version 2) | ecosystem: Host-associated > Mammals > Digestive system... | reverse complement strand
TGTGCTATCTTATATATGAGACAGTACAAAGATACAAAATCAAATCGAAAAATTTTAAAACCGCTGTATCTCATTGATAATTAGGTATTTAATAAACATTCCGGAAAATTTAACCGGACACTAGTGTCCAGCCATAATAAATAAGTTTTAAAAAGTTAAATCATTCTCAAGCATATCTGCATTATAATAACAATCCTCAGATTGTTCAATTTCTCCTAAGTTCTTATAACAGTTACCCATATTTCTTAGTACCATACTATTGGGACTAATGTCATAAGATTTTTTGAAACACTCTAAAGCATTTATGTCTTCTTCCTTTTGATAGTAACAATAACCCATATCGTTGTAACTCTCGAAAGAAGTTGGATTAATCCTTATTGTTTCCTTGTAATATTTGATTGCATTATCATAATCTTTAAAATCCTTATATATAGATGCTAAACCATAATATGCTTCTGATGTCTCATTATACGAAATTGCCTTCACAAAAAATTGTATTGCTTCATTTTTGAAGACTTCTCCTAAAACTGTACCATATTCAGCCAGAGCTAATTTGTATTTGCTAATTGCATTATCCATACAAGAATGATAACTATTATTTGGGGTAAAAGAATCGTCTTCAAAATTACGTCCATAATTGGCAAATCCGTGAATTTCATCATACAATCCCAATCTTATCAGAGCATCGATGGCCATATTTACACCTTTATCTGCTGCCATCCGGTAATATTTTAAAGCTTTGTTCATATCTTTAGGGGTGCCATTACCAGATTCACACGCAACAGCAAGGTTGTACATTCCAAAAGGATGGCTCTTCGCTGCTGCTTTTTGGTAATATTGAACAGCCTTTTTATAGTCTTGAATAACTCCATTACCATAATAATATGAGACTCCAAGATTAGAATATGCTTCAGCAGTTCCTTTGCCACCATCAATTACATACTGCCAACATGTAACAGCATAATCCATCATCTCGCAACGAGCGAAATCTGTTCCGATATTGACGATGCTGTCTATATCACCGTTTTGTGCCAACATATGCCATTGCTTATTATAATATAGGCAATTTGGATATTCATTTATCGCTTCATCTATTTTCATTTTTCAACCTTTAATAGTTTCTCCAAATTCATTTTTCTTATGTTCTTTCCAGTTCCTTACTGCTATTTCTTTGCTTGAATTGGCATAGCAGTATTCACATAAATGAGGGCAAGTATTGTATTCCCCAATATCCTTGCTAACAATGCAACCACAAAATAGTCTCTGTCCTTTATCGCGATTATCACCATGAGTTGCATATGTGTTATTAGGTAAAATAATGGCATCTGATGGCAATGGTTCGGAATTGCCAAAGAGATCTCCTGTAGGCATTGGAAACGTCTTAACTTTAAGGAAGTCCATCAGGACTTTGTCCTTGTATGCGCGATGAATAATTAAAGCATCATCTACACAATGATTGTGTTCAATGCCAAATTTTTGTAAGTCTACCTTCTCGCCACATGTGGCTAATGTATAATTCCATTTATTGTTGAGTTCTGATAGTCGCTCTGCAAATTCTAGCATTTGCTGATCCTTCCATTCATCATAGTGTATATTGCTCTTTTCAAGATTAGCTTTTACCTTTCTGTAGCTCATGATGTCGGCATAACTGAATACCAATTTTTGCGTATAACCCTTTAATTGGTCACCAATTCTCTCAATCTTTGCCAAAAGCTCATCTATGCAAATGTCATCTGTCAAAATGAGTGGATCAAAGCGCCATATAACACCACCTTCACCTAATTTGTCAACAAGTCTCTTAAAGGAATCTATACGCTGGTCTATTGGAGGTACACCTTGTTCCAACTTTTCTTTTTCGTAATCATTAAGAGTATATTGAATATAACAGCCAATTTCCCTTTCCTTTAGATAATCAAGATGATTCAGCAACGGTTTTGGATTTTTAGACCAAAATACGATGAATCGAGTATTCTTATATGATACATAACTCTTAACCCCGTTAAATGGATTAGTCCATGCAGAATAGCCCACTTTCAGCCGATGGAAGAACCAATCAGCATAAAAGGCAGGAATATCTGTACTCCTACTTGCAGAGACAATTTCCGGTATCTGCATTTGAACGATTTCTCCGTTCTCTCTTGGTAAACTCTCTTTAGACCAAATTGCCATTTTTTTTCTATTTTCTTATATCACTCTGCAAAGATACAATTTTTTTTGTAGACATGAATGAGTTCAAGATTATTTTTTGATTTTTACAATGCATAATACACAGACAATATTTTCCAAACATGCTTGTTATGCTTGTCATCAAATCCAATTTTCTCTACTCTAACCATTTGTCCTTTATTGAACTCTGTCATCGAATAATCTCCCCATGTAGAGCGGTGAATATATGCAGTTTGCTCATTCTCTGACTTTATAATAATGTAGTTTCTATCAGTATGAACAACAGAACCTTCAACTATTGTTCCCAAAGCGACATCAGAATCATTAACAACTACTTCTTTCTTGGGAACAGGCCCTTTAACAGGTGTTGCACTTAAATATAACAGATCTCTTTCTAAATTAACAAAGGAAATATACATTTCTGAGACCTCATCAGGTTTCACGTTAGCTTTACGTGCCTTTTGCTGTTGTCGAAGATTCATTAATGCTTCCTTACTACCTATTCTGAAGATAAGCATACCTCGTTCATTCTTTCCAACAATTTTTACTTTTACAGGACAAGCTTCGAGGAATGATATATTGAGTAGTTTCATAGAAGCATCCTTTATTCCAAGTAGATTTCCACGATAAGAACCTAATTCGTCGTATTTACAATCCACTATGTATTCTTTCGTATCGATTTTCTCCATGCCCCATTTTCCCATGAGACTAACTTTCATATACGAGTCTCCTACAGCTATGGAGGCTTCTTCTATGAAATGGCAATCACTATCTATTCTTCCTGTTTTTCCCTCAAGTGTAATGTCTGCATACCCTGCGCTGCCTATGTTACCAATAAAGTCATATTCGCATTTCAGAACATAGATTCCATGCTGGTTCATTATTCCTGACTTGCCATTCTTTACAACCAACAGCAATTGCTTTTCTGCATTCCAAACTTCTATTTGCGAGAACTTCGCTTCGACAATACTTTCGCCTCGTCTGTCCATCAGTCCCCACAAGATATCTTCACCATCATATTTGGCAATACGGAACATGTCTTCTCCTAAAGATTCACATTTTAATCCTTCATTTATCTTTTCGTAATTCTTCTTATTATATATAACAATAGAGTTGTAGTTCTTTGCTTCGATCCAGTTTCGACGCGCTTCTACAGACTCGTATTCAAACGGGATTTTCAAATCTCCATCAATAGTTATAAGGCCAACTTTCCCATCTTGACGACCTATTAAATACTTTTGAGTATGTTTGATTTCTGATTCAATTTCAAACGCGCCCTTCAATTCTGCTAATCGTTTATTGAAATCATGCAAGGCTTTTTCTTCCTCTTGCTGCCTCTTGTCAAGATCTTCTATTATCCTTTTATTTTCTTCTTCTATGCTAATAATACGTTGTTCAAAAGAAGGATTTTGGACAAAATATTCCTTCTCAGCATCATGATAGTATGGTTTGTAATCATTGCTATACGTAAGTTCACCTAAAGACACAAAAACTCCACCAAGTTCATTGGAATTATTAATATTTGGATATTCCCAACTCCCGTCTGGTTTTATCCAGTTACATTTCAAGATTAGTTCTCCACGTCTTTCACTTTCGTCTTGAGCAGCCTTGTCAAATATAAAAATATTGAGTTTATGATTAAAATAAACATCTTTAACCACCATGTTGTTCAGGTTCACATGTTCGGATTGGTCATCAAAATTGAAAACCCAAATAATAAACTTCTTGTTAAGCCTATAGAACAAATCGCGTTCTGTTATGACGCTAACAAAAGTGGAACTAAGTTGTAACTCAAATATTATTTCCTGTCCTCTAAACGAAACGGCCACATCAGGTCTTCTCCAGTTTAAAATAGGGTGATTGCCTGGCATAGTGTTCTCTGTCCTTACATTAGTTACACCACTTGTCCGAAGCAAAAAGGTTGCAAGAAGGTCTTTTAGCTTTTTGTGGCGTTCTCCTTCATTGCATTTTGAATATTTCTCACGCTCAATCTCTCTCTTGGTTCTTCCAGTTGTTGTTTTGTAATCACATTCATCACTATCACGAAGATGGGAAAAGAATGTTGCACCCCCCCTTTCGGTTTTTCTGCCTGAGATTTTAACCATCTGTCCGCAATACTTACAGATATATTTTGGATGTCGAAGGTATATCGCCTTTTGCAACTCTGTACGCATCTTAAATATTGCACTTTCGGGCTGACTAAAAAAATATTTCGCATATATCTCATTACCAGTTTCGACGTCAACAACGGTATCTATTGTACGTTTTGTAAGGTCAACGTTAGGTTCACCAGATGGGGGAAGCGTTGGTTCTGGAATTGGTGGAGTATCTTCTATTATAATAGGCCCTATTCCTAATTTCTCCTCCAACTCTCTAATTCTGTCATCTTTTATACGAATTGTATTCTCTTTATTAGCCAGCTTTCCTTTCAAATCATCCGTTTCTTTCTTTAACTTCGCATTCTTTACATCTAATTCTTCATTACGACGTTTCAAAATATCTATTTGGTCTAATAATTCGTTGGTTTCATCATCTGGCTGTGGATCTGGTGTTGTAACATCGGGACCTTTTGGCTGATTTTGAATTACTTGCTCCAATTCGAGAATTCGTTTATTTTTATCTTTTATTATTTTATCCTTTTCATTAACCTCTGTCTCTATATTTTTTATCCGATTATCTTTATCAGTAATAATAGTCTCTTTGTTAGCAATGTCGGAATTTAAATCAGCAATCCGATTCTGCAAGTCATTGATTGTTACATCTTTACATACTATATCGAATTCTAAATTAGTAATTCGGGCGTCTTTCTTTTTTTCAGATAATTGATGTTTGTTTAACGATCCATGCAGGTTCCTTATTTCATTATTCAGTTGGTGATTCTCGCCTTGTGCATCGTCGTATGATTGCCTATATCTATATAAAAGATATAGACATCCTATACAGGTTGCACTAAGGGTTACAATCAGTATTAACAAATAATTCTCCATTTCATTTCGTCTTTTATACTTCTTTGTTTGTCACTTCTGCTGCAAAGTTACTTCTATTCACAACCTCGTCAAACCTCTCACTTACTTCCACCATCCAATCTGGGAGCTTCTTTAATGCTTGATACACTAAGGCATCTGGCATCTTCTTGTAATAGGCATAGGCCATGGGGCCAGCGATGGCAGCTAGCGTGTCGGCATCACCTCCAAGAGAGATGGCGAGTTTGATACAGTCTACATAATCTTTTGATTCCAGGAAGCAGATTATAGCGGGGCCAACGGTACCAGCACAAGTGGAATTGAATGCGTATTCGTCGTGAAAGTCGGCATACTTCTGGTTGACCCAGTCGGGATAATATTCATTCAGCAGATGCTCGCGAACGAATTCTTTATCCTTCCCATTTTTTAGATGGAAAATGGTGAGGGCTGTAGCTACTGCACCTTTGATGCCTTCTGGATGGTTGTGGGTTGGGATGGCTGTTTCTGTAGCCATCTTGATGCACTCATCTTCTGTATGGGCTAGCCAGCCTGCTGATGAGCATCGCATCGCGGAACCATTGCCAAGGCTACGATAGGGTTGAGGGTTGTGGCTGGCCATCCATAGCTTGAACTTGCTGCCAAAACCTGCATGCCGATGTTCGTTAGCGCATTTCCAAAGATTCATCGTCATATCCAGGTTGTCGATAAAGGCTTCTGCACAAGCGAAGGTAAGCACGGTGTCATCGGTGAAGTGTGCCCTCGAACTGAACATCTTCACCTTATTATAGTCCTTTATGCGGTGTGCTCTACCTTCGTAAGCACTCCCTGCAATGTCGCCTATTGCCTCGCTAATCAAGTAATTCTTCATAAGCTCTTAGTTATCGATAGTGCAAAGTTACAACTTTTTCTGGAATAGATAAGCATTTTGAGTAAAAAAATGTTTTTCGCAAGGCTTGTGGAGTGGGAAAGAGGTATAGAGGAATAGAAAACACCATCACTCGGTGGGGGAGTGATGGTGAGTATGGGGGGATGTTGAATCTCTGTCAATCAGACATAAATTACATCCTTTTGAATGTTAGACTTAAAGAGGGGACGTAGTGAATCGCGGAATCTTACGAGATCAACCTCACAATTAAATAGTTGTTTCAAGGCTTCTTTGAGTTCATACATCAACTGCAAAGATGGCTTCTGCACTTCGACCACGATGTCAATATCACTATCCTCAGTATTCTCTTTTCTGGCTACAGAGCCAAAAATACCGAGTTTTGTTATGCCAAATTTCTGTGCGAATGCACTCTTGAAACCAGCTAACTTATTGATACAGTCTTGTAGTTCTAACATACTAATATCACTTTATTCGTTTTGCAAAGATACAACAATTTTTGTAATGAATGTCAGCAGAAAAAAGAAAAACTATATTTCACAAGCCTTGTTATTGCTTTTTGCTTGGAGGGTGGGTAATAATATGCTAATTTTGCAACATCGTATATATTATAATAAGGTGAAGATATGAAAAAGAAACTGTTAATTGGATCATTGTTGTGCCTGGCTCTAGTTGATGTTAAGGCACAAGTGTATAGTTATGACTCTACAGTGCCAATGCCTGTGATGGAGTTGTATGATAAGAATCTGATGAATACTTATCTAAACACATTGGCAGCGACTGCTGCGCGTAGGGAACAGAACTACCGCTATTATGGTGATAAAGCGATGGAGGCATTTGATAATCGTGATTGGTCCCATGTGGTTAGTTATGTAAACTCGGCTCTGGCAACTCAGTTCTATTGTGGTACACTTTACTACATTCGGGGCTATGCTTATGAGCAGTTGGGTAATCTTAGGGCTGCAAAGAGTGATTACAAGGCAGGAAAAAAGTATAATTGCGTTGAGGCAGCTGAGGCTTTAGATGCACTGAAGGCTAGGATGAAACGAAAGAAGTAAAAGTATAACATAAATTATAGGCATATGAAGAGATTAACATTGATGCTGTTGGCAAGCGTATTCGCTATCGCAGCAAAGGCACAGTACAATGTCGGCACATCGTCGACTACTACCGATTATTTTGGCAATCAGACAACTACACATCGTGACCAGTATGGTAACACCACAGGTACATCAACTACCACTACTGATTATTTTGGCAATAAAACAACTACTCATCGCGATCAATATGGTAATACTATAGGGACGTCTACCACCTCAACAGATTACTTTGGTAATACAACGACTACTCATCGGGATAGACAGGGAAATACTACGGGTACAGCGAGGTCGAATACTGATTACTTTGGTAATACCAACACGACATACTCTGATTCGTATGGTAACACTACAGGTTCGTCAACTACATCCACGGATTATTTTGGTAATACCACTACGACTTATCAGGATAGAAATGGCAACAATCAAGGTACATCGAAATCAACCACTGATTACTTCGGAAATCGAAATACTCAGCAGCAAAGCAACAACTCGAATACTACCATCTGGTCGTGGTAAATAGTAATGAATATCCGCCATCACTTGGTGGTGAGTGATGGCGGAAGAATAATTTATAAGCTGTTTTTATTTGCCAAGCAATGATTTGATTGCCCTAATGAAATCTTTTGCTTTGGGAGTATATTCGTCAATCATGGCTTTGTCACAATACACGAAGTCGTCGTAATCTCCGCTATGTCGTATTTCGAAAAGACGGCTGAATGTTTTACCATATTCATTGGAAAGCAAACCTTTTGAAACAAAGTGTAAGCCTAATAATGTCTTTGTGCCGGCGTGCGTTTGGGTGTTATGACCATTTGCAACCAACAATGCTGTAGCTGCATAATAACACGCATAATATAGTCTGTTGGCAGCAGCGTTGTAGTGAGATTCGTTTGCCAGAATCTCCACTTCTTTCAGCGTCTCGTCAGCTCTTTCAAGTCTGTATTGTACAAGTGCTTCGCGACTTTGGGCGTCTAGAGTCTCGTTCATAATGTGATTCCTTCGTTCATTACGTTAATAAAAAAAGGTGTTTTGAATGGGCGGTTTTCCCACTGTTTGCGAAGCATAATCATCGGGCTGATAAGAACTCCTGTGCTGAGTTCGAGATCGTAAAGGGCTCCAGAAACTTCTTCTTCTCTTTGGAAATCTCTAGTGTCACCTTCGAGCAATATGAGTACATCAATATCGCTATCGACACGAGCATCACCTCGTGCTTCTGAACCATACAGAATAGCAGTTGCCGTTGGCTCTGCTTTTTTGATGGCTTGCTTGATTCGCTCTACAATCTCAGGTCTTCGCATAAGTTGCTTGCATAATTCTACGGCAAAGATAAGGAGTTTTTCCGAACTTTACAAACTTTTATTTGTTTTTTTGCGAAAAGTAGACTACTCTGGTTGCATCAGGGTTTCTGTGTGATGCGATGTTTTAATAAATTGCTTCATGAACTTTTGTACTTTCTGTGGGGTGAGATTCTCGATTGTTTTGCGCCTGTTGGTGTAGGTGTTGATACCGCGATTCTCCTTGGTCCAGATGAGGCCTAGCCAGAAACCGTTCATTGTTTTCTCTTGCTCGTTGAGCGTGTTGAGCAGGCTTTCTTTTGCATTGCGGAATATAATGCTGTCGATACCATCTGCCATACTACTGAATGCGTTTTTGATCAGCGTGATGACAGAATCGCACTTCTCGGGCTGCATCTCGCAATCAGCAGTAAAGCCTGTAAGATATTCGTTCTTGTTGCCTCGAATCATATAGCTGTTGGCATAGCATCCATATGTGGCGCTATTATCCTCTCTTATGGTTCGGTTGAATAGCTGATTCAGGATTTCGCACGCAGCTTGTAGTGTAAAGTCGTTTTCGAGCGAGTAGGGGATTGACTCCGTGAACCATTCGATATTCACCATCGCTTTGGGTGTTTCCATCTTTCGGGTAAAGTGGCAGATAGCATCATTCTTAAGCCACGTCTTGATGAATTTACCCTCGGGTAATTGTTTGCGATTGGGGATTGATGCCAGGTATTTCTCTATCAGTGGGCGGATGGTTGAATCGTTGTAATTACCAACGAAAATAAACGTGTAGTTGCGTGGTGCTGACGTTTGGTCTTGAATGATGGAGAGTTGCCTGTCGTTACTTACTTTAGCCAGGTCGTCTTCGGTAAAGAGCTTGAATCGTGGGTGATGTCCGTATGATGTTACTGATACTGAATCGGAGAAGGCACTTTCAGGATCTGTCTTGCGATTTTCGAGATAAATGGCCATATCTTTCATCGCTTTCTTGTAGGCAGTGGTGTCTTTTGTCACGTTGGTAAAATCTGCATGTATCATCTGCATCAGAGTCTCGACATCGACTGGGTTTGCACTACCTGTAAAAGTGAATTGTCGCTGTGAGATGTTATTACTCAGGTTAACCTGCTTGCCTGCCAATAACTTCTCGATCTGCGATGACGTCAGGCCGTTGTTGCCAAAGTCAATATTGCTGAATATGTTGATGTTGGGGTCATCATCTTCACCATAAAGTGTCCATCCTCCCTTGCCATAGGCCTTGAAGAGAACTTGACTATTATCGATATTGGTGTGTTTAAGCAGTACTGTGGCCCCGTTGCTAAGCGAAAGTTTGGTGTAACCTAGATCATCGAAATACTTTTCTTTTACTATTGAACCCTTTTCTGGAAGTTCGTTCAAGAGTTTGGCTCCCTTCAGTTGGTCTACGTATGCTGTGATCTTGGCTTGTCTACCAGCTATAAGTGCAGCTTCGAGTTCGCTCTCAGTTGGGTAATAGGCGTCATCTTTCTCGATATTCCAACTGGCTATAACCATATTTTCGTTGTCATCAGGGAGTAGTTCCTTCATTCTGGCGTTCACCTCGTCAAGTGTTGTACCGCTTACTATCTGCTTCATGATGGCAACATAGTCTTCAGCAGTCGACATGTCGGTTCCATACAGGTAGTTCCTGTAGTACTCCTCAACCAAAGAACTGCTCTCACGCTTGTCTGCTGTCATCAAGAAATTGTCTAATTCCGAGAGCCTTTCAGCCTTGTATCGTTGGTATTCCTCGTCGGTGAATCCGTAATCGACAGCTCGTCTGCATGCAGTTAGTAAATCTGTCAACGCTTGGGTTTGCAAGCCATCCTTAGTGTCGCACGATATTTCGAACGCTCCCTTTGTGCTCGACAATAGATAGGTACCATCACTTACCGATGCTGAGAGAAATGAGCAGTCCGGTTCTAGCGTTTCGTCATCTAGTCGGGTGTTGAGCATTGTGAGTGCAGCATCGGTCTTTTGTGTATCTCGCCAATAACCTATATATTTCTTCTGGTCGCGCGTGTAGGGTTCGTGCTTGAATAATAGGAATATGGAGTTGCTTTGTAATTCTTTGTCGCAATCGATGGAGTAGATAATGCCTGGGTGGTCTGCGACTTCCACTCTAGCGACTTTACCTGATTGTCCTTTAGGCTTGATCCCTCCAAATAGTTGCTTGATTCTTGCCTCTATATCATCTACGTCGATGTCGCCAACTATCACCACGCACTGGTTCTCGGGATTATACCATTTCTCGTAGTAGTCTCTGAGTTCCTGGTGCTTAAAGTTGTCAACGATGTCCATCAGTCCGATGGGATTTCTCCTGCCGTATTTGTTGTTAGGGTAGAGTATAGGTAGTTGCCGCTCGTAAATTCTTGATAAGGCGCTTCTGCGAGATCGCCATTCCTCGTGAACTACACCGCGTTCTTTCTCAATCTCGATACTGTCAAGTGAAAGTCCATTTGCCCAATCGTACAGCACAAGTAGACAACTGTCAAGTTTTTCTTGACCTATACTCGTTGGAATGTCGTCGATGTTGTATACAGTCTCTTCAATACTAGTATAAGCATTTACACCATCGTTGGCGCCAATGCTCTCAAAGAACCTGTCGACTCCGTTGCCAGGAAAATGCTCGCTACCATTAAAGCACATGTGTTCGAGGAAGTGAGCCAGGCCACGTTGGTTTTCTTCTTCCTCCAAACTGCCTACGCGCTGAGCTAGATAGAAACATGCTCTGTTCTCTGGCCAGTTGTTGTGCTTAATATAATAGGTAAGGCCATTCTGTAAGTGGCCGATTCTGACAGTTGTGTCCACCGGAATCAATGCTGAGTCGTTGATACACGGCTGGGCAATGCTTGTCAGCGGTAGGAATATAAGTACAAGGAAATGGGATTTCAATAGACTTCTCATTTTAAGACTCATTATAGACAAATCATATCTGATTGTTGGTAATCAGCTTCATCGTCCTGAATATTATGCTACAAATGGTATAGGGATGTCACAGAATTCGATAACAACATCATATATAGCCACTTCGTTGACGTTGATATCCTCGTCTACTTTGATCATCTTATCCATCATTGCTGCGAAATATTCTTTCTGCTCGTCGGTAAAATTCTTGATGTCGAGCAATGCTATAAGTGATGATTTATTACTTATTTCCTCTTTTGAAGTTTTGGGTAAATCTAGTTCATCCAATAGTTTATAAAAGAAGTTCGTTTCTCTTATATCAATGCGTCCGTCTGCATGAATAATATCCAGCAGTACACGCATAACGGCTATTTTCTGATCGTGGTTTAAAATCTCCATAACTTTTTTTGTGCAAAAATACATAAATTATTCTTTATTTCTTCATACTCTTGTTTTTTTTTGCTATTTTTGCAGTTGAAAAGTGATAATTAACAAAATGAGCAAGTCATTCTTGTATTCTATAGGACATAGCAATAAGACCATTGAGGAACTTATTAGCGAGTTAAGGCTGTATGGTATACAGTACTTAATTGACGTACGCTCAATGCCCTATTCCAAGTATTACCCGCACTTCAATAAAGAACCTTTGAAAATAGCCATCAATGAAACTGGCGACATTAAATATGGCTATATGGGCGATGTGATTGGCGGATTACCCGAAGATAAAGAATGCTATACCGAGGGTAAGGTGGACTATGGTAAAATTAGGAAGATGCCTTTCTTTATAGAGGGCTTAGAAAGACTTGTACGGGCTAACGAACAAGGTTATAAAACTTGTGTTATGTGCAGCGAAGGTGACCCTTCAATGTGCCATCGTTCCAAGTTGATAGGCGAGGCCTTAAGAGAAAAGGGAATAATACTTCACCATATTTGCCACGATCATAATGGTAAACCTATTTTAAAGAGTCAGATAGATGTAATAAATGAGGTTAATAGGGGGGCTAGTATTATCAATCTTTTCGGCGAGTCCATTAATCTTACTTCAAGGAAAGTGTATAAAGAAGGATGAAAATCTATACTATTGGTGTATATGGCAGTACAGAAGAAGAATTCTTTGGTAAACTTACAAGGTTCAGGATAGATCTTTTCTGTGACATAAGGCAACGTCGAGGTGTTAGAGGCCGTCAGTATGCTTTCGTTAATAGTAGTTATCTTCAAAAGAAACTTTCTGAGCTAGGTATAGGCTATTTGTATGAAAAAAGATTCGCTCCAACGAGAGAGATTCGTGAAATGCAATGGGCTGAAGACAAAGAGGTGCATCAAACAAAGAAATCACGAGAGTCATTGGGACGCGCGTTTTGTCGTGGTTATGAGAAATTGATCTTGGATAAAGAAAATATGGACGAGCTAATGGCTACATTTGAAATAATGAAAGCTCAGCACATTGTTTTTTTCTGTTTGGAGTCGAGTCCCAATGCGTGTCACAGATCATTATTAGCCAATAGATTATCAGAGAAATATAACTTGGAAGTTGTTCACATATAAATAAGAAGGGCAATGGAAGTGCTAATTGTATCGCGAACGCGAATGAAAAATGGAGTTTGTTGTGGAGGTTTGGATCTTCAGAATGGAGAATTTATCAGATTACATGATCATTGGGGAAAGAACCTTTTAGAATCGGCTCCTTTTCAAATCGGGGAAGTGTATAATATAGACTATAGAACTGCTGCAAATTGTCGCCCTGTCCCTCATATTGAAGATAAGGAAATTCTTCCCAATTACGAGAAACTTAGACAATTGACCAATACGGAAATCATTACTGAAATAGATAGATTAGTTGATGTACCTTGTGGTGGTATTGAAACTATTTTCGAAGGCAAGCTACGTCGTTCAACCTTTGCGACCTACATTTCCCCAGAAGATATACCACAGTTCAGCGTTTGCTTCTGGCGACCGAATGCACCTCTTGTCAAATCTGGCTTTTTGGGTAAAACAAAATACTGGTTTGGAGGTAGTCATGCTATCAACTATGTTGGTTTTCAGGAACCAATAGAAATAATTCCTGCAGGTACACTTCTTAGAATGTCATTGGCCAATTGGTGGTCACCTGATGCCATCACAGAGAAACGGTGTTATTTACAGTTGTCGGGATGGTTTATAGAGTAAGTTCTCATTAAATATTTTTTTGGAATCGCCAAATTTTATAAAGCACTGATAATCAGGTATTTGTCTTTGTGGCATGCTTTTTGCCGTTCCCGAGTTTAGGAAAAATTACCACCTATATTTGCTTTTTAGCTGTTTAAATACAGGTATATCGCATACTGAGGCAAACAGCAAAATACACGATCTGACCTTGATAACATCGTCGCCAAAAATTTCGTATACGCTGTATTTGTTGTTTAACACAGCCTCGCATATCTCGATCAAGTGTTTTCTCAAAGTGGGGTGGTTTATATACTGAAATGCCTCAAGTCTCCCGTTTAATCCATAGAACAATGCTGGGCGACTATGTGTGCCCTTGATTCCTGCCATCTGGGGAAATATATACCATATCCAGTGTGTGACTTTCCCGCCAGCCTTCACCTCTTTTAGGGCTTGTTCATAAGAGCTTACTTCGTCACCTTCGTTAACGCCGCGTCCCGCTCCTTCATGTGCATTTAGAAAACGCTTTAAGTTAGAGCATCTTTCATTGACAATGATTTCAATATAATCATCATCTTCACCAAACATGCTATCAAGTTTGCTCATCAGCACCTGTGTTTCCATACATCCCAACAATGCGAACTCTATCAGACTTGAACGCAACAACCTTAATTCTTGCCCTTTAAATGTATCTGCTGATAAAGTGGCATTTTGCAAGGCTCTGCAATTTGGACGAAGGATTCTATCCATAAACTCAGGGTCTATGCTTAAAGCCATAAACCCATAACGAGTCAAGATAGGATAATCTTTTTCAGCCCCCGCAGTCCCCTCATATACAGGAAAGTATCTCAGAATTTCAGATATGGAATGTTGACTGGCATACGAAACAATACCAGACAAGTAATCTTTTCTGTATGTTTCGAGTAATTGCATGTCATGTTCCGTCTTGGGGAACCTGTTATAAACGAAATCTTTATCTATTTGATTCATTA
>Ga0310694_10003943_pt1 | contig 14454 bp, 14 predicted proteins | sample 174DNAGHGhighgp2_FD_203884 | JGI IMG/M metagenome (GOLD analysis project Ga0310694, IMG submission 203884) | Sheep rumen microbial communities from Palmerston North, Manawatu-Wanganui, New Zealand - 1742 DNA GHGhigh gp2 (v2) (version 2) | ecosystem: Host-associated > Mammals > Digestive system... | reverse complement strand
GCCATCCTTCAGAATTTCGTCGATGAGACGCGGATTATTCGTGAGTTGATCCGTATTAAGAAGGTCGACTCTTTTCCCGAGCGATTGGCGGAGTTGCTCCGCAAGGCCATAGAAGGCCATCCCGGTGATCGAAGTGGCGACGAGCAGATCGACGTCGCTCTTTTCGTTCGCGGTGCCCTTGGCGTAGCTTCCGAACAAATAGCAATATTTCACGTCCCGGCCAAGGAAGATGACCCCCACCGTCTTTTTAATTTGGTCGATCTTCAATAAGCCGTGTTCTTCGTCGATGAAGCCCACTTTCTCCAACTCGTCCAACAAGTACTGATATTTGACGGTGTTGGCCTTGCTGGCGTCGTTCTCGTAATCCTTGTATGAGCGCAAGGAGATGCGCGTCAAGGCGGCGGCTTGCGCTTGAGTCAGTTCTTTTTCGATTCGCAATTCTTTTAGAGTCATATCCAACCTCGCCACCATTATAACTTTTTGCACTTTCGCGAACAACAAAAAGTGCATTTTTTGCACCTTCGCGAATAAAAAAGTGCAAATATGGAGGATTGCACTTATTTTATCTTTGATAAACCGACGAACTTCCCTTCTCGGAGTTGGGCGATTTCCTCTTCGTAAGGCGGGAACTCGTGATCGATGTAGGGCGTCTCGAGGATCTTTGGGATGCCCGCTAGGCGCGGATGGTTCACATAAGCGAGCAAGGCATCGAATCCGATTTCCCCGTAGCCGATGTTCGCGTGGCGGTCCTTATGGGCGCCTCTCTCGTTCTTCGAATCGTTCAAGTGAATGACTTTGAGCAAATCGAGGCCGAGGACGGAGTCGAATTCGGAAAGGACTCCATCGATATCTTTGATATCGTATCCGGCATCGTGGATGTGGCAGGTGTCCAGGCAGACCCCGATGCGTTCTTTTCGTTCGACCGAGTCGCGGATGGCCTTGAGTTCCTCGAAGGTCCTTCCGAGCTCGTTGCCTTTGCCCGCCATGGTTTCTAAACAAATGATGACGTCGGTGCCGTCCTCTTTGAGGACTTCGTTGAGGCCTTCCGCCACCATGGCGATCGCTTCTTCGCGGGGCGCGTCCACCGCCGAACCGGGATGGAGGACGAGATAGCGAAGGCCGAAAGCGGCCGTCCGGCGCAGCTCTTCGACGAGGAACGAGCGAGCGATCTCTCTGGTCGCCTCGTTCTTCGTGTTGGCGAGGTTGATGATATAGGGGGCGTGGACGACGATGTTTTTCTCGTCCATCCCATAATCTTTGATTAAGGCGCGCCCTTCCTCGATGCGCATTTTGTCGAGCGGGATGCGTTTGGTGTTCTGCGGGGCGCCGGTATAGAACATGAAAACGTTCTCGCCCCAGGAACGGGCCTCTTTGACCGCCGCGGCGTAATAGTCGGGGGTGGCCAGGCTGATATGCGATCCTAAAAGGATATCATTCATCGTTTTCTTCGCGGGCTTTCTTGCGGTACTGCTCTTCGAGTTCGCGGCGGACGGAGCGTTGGATCGCTTTGCGGCGATACTTATTCTTGACCCGCTCGATCGCGGCTTTCTGTTTCTTCTTGTAGCCCGGCTTCACTTTGTCGCTGCGGGTGTTGGCCTTGGCGATCTTGACTTCTTTCTTCTCCTCTTCGGAGGCGAACGCTTTCTTTTTGGTCAGCTTCTTCTTGGCCGCCAAGCCGACAGGATCCTCTTTGAGGATATTTCCGCGCAAAGTGTAATAATCGAAGGCTGCCCGTTTCTCGTTGACCAGGGCGAGCGGCAACCGCGCGGAGTCGTCATCATAGAACACCCAGCTGTCGCCGTCTTTGTCGAAGCGGCCGGTTCTCCCAGCGCGGTGATAATAGAATTCGAGGTCGTTCGGGAGGTCGAGACTGATAACATCAGTCACGTCTGGGATATCCATGCCGCGGGCGAGCAGATCGCTGGCGACGATGACGGAGATCTTATTGGCCTTGATATCCCTGAGAGCTTTCTTACGAGCGCGGTCGTTCAGCGAGCCGGTGAAATAGATGGCCTCGATGCCGTTTCCGAGAAGGTGTTTATAAGTCGCATCCACCGTTTCCTTCTTCGAAGCGAAGACGATCGCGAGGTACGGACGACGGATTTTGAGGAAGGCGACCAAAGAGGCCTTCGGGTCGTCGTGCTTGATATCGACCATGTGATGACGGACCGAGAAGCTCGTCTCGGTGTCCTCGGCTTCGAAATGGAAGTTGGCCGCCACTAAGTGGCGAAGTTCGTCTTTGAGGTTTTGTTTGAGCGTCGCCGAGAAGACGAGGATCTGCGGATTGTTCATGTCGGCGGCGAACAAGGCCTCGATGTCGGTGAAGTAGCCGAGGTCGAGCAACATGTCGGCTTCGTCGAGGACCACCGCCCGAACATTCGATAGATTCAACGGATGGCGGTCGACCAACAGGTCTTTGAGGCGGCCCGGGGTGCCGATGATCATATGGGGCGCCTTGGTGAGCCCTTCTTCGTTTTGGGCGACCTCAGCTTCGCTGGTGAATAGACGAATCTTGAGTTTCGGATAGAACCGCTCGAAACCTTTGGCGAATTCGTAAGTCTGACGAGCGAGCTCGCGGGTCGGGGCGATAATGATCGATTGGAGGCGCGGCAAGTTGACGTCGGTCTTCTCAATGAGTGGGATTAAGAAGGCGTGGGTCTTGCCCGAGCCGGTCGCGCTTTGGACGAGAACCGACTTTCCGCGCAATACCTTTGGTATCACATTGGTCTGAACCGGGGACGGGGAAACATACCCTTGCTTTGCAAGGGCGTTCACCATGGTTTCGGATAATGAGAATGCGCGGAATGATGCCATAAGTCGCTTTATTATAAAGCGTTAGGCGAGAATGCGCTATAATCGAAGCATGCAAGTGCTGCGACTGCCCCCATTCGGATACTGCGCCGGCGTGGAACGGGCGTTTTCTCTTGCAAAGCAAGCACGCGAGGAACACCCCGCCGCACCGATTTATCTCGTCGGCTCCTTGATTCATAACGAACTCGCGATGAAACCACTCTTGAAAGACGGGTTCATCCTATTGGATGAGCGAGATGGCGACCTCTGCGGACAAATAGAGCGGCTCCCCAATGGAGCGATCGTCGTTTATTCGGCGCATGGGCACGATAAGGCTTCTTATGACGCCATCGCGGAGCGGAAACACCTAGTTGTGTATGACGCTACTTGCAAATACATAATCGACAATATCTATAAAATAGATAGTTTTACTAATAAAATACTATTTTACTGCCAGCCAAATCACCTTGAAGCTGTAGCGGTCCGCGGTCGCGAGAATGTGACAATCATCGATCCGAGCGACCCGAGATTCCCACCGCTGGAAGGTCCGATCGGTTTCTTGCGGCAAAGCAGCGCTGAAGAGGCGGCATCGGACGCGGTTCTTCTCGAAGCAAAACGCGTTTATGACGAAGTCGTCGACCTGGATGGACGTTGTCCATCAACCAAACTCCGCCAAACGAATGTTTTAAATGTCCCCGCCGATATCGATCTCTTTGTGGTCGTCGGTTCCAAGGATAGCGCCAACGCGAATCGGCTTGCCAAACTCGCAAAGGATTCTCATCCGAAAGCGGACGTCGTCTTGGTCCTGAACCGCGAGGAGCTGAAGGGAATGAACTTGGTCAGATATGAAAAAGCCGCCATCGTCAGCGCGGCCTCTTCCTCAGCGGAAACCTCCGAAGATATCTACGAATATCTCAAAGAGATATAAATCCATTAATCCGTGATTACGGCGTCCATCGGGACGTCGTTTTCTTTGTGGGGCATCGACTCGACAAGCTGCTCTTTGAAGCAGATACCAACCTTCTTCGCGGGGCAGTTTTTTAGATAACGATCGTAGTAGCCACCGCCATAACCGAGACGATTCCTCACTTTGTCGAATGCGAGCCCGGGACAGACGATGACTTCGGCCTCTTTGGGATCGATCGGTTCGATGGGTTGCGGTTCGCGGATGCCGAAGGCGCTGAGTTTTAAGCCTGACAAAGAACGAATTCGATAAAAACGGATCGCGTCCCCTTCCACCCGTGGCAAATAGACGCGCTTTCCTTGCGCGAGGAGTTCTTCGATGATCGCGTCCGTCCCGACTTCTTCCAGCATGGATGCGTATATCAAAATGGTCCTATATGGGCGTAAAACAGGAAAAAGATTATCTTTGATAATCTCACTTCGATGTTCTTTGTCGGGGATCGCGGAACGGATGGCTTTCGCTCCGAACCTGGCCTGCTTTTTGTTCATAAGTTTGCTATCGGAGCGCACGAGAACGATTCCGAGTTTCGCTCAGACGTTCCTGCCGAGGTCGAACGCTTCTTTCAGTTTCGGATTGCCCTTTATGTCGTTGGGATCCGTGACGCCGCCGACGAACAACGTCTTTTTAAAGACGACGCCTTCGAAGCAATCGATCCACCCCTGCACGCCGCCGATGGCGTGTTCGGGGACATACGGCTCGTCTTCTGTCGCGCAGGCAAGAAGATAGACCTCTCTGAACTTGTAATCACGCGAATACAAAGGATTGGCGCGGTCGATCAGCGTCTTCATTTGGCCGGACATCTCATAGTAATAGATCGGGGTCGCCCAAACGATGACATCGGCCTCGCAGATTTTATCCACGATGGCATTCGAATCGTCTTCGATGATGCAACGATGCGTTTTTTGACAAGCGAGGCAACCGCGGCAGAAGTTGATTGTTTTGTTTCTTAAAGAAACAAGTTCGACATCGTGCCCCGCCGCTTTGGCGCCATCCATGAAGGATTTGGCTAACAGGTCCGAGTTGCTGAGGAGGCGCAAACTCGTGGAAATGATAAGCACTTTTTTCATGATCAATCGTCCTTTCAAATGATCTCCGGAAGTTTCTCATGGTCAACGACCATGATTTCGAGCGAGGGATCAAGGCCCAATAGCACTTCTTTCATCTTCGGCATGAAGATGCGTTCGATTTCGTGGGGCAGATCCAGATAGTCGTAATGGCTGAGGGTGATGTCGCGGCGGGTATGATGGGCGGCATCGCCGGAAATGTAGATGTCGTAGCCTTCGTTCATCGCGTAGATGTACTCACGGGAGCCGCCTCCGCCGATGATGGCGGCCGTCTCCACCGTCTTTTTCCCGGCGGCGATGAGGAAGCCGTAGTCGGCCCCAAGGGCTTTTTTGGCGAACTTGGCGAACGCATGGACCTCCATCGGCGCGCGCAAACGCCCTCCGCGGGCGATAGGGCAGGTTTCAAGGGGATGGACGTCTTCTAATCCAAGCGCCTCGCTTAAGGCGTCATTCATGCCGTTTTTCGCGCCGTCGAAATTGGTATGCATCGAGAAGATGGGGATGTCGAGGGCCTCGATCTTGGCATAGAGGGCCGCTTTGACGGGGTCGGCGGCCAAGACGAAACGCTTCTTCCCGAAGATGAACGGGTGATGGGTGAGAATGAGATCGGGCTGGAACGATTCGACGAAGGGGAACACCTCGTCATCGAAATCGAGGCAGAGAAGGACTTTCTTCGTCTCCGGCTTGAAATGGCCGACCTGAAGGCCGGGATGGTCGTAGGATTCGGCGATGGCTTTCGGGTAGCGTTTGCCGAGTTTGGCGATGAGGGATCTAGTGTTCATAAAGCTTCCTCCGTCATAAGAGCTCTTTGAGCTCAGCGATTTCTTTCTCTAAGGATGACCGCCGGTCGGCGGGCAACTCGTGGCGAATGAGATTCTCGCGGCGGTCGATGGCGGCCAGAATAAAGGCCCGCCACGCCGGAGCTTTCCGTTCGGCGGCCAAGGGGCCGAATTCCAAGGTGAGGTCGTCCCACTGCCGGGTCTCCTCGCCTTTCTCGAAACGGTCGATGAGATAACGGTCGGGAACAAAACGTTCCTCTTCGAGGCGGTAACCGAGGGCAAAGAGGGCTTTGAGGGCCTCGGGCCGCTCGGAATGGGCGTCGATGATAATCGTTTTCACATGGGCGAGTCTCTCGGGATGGGCGCCGAGGATGTCGGCGATGAGCAAACCGCCCATGCCGGCCAAAATGACCGTATCGACTCCGTCGATGAGGTCGGAGACGCCATCGCTCAAAGAGCAGATCGCCTTGGAGGGATCTTCGGCTTCTTTGTTGATGGCGCGGCAAAGCCGCGAATAGGGGCCTCTTTTGTTCTCGATCGCCTGAACTTGCGGGCAGATGCCGCGATTGAGCAGGGCGATGGGCACGTAGCCGTGGTCGCTTCCGACGTCGGCGGCAAAAGCGCCTTGGGGCACCAAGGACACGATTGTTTCGAGACGTTCGGAGATCTTAGGCATTATTTGTTTCCGTGGGTGTCGGGTCCGCTGTTGTTCACCATGTCGCGGTAGTCGCCGAGCTTCTTGGCCCGGGTCGGATGGCGCAGTTTGCGGATCGCTTTGGCTTCGATCTGACGAATACGCTCACGAGTGACGTTGAATTCGCGGCCGACTTCTTCGAGGGTTCTCGGACGGTTGTCGTCGAGGCCGTAACGGAGGCGGAGGACGCGTTCTTCGCGGTCGGTGAGATCCTTCATGATCTCGTATAGCTCATCCTTGAGTAAGGACTTCGTGGTGTATTCTTCGGGGGATTGGGCTTGCTTATCTTCGATAAAGTCGCCGAGGTGGGAATCGTCTTCCTCGCCGATCGGGGTCTCGAGGGAAACCGGCTCGAGGGCGATGCGCTGAATTTCGCGGATGCGTTCCGGCGAGAGGGAGCCTTCCATCCGCTCGCTGATTTCCTCGGCGGTCGGATCGCGGCCGAGCTCCTGGACGAGCGTTCTTTGAACGCGGGTCATCTTGTTGATCGTTTCGACCATGTGGACCGGGATGCGGATGGTGCGAGCCTGGTCGGCGATGGCGCGGGTGATGGCCTGACGGATCCACCAGGTGGCATAGGTCGAGAATTTGAAGCCTTTGGTGTAGTCGAATTTCTCCACCGCTTTGATGAGGCCCATGTTGCCTTCCTGGATGAGGTCGAGGAAGTGCATGCCGCGGCCGACGTAGTGCTTGGCGATGGAAATGACCAGACGGAGGTTGGCGGTGATGAGTTGGTTCTTCGCTTCTTCGTCGCCTTCGGCGATTCTCTTGGCGAGTTCGGTTTCTTGCTCGGCGGTCAAGAGGTCGACTTTGCCGATCTCTTTGAGGTACATCTTGACCGAGTCGTTGATCTTGACGTCGCCGGACTGGAGTTTGCTGAAGTCTTCGAGCGAGGCGACTTCGTCTTTCTCGAGGTCGTCGGCATCGAGATCGAGATCATCTTCGTCGACTTCGTCCACGTTGGCGAGGTCTTCGGCGGAGATGTCGACGTCGTCGAGGCTTTCATCCTCTTCTTCGCTGATGATTTTGATCTTGTGGTCAACGAAGTATTGGATGAGGTTCTCCATGTCCTGATCGGTCATGTCGAACTTCGAGAAGGCGTCCATGAGGTCGCCCTGATCGATGTATCCGCTGGATTTTCCTCTTTTGAGGAAATCTTTCTTGAGCTGTTCGAAAAGCTCCACCGGGGTCTCTTCGTCGGCGAAGTCGTCGATGGGGAGATCCTCGGCCAGGCTGGCGTTGAGCTCTTCGTCGAGGGTGCCGAGGGTCGCCGGTTCTTTCTTGACCGTCTTCTTCGGTTCCGCCTTCGGGGTTTTCTTCGCCGCTGGTTTCTTTTCGGCTGGCTCCGCTTTCTTAGCGGTTTTCTTGGTCGTCTTCGGTTCGGTGACTTTCTTGTCCATTGTCGTCTCCCTTCTTGGCGGATTGCCGTTGTCTTTCTTTGATGCGCTCAGCGATGAAACGGAGTTTCTCCGCATCGTCGCCGGTCAGCATGACGTCTTGTTTCTGTTTGTTGTGGTAGATTTCGCGGCGGGCTTCGGCGATGCGCTTTGCGCATGCTCCGATTTCCTCGCGGCTATAGGGTGGGTAGATTGTGCGGTTCTTCTTGTCGTCCAGTTCTTGGATCAGTTGCTCGACCGCTTCGGCGTTCTCGGCGCCGCTGCCGGCGATGTCGGCGATGAGCAGATTGAGCTCAACCGATGCATTCCGGGACGCGACATAGGCGAGTATGTAGTTGGCGGCCGCTTGATAGATGTCGTCGTAGAAGCTGTCGATCGCCTCTTGGAAGTAATGAACGGCATCGATATCCTGCAGCATGTAGTAGAGGACGCAACGCTCCGCGTTATCCAACTTTCTGCGTTCGGGATCGACCTTGGCGGACCGCTTGCTGGAATGGGAATGGAGGACGGCGTCCACCGCTTCTTCCTTCCCGACTTTCTCGCCCTCGTATTGGAGGACGCGGTCGCTGATGGCGCGGGCCGAGAACTGGGTGGCCTTGGCCAGTTTGTCGATGCAGGTCTCGCGTTCCGGGCCGGCGGGAATGCCAGCGATATAAGGAACGAATGAGCGGAATACTTTGCGACGGTCTTCGACCGTTTCGAGCGGACGGACGTTCGTGTAGTAGTTCAGCCGGAACTCGAAGGGGTCGACCAGATGGTTCATCGCGGCGACGAGGGCTTCCGGGCCATCCTGCTGAAGGATGTCGTCGGGGTCGCGCAGATCGCCGGGGTTGCTGACGACGCGGAAGGAAAGACCGGACTTGCTCAACTTGTTGAGCATTCTCATCATGCCTTCCTGGCCGGCCGCATCGCCGTCGAGGCAGAGACGCAGCTCGCAGTTGAGGCGACGGAGCATTTTGATGTGGTCGTCGGAGAGATTGGTCCCCATGACGGCGACGGCCGAGCTGATGCCGGCTTTGGCTAATGCCATGACATCCATGAACCCTTCGAGGATATAGATGTATCCGTCATGATGGGCGGTCGCCTTAGCGACGTTGTAGTTATAGAGCACTTTGCTCTTCTGAAAGATCCTGGTCTCGGGCGAATTGACGTACTTCGCCGATTTGTCGTCTTTTAGACGACGCGCGGAGAAACCGACGACTTGGCCTTCGTGATCGAAGAGCGGGAAGATAAGGCGGCCGGCGTTGGAATCGGAGGTTCCGGTCGCGCGAGCCATGGCGATGCCGATGCCTTCGATCGAACGAAGGGAATGGCCTTTGGCCTGAAGGAACTGAATCGTCTTCTGGCCATCGGACATCGCGTAGCCGAGACCAAAGGTGCCGATTTCTTTCTCGTCGATGTGGCGTTCGTTGAGGTAGGCTTTCGCGATTTTGCCCTCTTCGGTACCCAAACCATACTTATAGTATGCCTGGAGGTCATTGATGCATTTATAAAGAGGGACGAGGTCGGGATTCACGTGACGCTCCGGGCGCTTCTCGAGAAGGCGCGGGTCATGGAAACCGACGATCTCCGCCAATTTGCGGACGGCCTCGTCGAAGGAGATTTTCTCGTATTTTTGGACAAAGGTCAGCGCGTTGCCGCCTTCGCCGCAGCTGAAGCACTTGTAAATCTGCTTCTCACGGGAAATATTGAGGGAGGGATTCGTGTCATTATGGAACGGGCAGATGGCCAAAAAGCTGCGACCCTTTTGGATGACATTGATGTAGGATCCGATGACCGAAACGATATCGGAAGCCTTAAGCAAATCGTCGATTAACTCACGTGGATATGCCATTTTTCCTCCTTTCTACCTATATTAACTAGTTAATATAGTAACAACTTTAAAACTACTAATTTTCGACTTTTATAAGAAGCACTTCACCGCGAAATAGCTGACGAGTTCCTGGATGCCCATACGGACTTGTTTCATCGAATCGCGGTCGCGGATCGTGACGCTTTGATCGGTCGCGGTATCGAAGTCCACCGTCACGCAGTACGGGGTGCCGATCTCGTCCTGGCGGCGATAGCGTTTGCCGATCGAGCCGGTCGAGTCATAGGTGCAGGAGAAGCGCTGATTGAGGATCTTGAGCACTTCCATCGCTTTGTCTTCGAGTTTCTTCGAAAGCGGGAGGACGGCGATCTTATACGGCGCGAGCGACGGGATCAGATGCATGACCACGCGGACATCCCCGCCTTCGAGCGTTTCTTCGTCGTAAGCGTCCACCATCGCCATGAGCATAAGGCGATCGAGGCCCATGGAAGGTTCGATGACGTACGGCAAATACTTTTCGTTGGTGTCCGGATCGAAATAAGTCAGATCCTCTTTGCTAAATTCCTGATGACGGCCAAGATCGTAGTCGGTCCGGTCGGCGACACCAAGGATCTCACCCCAACCGATGGAGGGGAAATCATATTCGACGTCGGTCGTCGCTTTCGAATAGAAAGCGAGTTCGGCGGGTTCGTGATCGCGGAAGCGGAGATTCTCCGCGCGGACGCCGAGAGATTCGACGAAGTTGAGGCAGTACTTTTTCCAGTAGGCAAACCATTCGAGGTCGGTTCCCGGCTTGCAGAAGAATTCCATTTCGAGCTGTTCGAATTCACGGGTGCGGAAGGTGAAGTTCCCCGGGGTGATTTCGTTGCGGAAGCTCTTGCCGGCGTTGCAGATGCCGAAAGGCAATTTCTTGCGGGCGGCGCGCTGGACGGCTTTAAAGTTCGTGAAGACGCCCTGGGCGGTCTCCGGGCGGAGATAAACGGTCGAAGAACTGTCTTCGGTGACCCCGATATGGGTCTTGAACATCATGTTGAACTTGCGGATCGGGGTGAATTCCTTTTTGCCGCAGACGGGGCATTTGAGATCGTGGCTAGCGATGAATTCGTCCATCTGCTCGAAGGTCATCCCATCGACGTCGGCGTCAGGAAACTCATTTTTAATGAGTTCATCGGCGCGATGACGGGCGTGGCAGGCTTTGCAGTCGACCATCGGATCATTGAAAGTCGAAACGTGGCCGGTCGCTTCCCAAACGCGCGGATTCATCAAAATAGCGGCGTCGATGCCGACGTTGGTTGGGGATTCCTGGACGAACTTCTTCCACCACAACGCTTTGACGTTGCGTTTTAGTTCGGCGCCGAGGGGGCCGTAGTCCCATGTATTCGCCAAACCGCCATAAATGGCGCTGCCGGGGAATACGTAGCCGGTGTTCTGCAAATGTTGCGTGATCTTCTCAAAAGGAAATTTGTTTGCCATAGGAGTCACTCCTTCACTAAAAAAGTCCGTCATACACGGACAACGCTAACAAGTATAGGGGCGCGCGTATATCGTGTCAACCCAAAATAAGTGAACTTTTACACGCTTTTCTCGAGAAGGGCGAGGCTCTTCAAACGCACGCCTGTGCAATTCTCGGCGTAGCGGGCCAGCTGAACGAGAAGGCGAACGGATTCCTTGTCTTCGAAGGCCACTCGGCCAAAATCCTCGACTTTGTAACGAAATGCGTAGCGAAGGATCTTCAAATCGCGGGCGCCGGGCCGCTCCGTGAGCTCATCCGCGCAGTCCTCGCAGACAAACCCGCCTTCTTCGTAGGAAATGCCGATAATGCCTTCCTTTTTGCCGCAAAGAACGCAACCGTCCACCTGCAATCCGTAGCCGAGATTGTTGAGAATGGAAGCGAAATAGAGCAAACAAGCCGAAAGAATCGGATAGCCATTCCGAATCGCATCCATCGCTTTGGCGAAAACCGGGTAATGTTCGGCGCCACCACCTTCTTCGGAGAAGCGAACGCTGACCTCGGCGAGGAACGACAAAGCCCCAAGCCAAGACAGCTCTTCTTTTTGAGGCATCGGGGAGATCGGCTCGCTTTCGGAGAGGGTCAAAGAACGGCCGTCAGCGCTCGTGAGGAGCGAGAATCGGGATAAGGACAAAACTTGGCAGGACGCGGCGTTCTTGCTCGTCATTTTGCGCACTCCGCGAGCGAGGAATGAAAAGAGTCCGCCTTCATTGAAGGCGGTAACCATCGCGTCAGTCTCTTTGTAGGGGGAAAGACGCAGGACGTAACCTTGTTTTTCGATCAGTTCTTTTCTCATTTTTCCTCGGTGTAACCGAACGCTTTGAGGCGGTCGGCTTTGTTGCGCCAATCGGGGGCGTTACGCACCTCGATGCGCAAATCGACGTGCTTATGCCACACGCGTTCGAGTTCGCGGCGGGCGGTCATGGAGATGCGTTTGATCATCGCGCCGCCCTGGCCGACGACGATGCCGATCTGGCTCTTCTTTTCGACCCAGACGGTCGCTTCGATATAGACTTCTTTGCCATTGCCGTTCATCGATTCGATGGTCACCGCCGATTGATGCGGAACTTCGTCGCTTAGGAAATGCAACAAACCGGCACGGATCGTCTCTTTGACAGTAAAAGCGTCGCCTTTATCCGTAAGGGCATCCTTCTCGTAGAACTGCGGGCCTTCCGGCAACACGGCTGCCACCGCCTCTTTGACATCCTTCAAACCGAAGTTTGTCAAGGCGGACATCTCAAAGAGATGAATGTTCGGATAAGCCTCTTTGATCTTGGCAAGGAGCGCCTCCATCTGCGGAGCGCGGACCAAGTCGATTTTGTTGACGAGCAAGAAGAGCGGGCAGGAGATGTTCAAGGAATGGATCATCTTGAGGTCGGCGTCGAGATCGCGGGTGTCGGCGGCGATGATATAGAGCACGGCGTCCGCATCCGCGAGGGAGCGGCGCGCCTCTTTGTTCATGAAACGATCGAGGGCCTCTTCGCCTTCAAAAAGCCCCGGGGTGTCGATGAACACCATCTGATAATCCTTCTCGGTAAGAATACCGAGAATCTTATCGCGTGTCGTCTGGGGTTTCGGCGAAACAATCGATACTTTCTTGCTTAAAATCGCGTTGAGGAAGGTGCTTTTCCCAACGTTGGGCTGTCCGAGGATGGCGACGAAACCGCTTTTCATTTGAGGGCCTCACTGTCGAAAGCGAACGGAAGGAGCTCGCGCATGGAAGACACTTTGACCGCGCCTTTGAGGTTGGCCATGATGATCGGGGCGTCGGCCGGAAGGAGCTCGCTTAAGACTTGGCGGCACTGGCCGCACGGCGAACAGGGCTCATCGGTGTCGGCAACAACGGCAAGAGCGACAAAGTCGCTTTTCTTCGCGCCATGCATTATCGCGCCATAAACGGCGTTGCGCTCGGCGCACATGCAGCAGGGATAGGAAGCGTTCTCGACGTTCGCGCCAAGGAAAACGGATCCGTCTTTCAATAAGACGGCTGCCCCAACGGCGAAATGGCTGTAGGGCGAGTAGGATAGCGACCGGGCCTCGATCGCTTTCTCGATGAGTTGTTTATTTTCCATGGCTGACTTCCTCCATAATGGCGTCTTGCAAAGCAAACATCACTTTTTCGTCCTCTTCCTTCATATGGTCGTACCCGAGCAGGTGCAAAAGGCCGTGGCAGAAGAGGAAACAAATCTCCCGTTCCTCGGAATTTCCGATTTCCTTCGCTTGGCGAAGGGCTTGCGGGATGCAGATAAGGATTTCCCCGAGGATGCGCTCGACTTCGTCGCCGAGGATCTGATGGCTCGGATCCTTGTCGTCGTTGAAGGCGAAAGAGATGACATCGGTCACCCGATCGACCCCGCGATAGTCGCGGTTGATGGCGTGGATTTCCTCGTCGCCGACGAAAAGGACGTCGACTTCGTAATCGATCGCGACGCCGCAACGGCGGAAAGCGACCTCGCCGATTTTCTGGAAGCGGGCCTCATAACCATCGTAATCGGGATGGTAATCATTGGAGAAAACTAACTGCATACCATATGAGTTTATCATAGATAACTTCCTCTTTTCCACGATGAGCGACAACTTTATAGAAGCGGCTGTTCCTCATCGGGGAAATCCTTGGCCATATATTCGCGGAAATAGCCTTTGTTCCGGGCTTGGTTCGGGCGGTCGACGACATATTCGGATGTCTGTCGGAAACCCTCGGCGACGACATAGAGGCCGAAAAGATGGAACAGGTAGTAATTCGCGGATGGCTCCTCGATGAAAATCAAAGGCAGGAACGCGAAGAGAATCACCCCGGCGAGGCGGACCGCTTGCTCTATGAGCAAAATTTTCCCGTATCTGTCGCTTTCCCGCGACAAAGACTCGATCTCCTCGCGCTTCTCTTTCTCGGTTCCGTCGCCATAGAGTTTCCGCTCGCGCTCGCTGAGGTCGGCGAGCTTTTTGCGGCGTGGGAACGAAACGGTTAGGGCGATGACCAAATCCATAATCGCCACCGCGCCGGCCGAGAGAAAGAAGGCCGGGGCGTTGATTCCCAGCAGGACGGTGAGGAGGATGGCGCTCGACAAAGAAACAATCACCGAGGAAAAAGAGGCGAATATGTTCTTTTTGAAGAGATTGAAACACTCATAGTTCTTCCGGAGGCGATCGGGGTTTGGGTCATAAATCCGCCCTTGCCATCGGCGGTCGAATCGGCGCATGAAACGCAAGAGCAAAAACCTTCGCTCGACCTCGATGACGAAAGATAAAAGAATCAGAATCGGCGGGACGAAACTCGGGGCGGCATTAAGAAAATAAAAGCCGAATCCGATAAGAAGCTCTTCTATGAAGAGAAGGAGATAGGAAAGAATCCTGCTTCCCAGCGGGAAAAACGTCCGAGCTTTCGGAGGCGGGTCTTTCCGGGTTTGGACGCAGGAGGCCCAAATGCCTTTCCAGCTCTTCTTGAAATC
>Ga0310694_10003942_pt1 | contig 14454 bp, 13 predicted proteins | sample 174DNAGHGhighgp2_FD_203884 | JGI IMG/M metagenome (GOLD analysis project Ga0310694, IMG submission 203884) | Sheep rumen microbial communities from Palmerston North, Manawatu-Wanganui, New Zealand - 1742 DNA GHGhigh gp2 (v2) (version 2) | ecosystem: Host-associated > Mammals > Digestive system... | reverse complement strand
ATCCACAAATGCGCACATGCGCCATCTCACACCATTCCCCACCGTCCAACAACTCATATAGTGCCTGGTCACTTAGACCGTATTTAGTTTCTTCTTCTGCAATGTGCAGTTCAAGCAATACGTCGATGACACGATTATTCTTAGCAGCCTGCTTCTCTATCTCCTGCAACAGTTTCAGCGAGTCCACTGCCTCAATCATCGTAACATAAGGTGCAATATACTTCACCTTGTTGGTCTGCAAATGACCAATAAAGTGCCAACAGATATCATTCGGCAACGTCATGTGTTTTTGGCGTAATTCCTGTTCATGACTCTCGCCAAAGATTCGCTGTCCTACTTCATAGGCAGCTTCTATATACTCATTAGGGTGATACTTGCTAATGGCCACTAAACGCACGTTTTGTGGCAAGTTAGCAAGTACCTGCTTTAAATTTCCTTTTACGTCGTACATCATCCCTCGAATTCAGGCTTATCGTTCTGGACTTGCTGTTTGCCGTATTCGAACACATCCATCAGTGTGGTTTCAGCAACAGAAGCTATTACGTAGTCAATCATCGTGGTACCCATCACGCTCTCAATATTACCAACAGCGCCCTTCAGCGTACCAGCATTCACCAGATAGTTTACGTTCGAACGTTTCTCTTTCTCTGTTTTCTCGTCAATCGTAATAAACTGCAGTTTAGCCTTATACCAACGGTCGGCCATCTCTTCATCAGAAAAGAATATCTCCTTATAACTGGCTATCTTTATATCCTCAATAGTAAACTCACCACTAATATAACTCGACATCTCTTCCATAATACGACTCTCAGCCTCAGTAAAGCTAAGGGCATCTACTACATAATTCTCTTTTACTTTCTTCTGCAAGCCATCCTCCATCACTTTCTCGTAGGCGATCTTGCACTCAAACCAAATTGCTGTTCTTGATCTCATGATAATTATAACATGTTACTACTTGATGATGGCCCGACTATTCGTACCACCCATTTCTTTTTTCTTCTGTTCTGTAATACGGTCTATAATCTCCGTTGCTATCAGCTGTGAGCGTTCTGGTGTCAGTCCAGCATCATTACCCAACTCTGCCTGTTTCTTCATCAACTCATCAATTGTAGACTCACTCTCTGCTGTAAACTTCTTTTCAGCATTACTCATATATTCCTTATTATATATCTTCGAGAGTATGCGCTCAGCCTCCTGCGTATATTTCTTACGGAATATCTCCTCAGCTTTGGCTTGATAGTCACGTTCTGATGCCTGATCGTATATCAGCGAGTCACCACTATTGGTAACGCCCAGTTCGGCAGGGTCAAAGCCATCGTCTAACAAGTCGTCTGTAGGTTGTCGAGGCACAGGTTTCACAAACTCTACGGGATTGGTCTCAGGAAACATATCGAAATAAAGTCCCACACAAACTAATGCAATGATACACGATATGCTCACAATAATAGCTGAACGAATGAAGTTATGTTGCTTGCGAACAGCATTCAATAATTCTTCGGGCGTGTTATAACGGTCTTCGGGCGATTCGCTAACAGCCTTCTTCATAGCTCTACGATACTCTATTGGCATATCAGATACCGCACCAAGACTTTGTATGAATTTACCAATTGAGTAGACATCACAGCGATCGTCAATAGTACCGTGCTTCAACACCTCAGGCGCCACATATTGAGCATCCTCACCATAGAACTCCTCAAGATTACTCATCGACAGGTAGTATGAACCATGAGAGAGTAACATTGGTGAATAGTCACCCTTACGTGCAAACACCGTTCTTGGCGAAAAACATACGTGACGAATTCCCCTTTTATGCAACAACGCAGTAATGCTGACCAAACCTTCAAGAACATTCTCCAAGAAATTGTGATTGGCCACTACTGCTGGCGTTTCACTAAGCATCTCGGCAAACGACATATATTGTCCTGGCTCAACAATTGCCAAACTGACTATCTCATCGTTTTGCATGACGGGGGTAAAGTGCAGCTGATGTTTGTCACCTATCGTGTTGTTTTCTTCGCATTCACGTTTCAGGGCTTCACTAAAAGTAATGCTGGCAATTAATGAATCATGAATATCAACCCTCGACTGGTATTTATTATCCATCTTTGCACGGAAAAATTCACCAATGGGCATATGCGACTGGTTAAGTTTTCCACCTGCTTTGGCTATTAGAAGTTCTTCAAAATTCATACCGTTCCCATGTTTTGATGCGCAAAGGTACAAAAAAGTTTAGAGTTTCAAGTTGAAAGATGAGAGAAAATTTGTTAAACTCTAAACTTTTTCGTACCTTTTCACTTTATGAATGTACTCTCACTCGAAAAAGCTCCAAAATAATTTGGCTTTTTGCTTGCTTATTCGTACCTTTGCACTCAGTTTTACGTAAAATACAGACTATAATGCCGGAAATATCAGTACGCGGACTTGAGATGCCCGAGTCACCTATCAGAAAACTCGCACCTCTTGCTGTCGCCGCAAAGAAACGCGGAACAAAAGTATATCACCTCAATATTGGACAGCCTGACCTACCTACGCCTCAGGTTGCGCTCGATGCGCTCAAACAGATTGACCGTAGCATTCTCGAGTATTCACCCTCGCAAGGCTATCTCAGTTATCGCGAAAAGTTGGTTGGTTACTATGCAAAATATAATATTAACGTTTCAGCCGACGATATCATCATTACTTCAGGCGGATCAGAAGCTGTACTTTTCGCTTTCCTATCATGCCTAAATCCTGGCGATGAGATTATTGTACCTGAGCCTGCCTATGCAAACTACATGGCATTTGCTATCTCGGCAGGTGCCAAGATTCGTACAATTGCCACGACCATTGACGAGGGTTTTTCTTTGCCTAAGGTTGAGAAGTTTGAAGAACTTATCAATGATCGCACGCGCGCCATTATGATTTGTAACCCTAACAACCCAACAGGTTATCTTTATACCCGTCGGGAAATGAATCAAATTCGCGACCTAGTAAAGAAGTATGACTTGTATCTTTTCTCCGACGAAGTTTATCGCGAGTATATATATACAGGGTCACCTTATATATCGGCTTGCCATTTGGAAGGTATTGAACAAAACGTAATTCTCATTGACTCCGTATCGAAGCGCTACAGCGAGTGCGGAATCCGTATTGGTGCACTAATCACAAAAAATCCTGAGGTACGCAAAGCTGTCATGAAATTCTGTCAGGCCCGTCTCTCACCTCCCCTAATTGGTCAGATTGTGGCCGAGGCTTCACTCGAAACACCTGAAGAATATCTTCGCGACGTGTATGATGAATATGTAGAACGTCGTAAATGCTTGATTGATGGACTAAACCGCATCCCTGGTGTTTATTCTCCCATTCCTATGGGTGCTTTCTACACTGTGGCAAAGTTACCCGTGGACGATGCAGAGAAGTTCTGCCGCTGGTGTTTGGCCGAATTCAATTACGAGGGAGAAACTGTAATGATGGCACCAGCTGCCGGATTTTACACAACTCCTGGTGCCGGCATCAACCAAGTGCGCATTGCCTACGTGCTAAAGAAGACCGACCTTGAACGTGCACTCTTTGTGCTGAAGAAAGCCCTTGAAGCATACCCTGGACGAGTGGAGGATTAATGATTAATGATTAATGATTAATGATTAAAGGTTAAAGGTTAGAGTTGAATCTACCGCTTTTCATAGCACGGAAAATATATAGTCAAGGGGGCGACCGACAAGAAGTGAGCCGTCCTGCTATTATTATTGCAACCATTGGCGTTGCTATCGGACTGGCCGTGATGATTATCACCGTGTCTGTGATTTCTGGTTTCAAGCATACTATCAGCGACAAAGTTGTTGGTTTCGGCAGTCATATACAGATTACAAACTTCATGACGCAGCAGGCAGCCATACCTGCTCCTATTTGTATCAGCGATACACTGATGCGTAAGATTAGAAATACCAATGGCATTCTACATGCCGCTTGCTACTCAATGACACAAGGTATCCTGAAGACCGACGATGACTTCCTTGGTGTTGCCTTCAAGGGCATTGGTAGTGACTACGATACCAGCTTTTTACGTAGCAATATTGTAGAGGGACAAATGCCGAAGTTTGGTACCCAACCATCAAAATACCCTTTACTTATTTCGCAAACGATTGCCGACAAACTTCAACTAAAGATTGGGGCAAAGGTTTACGCCTATTTTATTGGCAATGAAGATGTTCGTGTCCGCAAGTTTACTATTGAAGGCATCTATCAAACCAATATGTCACAGTTCGACCAAAGCCTTTGCTTTACCGATTTTTCCGTACCAGTCCGTCTGAATGGATGGGAACAAGATCAGTGTAGTGGCGCAGAATTAACAGTAAGCAACTTCGACAATATCGAGCAAATTTCTTCAAATATTGTCAAACTTGTCAATAGTAAGACCGACCGATATGGCGAAGTACTCACATCGCAAACCATCCATGAGGCCTATCCAAATATTTTCTCATGGCTTTCATTACTTGACATCAATGTATGGATTATTCTCGTTTTGATGATGTGCGTAGCTGGCTTTACTATGATTAGTGGTCTTCTCATCATTATCCTCGAACGAACTCAGATGATTGGCATCCTGAAGGCATTAGGCATGCGCAACGACACCGTACGTCATACATTTCTGTGGTTTGCAGCCTTCATCATTGGGCGCGGACTTTTCTGGGGCGATGTTATAGGTGTGGGACTTGTTGTACTGCAACAGCAAACGGGTTTCATCCACCTCGATCCTGCCAACTATTATGTTGATACAGCCCCTATGGAGCTTAATATTCCCATTATCGTAGCCCTCAATGTCGCTACGCTGCTCATCTCAGTTTTCGTGCTCATCGCACCAAGCTACCTAATATCACATATACAGCCTGCGCGCTCTATGCGTTACGAATAAGACAGATATTCGTCATATTTATATAAAAGGAATAACGTCATAACGACATAAAACAATAAGACTATGGAAAGAACTTGGAGATGGTTTGGCAAGAAAGACAAGATTACTCTTGCCATGTTGAGACAAATCGGTGTCGAGGGCATCGTAACGGCTTTGCACGACGTACCCCTTGGCGAAGTATGGACAAGAGAAAAGATTCGCGACCTACGTGAGTACATTGAAAGCTATGGCATGCGCTGGAGCGTTGTCGAGTCGCTACCTGTTGTTGAGACCATCAAATATGGCGGTCCAGACCGCGACCATCAGATTGAGGTCTATAAGGAGTCGCTACGCAACCTCTCGGCTGAAGGCATCCACTGCATTTGTTACAACTTCATGCCAGTATTGGACTGGGCTCGTACCGACCTCTTCCACAATAATCCTAACGGAGCCACCAACCTCTACTTCAACTACGCTGAGTTCGCTTACTTCGACATCTACATATTGAAACGTCCGGGTGCTCGCGAGGAGTGGGCAGAGTTCAAGTTCCCAGCAGGTGTAGGCGAAGGTCGTAACGTGCTGGCAGAATGCGACGAACTGGCTAAAACTATGACGCCCGAGAAAGATCATAAGCTTGTAGAGAACATCGTCATTAAGACGCAAGGCTTCGTTTCTGGTAACTTCAGCGAGAACGACGAGGCTCCCGTGCAGAAGTTCCGTGAATTCCTCGACCTATATAAAGGTATCGACAAGAAGCAACTGCGCGAAAACATGAAATACTTCCTCGAGGCCATTATGCCTGTCTGCGAGGAGTGCAATATGAATATGTGCGTACACCCCGACGATCCCCCTATCGAGATTCTCGGTTTGCCACGTATCGTTCGTACAGAGGAAGATATCCAGTGGTTCCTTGATGCCGTGCCCAACAAGCACAACGGTTTGACCTTCTGTGCTGGTTCTTTGAGTGCCGGTGCCTATAACAACGTTGTGGAGTTGGCCAAGAAGTTTGCCTCGCGTACACATTTCGTACACCTTCGCTCGTGTCACATCTTCCCCAATGGCGACTTCACTGAAGCCTCTCACCTAGGCGGACGTGCTGACCTTATCGAGCTAGCTCGAATTTTCGAGAAAGAAAATCCACAGTTGCCCATGCGCGTTGATCACGGCATGACCTTCACTGATGAGCCTGGCGGTATTCTCGACGAGTCGAGCCACGGCCACAATGCAGGTTACACTCTTCTTGGCCGCATGTTTGCTCTCGGACAGGTGCAGGGCATCCTCGCTACCGTCGACCGCGAACTAGGCATTAACTATAAGCAGCCTGGTTTCTTCGATTAAAGATTAGTATCAATAAATAATAACGGGTCGTGGTGTTTGCCATGACCCGTTATTATATCTAATTATTCACACTATTTCAAATAGGTAATTCAAGAACAAAGCGAGCACCTGGTCCTGCATACGCAGCATCAAGAGTAAGCTCACCTCCCAGACGACGAGCTACGTTGCGTGCTACAGTAAGACCGATACCTTCACCATCAAAATACTGATTGAGTTTTACATATGGCTCAAAGATGCGCTCTGCATCGGCAGCCTCAATGCCCGATCCCGTATCCTCAACGGTATAGATGGCCTGCATCTTTTCCATATCAACATTGACAAGCAACTTGACTGATCCCTCAGTAGTGAACTTCAGAGCATTGTCAAGCAAGTGGGTCACAGCACGAACAGCCTTGCTGAGATTGGTGGAGAGCATCGTAGCTGCAGCATCAGGAGCGACAATGGTCTCGAACTTGATGTATTGAGCCTTGTCAATTCCAGACAGACGGACGGCCTCGTCAGAAACTTGGGTTACCATCACATTATCTGTACGATTGAGCGGAGGCAGGTCGGCAGGAATATCATCGAGATCGATGATCTTTGCCAGCATACCTTGTAACTTAATATCACCAGTAGCACGAAGTGCAGACTGAAGGTGCTGCATGAGAGGATTCATAATCTCAGACTTCTTTTGAGTCTGTTCCTTCAGTTGGGTAAGTTCTACGAGATAGGCATTGCAACGCTTTTCGAGAGCTTCATTGGCCTGACGCGACTTTTCCTTCTCTTCTTCCATCTTGTCGAAGGCAAGCAAAGCTTGCTCATAGCCCTCACCAACATTATCGAAGTTCTTTTCAAGCGCACGATAGTCTTCTAGCAGTTTCTGCTGTTCGTCGACTCGACGTTGATAGTCAGTAAGCAGTTGTTGCTGTTCTGCAGCCTGCTTCCTACTTGACTTCAGTTCGAAATAGTATGCAATGCCGAGCACCAAGGCTACAGCAAGCGCGATTAGGAATGCGTATAACATAAATTATTCGGCTTTCTTTTCTACCTTCATAAACTTAGTAAATCCTGTCATAGCCAGCACCTTGTAGATTTCAGCACTCACATTAGTCATCTTGAACTGACCACGCTGCTGCATGACTGTACGCATAGTCTTCTGGATAATACGTAGACCGCTTGATGCCATATAATTAAGCTCTGTGCAGTCCATCTCCAAGTCGACACCGCCATCGGCCAGTGCGGGTTGGATTTCCTTTTCAAACTCAGGGGCGTTCATTGTGTCAATACGCTGTCCGGTCTTAATGATGGTCTTACCATTCTCTTTGATAATCTGTGTCATAATGCTAAATATTTAATTGTTGTGTAGTATTTTAATTTATTTTATGTCTTTTTTCATTGTCAGGAGATTCTTTCCTTCCAAACGTTGATAGGTTACTTCGTTCATAATATTCTTGACGATGTAGATGCCCATACCACCAATGTCACGCTCCATGGGGTTGACATCAGGATCTGCGTCCTCCTTTGCGGTTGGGTCGAATTCCTTGCCGCGGTCAGTAAGTACGAAGGTCAGTTCCTTGCCGTGACTTTCAGCCACTAATTCAATATCAGAACACTTACCCTCAGGATACGCATAGAAGATGACATTTGATACCATCTCCTCCAAGACCAGATTGAGATTCATCTGGAGCTCCATGTCAAGACCTAGTTCCCCAGCTATTTCTTCGAGGAACTGGTTGACGCGTTCTAGCTCGCCAATCTCATTCTTAATCGTTATTTCCTTTCTCATAAGCTTATAGTTTTATTGGTTGCTTTGATTACTGATTACTTTGACGCAAAGCATGGTAAGGTCATCGTTTGGTTCTGCGCCATCACGATGTTTCTCGACCTCAGCACGTAGCATCTCGATAGTTTGCTGCGAACTCTCAAAAGGCGTATGTGCCAATATTTCGAGCAGACGGTCATCGGTGAACTGCTCTTGCTGGCGATTCTCTGCCTCATTGAGTCCGTCGGTATAGATAAACAGCGGACGATCCATGATATTCTCTATCTCCTCACCTTCGAACTCAAAGTTTGGCCAGAGTCCAATCGGGCAGTTTGGAACCATGTCAATAAAGTCGGCACTACCCTCTCCTATCAGTACGGGAGGATTATGTCCTGCGTTACAGAAATCAAGGTGACCTGTATGAAGGTCAACGAGTCCAAGGAACATGGTAACAAACATCGAAGTCTCGTTATCCTCACCCGACAAGGCATCGTTAATGCGTGTGGCAATCTCAGCAGGCTTCATCCCCTGAGCAGCTAGCGTACGGAACAGACGTGTAGCCTGAGCCATAAACAATGAGGCGGGAACACCCTTACCGGAAACGTCACCCAAAGCGAAATAAAGCTTATCGGCCTCATCCTCAGGTTTATCAGCTGGCATGAGCAGATAGCCGTATAGGTCACCGCCCACCTCTTTCGCAGGTGTCATCGACGCATAGAGGTCAAGGTCTGGGCGATCTGGGAAGCGGCTGGGCACCATGCCCATCTGTATATTACGAGCAATACGCAGGTCGCTCTCAATACGTTCCTTAGCGGTAGTTGTCTCTTCTAGCTGATCATAGGCTGTCAAGAGTTCTTCGTGGGTAGCCTGCAACTGATCGTGAGCTTTCTTCAAGCGGCGTGCGGCAATGATGCGGAATACAATGAAGACGACCATTGCCAACAGAATAATACCTACAATAATGAGTGTATTACGGAACTGCGTGCGTTCCTGCTCCATCTTCAACTCATCGACATGGAACATCGTGTTCAACTCATTCAGTTGGTTCTTGGTATCAGCACCACTGATAGAGTCCTTCAGGCGATACATTTCATGATAGAGTGCCGATGACTCCTCGAAACGGTGCATACCACTTAATATTTCAGCACGCTGAGCTGCTATGGTCAGAAAGATAGCTTTGTCTTCACCAGCAGGAATCATACGCAGACGGCGCGTATTCAACTCGAAAGCCTCCGCATATCGGCCTTGTTTAAGCCGCAACTGACTTTGCGCTATAAGCCAAGCCATGCTCTCATAACTTGTGTCTTCGCCCTTTATCTCCTTAGCATGAGCCAAAGTTTTTTCAGCATCATCAAGGCGTTCCTGTCCAAGAGCTGCCTGTGCACAGGCTATGTCGTAGTAGAACCACAAAAGGTTCTGATGACCAGCGTCAAGTTGTGGATTCTCTTTGATATACTGATCGATAAATTCTTTCCACTTAATGGTAAGTTCCAACAACTGCTGGTATTTGCCCTGTTCGTTGAGTACATCGCCCAAATACGAAAAGACTTCACTGGTATAGATGGGCAATGGCGACAATTGTAGCAACTGCTGAAGACCTTTTTCATATGCATCGGCACTTTGGTCCAAGTTATTCATGTTCAGATAGACATTACCCATCGTATAGTAGGCAATACCCTGACCATAGGTTTCCTTACGTTCCATAGCATCGGCAAACATCAACTGCACCTCACGAAGTGCCTGGTTCTTGCTGTTGCTGTAATAGATTAAGGAGTTAATATAGAACGTCCAAACCTCATAATATTCGTTCCACTGACCAAGATGGCGCAACTTGTCCATATCGTTTTGGAAAAAAGCTTTTATGGAGTCTGCTTCGCCACGATTGTAGAAAGAAGCCATGCGACCCAATATTTCCTGTGCACGTGCCTTATCAGACTGACTATCAGCCTTGAGAGGCATCAAGATGCCACCCAACAAAAGCATAAAGGCTATCAATATTGGTCTTCGCATTGTATTACGTGGAAATATTAAATTTTCAGTTCCTTAAGTATCTCGCTCATACGCTGCACATTCTTGACGCGCATTGGCACCAAAGGCAGACGCAACACATTCTCAATAAAGCCCATCTCGCTGAGCATTGCCTTGACACCAGCAGGATTGCCGTCTACAAAGAGCAGTGAGAAGAGGTCTGTGAAGCGATGATGAATCTTGCGGGCAGCATCGTATTCGCCTTTCATCTGTAGACGAATCATCTTCGAGAATTCCTTGGGCAGCGCATTACCAATCACACTAATGACACCTACTGCACCACAGCTAACCATTGGGAACGTAAGTGCATCGTCACCAGAGATAACATCGAAGTCGGCTGGTTTGTTCTTGATAATTTCGTCAACCTGTTCCAGATTGCCTGAAGCCTCCTTGATGGCCACGATATTCTCGCAATCCTGAGCCAATCGAACAGTTGTGGCTGCCTGCAGGTTGACACCCGTACGACCGGGCACATTATAGAGTACGACGGGCAGCTTAGTAGCTGCAGCAATCGCCTTAAAATGCTGATATAGTCCTTCTTGTGAAGGTTTATTATAATAAGGACACACACTCAGTACGCCATCGATACCGTGGAAGTCACCCGTTTGTAACTCATCGATGATAGCTGCGGTATTATTGCCGCCACATCCCATCAGGATGGGCACACGTCCGCCAACTAAGTCAACTATGAGATCCTTGATTTTCTTTTTTTCGTCTTGTGTTAATGTTGGTGTCTCTCCCGTAGTTGCAAGAATGCAAAAGAAGTCAGCCCCGTTATCCAACTGATATTCAACAAGACGGATAAGCGACTTGTAGTCGACAGAACCGTCTTCCAAGAAAGGAGTAATCAGTGCTATACCGAGCCCTTTAAAAATATTACGTACCATAAAAAATAAGAATTCTTACTAATTGGTTGCAAAATTACTAAATAAAATTGGAAATCGTTAGCATTTTGCAAAAAAAAATGCCCAAACACAATCATTTGGGCATTTTTTTGTTAGAGTTTCCTCAGTACCACTGCTGAACGGGCCGGAATATAGAGTTTCAACCACTCTTTATGATCTTGAACATAAAGTGGATCGTAATTGGTCAAATGGGTCACACTATCGTCTGCAAAACCATTACCACCAAACTCCTTAGCATCGGTATTCAGCACGACCTCGTACGAGCCTGTGGGTACAAGGAAGCCATAATCGGTATACGAGCGTGTTGGCGAGAAGTTGAAGACGAACACCAAGTCACCACGCATATAGCACAGTACCTGGTCGCCATCGTCATGCCATATCTCGGTAACAGGTGTTGCCTGGAAGTTCTTTTGGCTCTTGATGACTTCAAGCATCTTTCTATCGAAATCGCCTAACCAATGGTAACACAGGTCTTTATTGTCAACAAGGTTCCATTGGCGACGGGCATATTTGTACGACCAGCCGTTGCCCTCGCGTGGGAAGTCAATCCACTCAGGATGTCCGAACTCGTTACCCATGAAGTTCAGGTAACCGCCGTTGATGGCACCAGCTGTCACGAGGCGAATCATCTTGTGCAGGGCAATACCGCGCTGGGCCAGGTCGTTAACGTCCTTCTTGGCAAAGTGCCAGTACATGTCAGCGTCGATGAGGCGGAAAATAATGGTCTTATCGCCCACCAGAGCCTGGTCGTGACTCTCGCAGTACGAGATGGTCTTCTCGTCCGGACGACGGTTCTTGACTTCCCAGAAGATGGAGCAGACGTTAATGTCCTCGTCACGTACCTCTTTAATCGTCTTGATCCAATAGTCCGGGATGTTCATAGCCATACGGTAGTCGAAGCCGTAGCCGCCATCCTCGAACTTAGCTGCAAGGCCAGGCATTCCCGATACTTCCTCGGCAATAGTGATGGCGTTCTTGTTGACCTCGTGGATGAGGCAATTGGCCAGCGTCAGATAACAGATAGCATTGTCGTCCTCGTGGCCGTTGAAGTAGTCGCCATAGCCTCCGAAGGCCTCACCAAGACCGTGGCTGTAGTACAGCATAGAGGTGACGCCGTCAAAGCGGAAACCATCAAACTTGAACTCTTCCAGCCAGTATTTACAGTTACTGAGCAAGAAGTGCAAGACGTTGTCCTTACCGTAGTCAAAGCACAGCGAGTCCCATGCCGGATGCTCATGGCGGTCACCTGGATAGAAGAACTGGTTGGGATCGCCACAAAGGTTACCTAAGCCCTCTACCTCGTTTTTCACAGCATGGCTGTGCACAATGTCCATGATGACAGCAATGCCCATCTTGTGCGCTGTATCAATCATTTCCTTGAGGTCCTCAGGCGTACCGAAACGGCTGCTGGGAGCGAAGAACGAAGATACATGATAACCAAACGAGCCATAGTAAGGATGCTCCTGAATGGCCATCACCTGAATGGCGTTGTAGCCGTCTTTCTTGACACGAGGCAGCACGTTTTCAGTAAATTCCTTATACGTTCCGACCTTTTCGGCATCCTGTGCCATTCCCACGTGGCACTCATATATCAACAGAGGAGCCTTATTGGGCTTGAAGGTCTTTTTCTTCCACACATAAGGCTTTTCGGGGTTCCACACCTGAGCAGAGAAAATCTTGGTCTGGTCGTCCTGAACCACACGACGGCACCAGGCGGGAATACGCTCGCCCTCTCCACCATTCCACTTCACCTTCATCTTGTAAAGCTGACCGTGCTTCAGGGCTTTTTCGCTGAGTTTCAACTCCCAGTTGTCAGTACCTGTAATACGCATGCAACGGTATTTCTCGTCTTCTTGCCAGTTGTTGAAGTCACCAATCAAGTAGATGTCGGTGGCATTGGGTGCCCACTCACGGAACACCCAGCCCTTGGCCAACTTGTGAAGACCGTAATACAGGTGACCAGAAGCAAAGTCCGAGAGTGTCTTCTTGCCATTCTGCGTCAGCTGACCAATCTTCCAGAGGGCATGATCGTGACGTCCGCGGATAGCATCCTCGAAAGGTTCCAGCCAGGAGTCGTCGCGTACCAGTCCGATATGTTGGGGCTCCTGCACTTTCTTCACCGCTTTCTTGGCAGTGGTTTTCTTTTCTGCGGTGGCCTTTTTCACAGGAGCCTTTTTTGCTGTCGCCGTTGTTTTCTTCGTTGTTGCCATAATCTCTATTTACAATTTGACAATTTACAATTTACCGTTTTACTTATTCATGCCTTAACCTTAAAAATGGCCTTCTTAATTTCAGGAACGCCAGCGATACAGGGAGCATGACCGTCCTGTGGGAAGAAGATGGCCATCATGCCAGGCTGGCAGGTCAGATAGCTGTCGGCTGCCAAGTCGGGAATCTTCGTGATGTCCTTCTCAGCGTTATATTCAGCATCGGGCAACTGATCGCGCTGGGTATAGCCAAAGGTCTCGGCATCAGACAGCGGAATCTGGATGTCAATCATCCTGTTATGCGTCTCAATAACGGCCTCGGCAGGTGTTTTGCCTTTAGCCATCTGAATGTTCACAAAGAGGTCCTTGCCCTCTATTTCATACTTGCCAGGCTCCAGCGCGTTCAGGTCGTGCTGCTGGATAAATTCAACCACTTTGGGGAACAAGGGATTCACCTGAGCATAATTCTTCAGATTTTCTACTTTGTCAATAATCATAGTGCTTTTTAGTTTGAAATTTGAAATTTAATATTTGAAATTTATGATTTGTCTGCTTTCGTTGCTTTAACTATTTTTGTTAATACAGCTACAATCCGCTTTATGTCAGAAACTATTGAATCATATTCAATATCAGAAATATATTGTGTATCATGAATCAAATCAATCCAATAATAGGATTCAGAAGCTTCCTTTAATGCAACATTCATTTTATTACAAAAATCAGCTCTGCTTTGGGCATTTTTACCCTCAAAGACATTAGCCCCAATACTTGTCCCAGACCTGAACAATTGCTTCGACATAATAGATTCATTTTTACTTTCTTTTAGATAATTACATAAATTAACTACTCTGATAGCAAATGACTTTGAAAGTTCGTAAATGTCGTTTTCTATAATCTTATTATATTTTTCCAGCATATAAATCAAATCATAAACTTCAAACATCAAATATCAAACTTCAAATATCAATCTACCTGCCGTTTGCCACGTATATAGCTTCCCTGGGCAATGATGTTGCCGTTATGGTCTTTCTCAACGAAACGCCCGTCACGACGGTCGTCAACGTATGAGCCCTCAAAGCGCTTGCCTTCCTTGTCTTCCTCGATGGCCGGTCCCTGACGCTTACCCTGCTTGAAGTGGCCTTTGAACTTCGAACCGTCGGCATAGCGGGCTATACCCTCGCCGTGAATCTGGCCGTTCTGGAACTGACCCTCGAACACGTCACCATTCTTCATTGTCAACTTGCCGCGTCCGTTAGGCTTGTCCTGTTTCCATTCGCCCTGATACTGGTTGCCGTTCTTCCAAACCAGCATGCCTTGGCCTTGCTTGGCACCTTTCTGGAACTGACCTGTATATTTGTCGCCATT